>Ga0099364_10004900_pt1 | contig 20095 bp, 13 predicted proteins | sample TergutTh196P3_FD_73070 | JGI IMG/M metagenome (GOLD analysis project Ga0099364, IMG submission 73070) | Microcerotermes parvus P3 segment gut microbial communities from Pointe-Noire, Republic of the Congo - Th196 P3 | ecosystem: Host-associated > Arthropoda: Insects > Digestive system > Gut ... | reverse complement strand
CTGGATTTGAACCAGTGACACCACGGGTATGAACCGAGTGCTCTAGCCAACTGAGCTATGCCGCCAAAATTATGAACGGAGGTCATTATAAGCCGGACCCCGCATGTTTGTCAACAACTATTTCTTTTGCGTCTCCCCCATATCCTTTATTTCCCGCCTGTGGGAATGAAGTAAAAATCGACTTCAAAGGTTCCCCCCGCAGATGCGGACGAGTTTTCGATGTGCAGTATTCGCTGCTCGGAAACCCCGTGCGCGCTAAAAGCGTTCAATACCGCGGTCATGAGCGCCGCAGAAGCTTCATCGGACAACCTCGGCGTTGCGACCGCTATGCTGCTGCCCCGGGCGTTATTGGGCGATCTAAGAAATTCGCCAAGCAAAGACGCCGTCTGGGAGTCTAGCTCATCTTGGTAGCGCGGAGAGAATAAGATTGTGAACGAACCCGCCGAAGGATTGCCTCCGATCGGACCCAGGGACGGAGGAATCGCATTGCCCTGCCCGTCTGGCAGGTTGTTTCCATCCGGGGCGCCGCTTTGCTCTGGCGGAGGCTCGTCCGTCTGATTAAAATCGCCGCCACTTGGCGGCGGACTGTCTGTGGCTACAGGAGGCGTCGCGTCCGGCGTCGCGGTCGGTGTCTCGTTTGGCGTTGCGTTGGGCGTTGCAGTCGGTGTTTCGCTTGGCGTTGCGGTCGGTGTCTCGCTTGGCGTTGCGGTCGGTGTCTCGTTTGGCGTCGCGGTCGGCGTCCCGTCCGGCGTCTCGTTGGGAGTCCAATCGGGCGGCGATACGGTCATAGTCACGTTTGGCGTTACGTACAGACTCCCGGTTGGCGTCTCCGACGGCGGGTAAGGACTCGGATTCGATGCCGAAAGTTCCTGATTGTCGGAAGGGCCCGGCGCTTGATTGGCGAATGCTTTGACCGTGAGGGCTACAGCTAACGCAAGCATGATTACCGCAATGAGCACGGCGATTACGATTTTGCCGCGTTCAGTCAATTCATAATCATTCACAGGCCAACATTCCCCCTTTCTCACCGCTCAGAGGACATAACACATAATCCATCGGTCCGCTATTTCCTGTCACCCGCTGATAAACGTCAAAATTTCTTTGAGCCTTTGGGCTTCGGTTTCAATGGCAAAGAATTGTTTTTTATGAAGCTCCCTGCGGTTGTCGATCAGCTTCCGAATCCTCAATATCTGCTGATCAAGATCATTAAGCTCAGTTTGGCGGGCTGCAACATAATCGTCCGTATGACTGGCGAAGCGCTCGGCGTATTCCTTTAGCATTTTTACGCGCAATACGCCGTCGCCCATAAGCAAATCGTAATCGAAACCGGAGGCCGCCACTATCTTGCCCACTATTTCGCGCCGCGATTCGTCCGGCAGCGATTCAGGTAGGGATCTCAAGTATTCTTCCACCAGGAAAATCGTATCGGTTCTTTTCGATTTAAGGGACAGAACCTCATAAAGCTCGTCGATTTCAAGGAATTTGTCGGTGTAATCATCTTCGCGAGGCCGCTGAATGAATTCGGAGACGTTGAATTCGTCGGACGATTCAAAAGACATTTCCCCTGAGCTGCCGCCGCTCAGCGAACCATTCTCCGAGGCGAAAAAGTCCTGCTGCGGAGGCTGAATGTTTTGGGCCTGCACCGGCGGCGGAATGTTCACAATCTGAGGCGGTTCCGTTTTTGCGGCCTCTGCAGCGCGGATCGGCTCCGTCCTATTGACGCTTGCCGCCCCGGGCGGCGCCCGCCTCGGTTGCGCGTGCACCTGGTCTTGCGGCCTTTCGCTCGGAATTATCGGGTTGGACATCCCTGGGACCGGCTGACGGGCGGCGGGAGTCACTTTCTGACTATCGTCTGAAGACAATCCAAATATGGCGCGAATGTCCGCATCCGGGCGCGACGGCGCCGGACCCGTTTCGTTGTCAGCCTGATTGTCTTCGGAATCAGTTTTACGCACAATGCCTTTTCGCTCCAGCATTGCCATTAGCCTATTCTCATTTTGTTTATCCGGCATGCCGCAAACCTCCCAATTTGATGTCAGATTTTAGCAACGTCGAATGACATCTGTGGACACAATTTGACCGATATGATTCTATGCAAAACTCATTCATCTGTCAAGGATTATTTGCGTTTTACTAAATTTTATCAAAATATTGGCTGTTTTTATCGTGAAAAAAGCGTCGGATAGGCGGAATCCATTGCAAAAAAGTATATAATTCGTTCTTTTACTTTTTTCCCGGTAATACGCTCAAGCGCTTCCGAATACGCGGCAAGCTGCGGGGCATACCTGTTTTTTCTTTCCTCAAGGGCCTCCATTGTTATGCGGTCAGTTTTAAAATCGACAACGACAAGCTCGCCCTCCTCCTCGAAGAAGCAGTCAACGACGCCCTGAAGCAATATGCCCTCTTCCCCGCCGCCAGGAAAAAACCGCTCCGCCGGACATAGCAGCGAAAATTTGAACTCACGCTTCACATTTCTGGCCTTCAGGATGCGTTTTCCTATGTCGGATTTGAAAAAGCGCGTGATTTTATTAATGTCTATGGCAGCCGTCTGCATTTCCGTAAGCAGCCCCATTCGAACGAATCTCAGCAGTTCGCCGCCGATTCCCTCCGCGCTCACGCATTTATCGAAATCAATATGCTGCATGGCCAGATGCAGGGCGGTTCCGCGTTCGGCAGCGGTCAAGCCGGTTTTTTTCTGAATGAAGGCGGGCATGTCGAATGAAAACTCCTGCCCCCTTGTTTCCGTTGACGCGGCGAACGTTGCCTTTTCAGCTTCATTCGAGATTTCAAAATCGAGTCCCCTTCCTTTCAGCTCCGTAACGGTCAGTTTCGACGGCAGCTCCGTGGCGCGCCCATACGGATAGGCAAATGCCCCCCCTTCACTCAGAATATCAGCCGGTGATGAATTCCGAATATGCGTTATCTCTCCACTCCCCTCTCTCCACTCTCCACTCTCCTCTCTCCACTCTCCTCTCTCCTCTCTCAACTCTCCACTCTCAACTCTCAATTGCGTCCCCGCCGCGCCCAACGCCGCCAACATCCACCCCGCCATGCTCTTTGCGTCCTCAAGCAACTGCGGCGGAACTTTTTCTACTATTTCCGAATCCCGAGCTTCAAATTTGGAATCCCCCTCCACCCGCTCTCCTCTCTCAACTCTCAACTCTCCTCTCTCAACTCTCCACTCTCCACTCTCAACTCTCAACTGCCCCGCCTGCGCCGCTGTTATGATCAACTTCTCCCGGGCACGAGTCAGCGCGACATACAGCACGCGCAGCTCTTCGGCCAGCGTCTCCGCTTTCAGCTTGCTTTGAACGGCCATTCGGGCAATCGTCGGGTATTCGATCCTTCTCTGCCGATCTATCCGCATAATGCCTGCCCCAAGCTCGGGATGAAATACCAATGGCTTGTGCATATCCGAATAATTAAACTGTTTTGACGTGTCGGCGAGAATCACGATTGGGAATTCAAGCCCCTTCGATTTATGTACGCTCATGATCCGCACGGCATCCTGCGATGCCGCTGCGTCATAGCCCGCAAGCTCCACGCCTTTGTCCTGAAGGTTTCGTATATACGTCAAAAAGCTGAACAATCCCTTATATCCGTTTTGCTCGAACCTTCGCGCATATTCGGCCAAAAGGGTCAGATTTTTCCGCCGTTTGTTCCCTGATTGCATCGCGCCGACGCATTCAAGCAACTTTGTTTTGTTATAAACATGCCAAATGAACTTGAAAGCGGATAAATCAGGCGACAGCACTCTCAGCCCATCGATTTCTTTGAGAAACTCCGAACTCTTTTCGTCGCTCTCCGACGCCTTGACAAGTGCGTTATAGTAACATTCGCCCGGCGACTGTGCGCGGATCCACGCCAACTCGTCAGCATTAAACCCATAGACCGGGCCGCGCAGGACCGCCGCCAGGGGTATATCCTGCATGGGATTGTCAATTACCGCCAACAAAGACAGCGCGGCGGCTACCTCCGTGGTCTCAAAAAAACCTTCCGAACCCGGCATATCCACTGGTATCCCGTATTCGGACAATGCTTCGGCGAATTTTGGTGCTTTGCCGCTCATAGAACGCAAGAGTATCGCAATATCGGAGTACCTTGCGCTTCGCTCATTTCCCTGCCCGTCAGGTATCGAGTAACTTCCGTCCGTGAGTTTTAAAATCCGCTCCGCGATCCTCCGCGCCTCAACCAGCGTTTTATCCGGCCTTTCCTCACCGTCATCGTTTTCAGCCGCGCTCATGTCAATAAAATCAATCTCAACCGCCGCCCCCGCGCCTCCCTCATCGTCACTCGCGCTTCCCATTTCTGCATTCTGCATTCTGCATTCTGCATTGCGCGCCCCCGTCTCCTGACCCCTGATCTCGTCTTTCCTTCCCGGAATAAGCCTGTCGCGCTCGGAGTAGTCCATCTCCCCAAATTCTTCCGACATGATTCTTTCAAATATATAGTTCACGAAATCAAGGATTCCCGCCCGAGATCGGAAATTCTTCGACAACAGCGCCAACCGCAGCTCCCCATCCCCCTCATCGTCGCTCGCGTCTCCCATTTCTGCATTCTGCATTCTGCATTCTTCATTCTTCAGCTCCGCCGCGCTCTTATATTTCCGCAGAAATATCGACGGGTCCGCAAGCCGGAAGCGGTAAATCGACTGTTTCACATCCCCGACCATGAAGATGTTTTTTCCTTCCTGTGAGACGGCGTTGAAGATAAGCTCCTGAACAGCGTTGACGTCCTGATATTCATCCACCATTATTTCCTTGATTTTTCCGGATATGGACCGCGCCAGCTCTGTCTTCTCCCCTGTTTCGCCGTCCACGAGCAGATTTAGCGCCAAATGCTCCAAATCAGAAAAATCAACTATGCCGCGATTCCTTTTTTTCTCGGAATACGCATCGTCAAAATCCGTAATCAGCCGCAGCAGGGCCGTTGTCGCGGGAGCGACAGCCATCATGTCCTCGATATGTTCCGCAGAGCTGCAAGCAAAAACGTCAACGCACTTTCCCAGTTCCGCTTTGCACTTCAAGCGGAGGCTTTTGAATTCATCGTACCCTTTGATCGGTTTCGGCCTCGGAAACTCGACGGCTTCGCAGCCCCGCGCTTCATCCCAGCCTTTGTCCAGAGCATTTAGAAAGGCATCGCAACCGTCCAAGGCTGTGTCAATGCCCGGCCCGTAAGCTCCGTCAAAATCCGGGCAGCTTCTCATTTCCTCCCTCAGTTTCGCCGTTTCGTCCCGCCAGAACTGAAATCTTACGCGCGTTTTATTGATTAGAAGCGCGCCCCACGCTGTTTCGGATATGTCTGAAACGCCCGATATATCCATTTTTTCCACTTGCTCCTTCACCCATTTTCGGGGATCGGGGACGCTTTGCAGCTTTGTGTGTACGTCGAGGATCATCTCAATGAGCCGCCTGTCGTCGCGCCCTGCCAATGTCGCGTCGATCAGCGCGCGAAATCCGTCCGATGTCTCGATTGTTTCATAAGCATCGTTCAGAATCTCTTCAAGAAGCGAGGCTTTCAAAAGCGCGCTCTCGTTTTCATCCGCTACCCGAAAATCCGGCGAAATGCCTGCGGCATATGCGTTTTCACGCAAAACGTCTGTGCAGAAGGAATGTATCGTTCCTATCGGAGCGCTGCGGCAAAGCATCGACTGTCGGCGCAGATGCCTGTTCCCCGTGTCTTCCGCAATCCGTTCCGAGAGCTTTTCATATATTCTCTCTCGCAGTTCCGACGCCGCCGCGCGCGTATATGTTATCAAAAGGAATTCGTCAACGCTGTCGCCCTCCTCGATGCGGTTGAGCAAGCGTTCGACCAACACTTTTGTCTTGCCGGAACCCGCCGCCGCCGAAACTAGCAACGCGCTCCCCCTATGCTTCACCGCAGCTTCCTGCTCCGGCGTAAGATTTGATTTTTCCATACACGGCCCCTTAATCAACTCTCAACTCTCAACTCTCAACTCTCAACTCTTCCCAAACCTCAGCCGCTTTCATATTCCTGATATACCGGCGCCTGTCGCCCAAATTCTCGTCAAATGCGCATACCGAACGGTATTCACAATAATAGCAGGCGTTGTTTTCCTCGCTTTTATAATATGGCCTGCGTTCAATACAGCCGCCCAGTATCTCCCCCGCCGCGCGTCGAAGCATGAAGCCTATATGTTCCGACAAAAGCGCAAGCTGCTCGGGGCTTGCGAGATTGTCGCCGGAAATCCCCTTTTCCGTAATCCTGACCGGCAGGTATTTTTTCATATCTCCGTTTTCCATCGCGTCGAGGACGGAAGGGTCGCAAAGAACAAGCCCGCTGCGCCGCAGCTCGCCGTCGCGTTTTTTTTCAATTTCTTCGTCTTTCGCGTTTCGGGGAAGCTTCAGGATAACGCTGCGCGCCGGGACATACAATACCCCCACCGGGGACACCTGAGCGCCATATCTGGCCTCGCCGCATTCCTGCAGGGCGAAAAGGTAGATGAGCATTTGCATGTTTCTGCCATGCAGGACGTCCGACAACTCAAACTTCGTCTTGTAGGTTTTATAGTCGATCACCCTTAGAAACAGCTTCCCTTCATGCTTCCAGCCATCCACCCTGTCGACTACGCCTTTCAGATTTGAAAACGAAAAATCAAGCTCAAAGTCAAGAGGTTCAAATTCTGACTTTTTGATTTCGCTAAGCATGTCAAGCACGATATGGATGACATCTTCTTCGAGCCAACGGAACAAATATTTAAAACGCTCGGTTTTGCCCTCGAACTCGAAAAGTTCATCGCTAATATACAGTTTGATATGGGCCGCGACCAATTCCCGGCACAGTTTTTCGTCCGCGTTTTTGAATCCGACCGACGATTTAATATCACGGCAGACGCCTTCGAGCACATGATGCATGAACACTCCCGCCGCAGGAGCGTCAAACTCCGCAGGGACCCTGGGTTCAAGCCTCAGCCCGCTTTGCAAAAAGTGTTTGTACGGGCAAGAATAGTATTTATCGACTCTCGACGCCGACAACAGCAGATTGCTCCCATACAGCTTCTCCGCCGCGCTTTTCGACAGATTTCCCCTGTCTTCATGATAAACCGTGTCCGAGGCAGCTATGTATTCCTCTTCCTTGAGTGCGATTTCTTTGATGCCAAACATGTTTTCAATTCGTTTAATGATGAACGACGGGCGCGCGTCCCCTCCCGTAGGGTATGTGACGGCGAGCTTATGCGACGGCAAGGTGAATGTCGAATACAGCATGTTCATCTCCCGCGTGAAACGATCCTCGACCCCTGCCGGAATGTCCGCCCCAAGTTTTGACAATTCTTCGCGTTCTCCGTCTGACAGCGCTCCCCCGCTTTTTGCCAGCAACGGCAGGTCGCCGTCCGTTGCGCCAAGTACGATTAGGCATTTCAAATCTCGGCGCCGGCTCATTGCCATGCCTCCGATCGCCGTCCTGTCGAGCGAGACGGGAATCACGCCGACATCATAAGCGGACAGCGTGAGCGTGAAGAGTTTTCTGAATTCCGCCGCGCTCATCGTCGTGCCGCCAAGTATTTCGTGAAATTGCTCCATGGCGTTTTTGACGATTCCCCACAGTTGAGCGTATTCATCCGCAAACCGCAAGTCCCCGCGTTTTTCAAGCTCATCCGCCTTTTTCGCCAGATGCTCGGGGAGTTTTATCGCCTCAAAGAAAGAAAGCAAAGCCCGCAGCTTTTCGGCCGCTTCCGAGACGCCTTTTATGCCTTCCCGCAACAGCGCAAGCGGCCCGACAATAAAGCGGCGCAGGGAATTGATCCGAATCAGCGCGGCGGCCTCCCTGTCATCCCCACGGTTGTAAGGCGGCAGCGTCCACTCGCGAGTCCACATGGAGCCTCGAATATTCCACTTCAGGACATAATTCTCAAGCTCGGCGCAATCGCCCGCCGCGATCCCCGAAAGCCCGGTTTTCAGGTATTTGAAAACCGTCTTATGTTCCCATCCGGAAGCAGCCGCTTCCAAAGCCGCGTCAATCAGCGCCGCAAGCGGTTTATCGAGAATATCCGCCCTGCCGGAGGAAAAGAACGGTATGTCGTATTTTTCAAAAACGCTCTCGCAGATCGCGCCGTACTCTTCCCAATTGCGCGCCATTACGCCGATGTCGCGCCATCTATTCCCCGCGCGCACCATCTCCCACGCCAAAAATGCCGCATGTTCGCACTCGGTATATGGCGTCGGCGCCGAATATATCTTTATAGCTTCGCATTGACCCGGAAATTCAACAACGCCGTGCCCGAACAAATGTTTCTCAAGAAAAACCAGTTCTTCCGAGCGCAAATTCGGAAATCGGAAATCGGAATTTGAAGTGCCACTCCCCTCTCTCCACTCTCCACTCCCCTCTCTCCACTCTCCTCTCTCCTCTCTCCACTCTCCACTTTCCTCTTTCCTCTTTCCTCTTTCCTCTCTCCTCTCCCCACTTTCCTCTTTCCACTTTCCTCTTTCCACTAATTTCTGCATTCTGCATTCTGCATTATTACCCTCTGCCATCCGCCTGAGCTTCCCTACCGTCTTTCGCGGCAGCTCGAACACCTCGCTGTCATCGCCTTGCATGTCGCAGGTCAGGCATACCGTCAAATCCGCGCCTTTTACCATCAGTTGCTCAATGATACGCAGCTCCTGCGCCGTAAAATCGTTGAACCCGTCAAGGTAAATATGCCCGCCGTCCCCGACCGTGCTATCTCCTATCTTTTCCGCAAGCAAGGTCAATCTTTCCATGCTGTCGCAACCATAGACATGCGATATTGAATCATACGCCTGAAATATCAGCGAAAGATCGTGCAGCTTATCGCAGAGCGGCTTTGACGTTTTCTCCGCGATCCTGCCGAGCGTTTCCGGTGATATATTCAAACTTTTGAACTCTTTTGCGGTCTCAATCAGCATTTTCAGCAGTTCAGGATGCTGTTCATTTCTCCCATAAACCCTCAACCGCGAAGCGACGGAACTAAGGGCGCGATACATCACAAGCGCATGTCCCCCGCCGTCAGGAGCGTAGGCGGGGGCTCCGCCAGTCTCAGAAAAGACGCGTCCGCATAGGCGCGAAAAACTTGTCGTTTCGCCGAACAATGATAATTTGTCGCCGCAGACGGCGCTAAGCTGCCTTTCCGCGCTATGTGAATATTGCTCCGGAACGACAAGAAGCAGGCCGGTTTCGCCTGCAGCCCCCCTCCGTCGTATTTCGTTCATTGCATATGCTGTCTTGCCAGTTCCCGCGCGCCCCAAAATCAACGTAAGCAACAACTATCACTCCATTATTTCAGTAAAAGCTTCTGTTCAGTACCTTGCGCTCGGAAGGCTATTTCTGTGCCTCACCGGTACTGAACACAGGCAGTAGTAAAAAAGCATTCTTTATAGATGTGCCTCAAACGCTCATGCGCTTCCCGCGCACAACCCTCCGCGTCGAACAACCCGAATACCGCCGGTCCCGAGCCTGTCATAGTGGCGCCAAGCGCCCCGCAATCATACATGACATTTTTGATATCGGCAATTTCGAGGGAACCCCTCGGCAGGACATCCTCAAAAACATTGTACATACGGCGGGCAAGCCCGCCCAAATCGCCATTTTCAAGCGCCGCCACAATGCCATCGGTGTCTGGCCTGGCACGTATCTTCTCGCATTTCACGCGCCCAAAAAGCTCCGGGGTCGAACAGGAAAACGGAGGCTTGCACAGCACAACAAAGCAGTGCGGGATAGACGTCAGCGCGGTCAGGACATCTCCCCTGCCCTCAGCAAGTTTTGTCCCCCCGGCAATGCAAAACGGAACGTCGGAACCAATGGTCCCGCCGAGCTCCTCAAGCGTTTTTACCCCGAGGCAAGTGCCGAACATCTTGTCAAGCATTCGCAAAACACATGCCCCATCCGAGCTTCCTCCCCCGAGCCCCGCGCAAACCGGAATTTTTTTATGCAAATTAATATGCGTTTTATAACCCTGGATGCACGTGTGCTTAAAAAAAACCATCGCCGCTTTTGCCGCGATATTTCGATCGTCGTTTGGCAGATATTTCAGCCCGGTCTTGATGCTCATGCCTTCCCCCGGGACGCACTCAATCGTAATCTCATCGCCCAGTCCGATGCTTTGCATCACGGTTTTCACGCTATGATACCCATTGGGCATTTTTGAAATAATGTCCATTGACAGATTAATCTTAGCGTAAGCCACGGCAGTTTCAATCATTCTATAAAACCCTTTTTGTAACTAATCAGGATGTGTCGTAAATCTCACGGTCTCGTCGTTGCGAGGAGCAAAGCGACGTGGCAATCCAGAAAGAAACATAACAATCGGCGCAAAAGGGACTGGATTGCTTCGCTGAGGCTCGCAAAGACAAGGGCTTTTGAGTAGTTACAAATCCTTTTACGCAAACAGGATTCCCATTAAATCTTTCCCTTCCGCGATGAAATTCCCGAGGTCTGCGTCCGCTTCGCAGAAAGACAAACCGGATTTTCTGTCATGGCGGCTGTCATAAATGACATATGGCACCTGAGCGCCGTCATGCCCGCGAGTTGACATCAACGTCCTATGATCCGAAATGATAAGCACCCTAAAATCTTCCCCAAGTTCCTCAAGCCGCTTCATTAACGGGGCGACAACGCGGCTGTCGATCCGCTCAATGGCTTGCAGCTTGCCGTCTAAATCGCCGTCATGGCTGCACTCGTCCGGCGCTTCAATGTGGACAGCGGCAAAATCGCGTTTCTTCAGCGTCTCTATGGCGGCATCGACTTTCCCTTCGTAATTGGTGTTCAGTTCGCCGGTGGCGCCTTCCACAATGACTATATCAAGCCCGATCAGGGCGCCGATCCCCTGGCACAGGGGCACTGCGGAAATTATGCCGCCGGTCTTTCCATACTTGTCCGCAAAATTCGGCAGCGCGGCGACCGTCCCATCCGCCCAGAACCAAACTCCGTTGGCGGGGAGCTTACCTTCCGAACGGCGCTTCATATTCAGCGGATGCCCGTCCAGAGTCTCGTGCGCCAAGCGCATCAAACCTTCCAGAACGGCCGCGTCCTTGCCGCCTCGGGGCAGGTGCAGGCCGAGGGCATCCCCCAAGTGGTCGTGCGGCGGTGTCAATTCAAGCCCGGCAATATTTTGCGCTCTTTGCACGGCAATATGCCGAAACGAGAGCGCGGGGTAAACTGACATCCCAGCGGCTTGCGCGGCTTCCCTGAACGCCGGCGAATCAAACAGTTCCCTCACGAGGGCGGCAGATTCCTCGCCCTCTATCGAGCCTGCCGAATGCGAAATAATCCGTTTTTCCTCAAACGGCATTTCACCATCTTCAAACGTGACCATATTGCAGCGATAAGCCACATCCCCGGGAGAAAGCGCAATTTTTGTCGCGGCGGCTTCGAGCGGCGCCCTGCCCGTGTAGTATTCCCGGGGGTCGCAGCCGAAAATCGAAAGTATGGCCGTGTCGCTGCCTGCCTGCATCCCCTCCGGTATTGTCAGGACGCTGCCCAACACCCCCGCGGACGCGGACGCATCCATCGCCGGCGTCTTCGCATGCTGCAAAGGCGTCTTGCCGCCAAGCTCCGGCAAAGGCTCGTCCGCCATACCGTCGCCAATAATCAATATGTATTTCATTCCTACATCCTACCCCATTCCCTACAACGCGGGCGCGATGAATCGCGCCCCTACAATGCTTTAACGAATTTTCCCATCCGTTCGAGGGCAATCGAAATATTCTCCATCGACGATGCGTAGCACATGCGGACGAAACCTTCCCCTCCTTCGCCAAACGCGCTGCCCGGTATGACAGCGACTTTTTCCTTCAAGAGGAATTGTTCGCAAAACTCCGCTGACGACAAGCCCGTGTTTTTTATGCACGGAAACACATAAAACGCGCCGCGCGGCTCAAAGCATTCAATGCCGATTTCACGCAGGCCGGAAAACAGCCGCCTTCGCCTTTGGTCGTATTCGCGCCTCATGCTTTGGACGTCGCCATCGCCGTTGCTCATGGCCTCTATTGCGGCATATTGGCTCGTAGTAGGCGAACTCATGAGGGCGTACTGGTGAATCTTCAACATTTGCCTGACTATTTCCACCGGCCCGCAGACGTACCCCATGCGCCAGCCGGTCATCGCGTGGCTCTTTGAAAAGCCCCCGATATATATCGTCCGCTCATACATGTCCGGGATGCTGGCTATCGAAACATGATTCTGCCCATAGGTCAGCTCCGCGTATATCTCGTCGGATATCACGATAATGTCCGTCCCGCGCAGAATATCCGCAACGGCTTCAAGGTCGGCGCGCTCCATTATCGCCCCTGTCGGGTTGTTCGGGAACGGCAGGACAAGCGCTTTTGTCCTGGGCGTTATCGCGCCGCGCAATTCGTCGGCGGTAAGCCGGAACTCGTTTTCAACCTTGGTTTCTACATAAACCGGCTTGCCGTTGGTCAGCGTCGTTATCGGCCCGTAACAAACAAACGACGGGACGGGTATGATGATTTCGTCGCCGGGATTGACCAGTGCGCGGAGCGAAAGGTCGATCGCCTCGCTCCCGCCGACGGTTACTATTATCTGGTCGGAATAATCATACTCAAGCCCATGCCGGCGGCTGAGATATTTCGCTATCTCCGAGCGCAGCCTTGTAAGCCCGGCATTGCCTGTGTATTTCGTGAACCCCTTTTCAAGCGAATGGATTCCCGCGTCCCTGATGTGCCAGGGCGTGACAAAATCCGGTTCGCCTATCCCAAGCGAGATTGCGTCTTCCATCTCTTCCAAAATATCAAAGAATTTCCTGATTCCGGACGGAACGAGCGACTTGACGTTGCCGGACAAAATCGAATTGTAGTCGATCATATGAAAAGCAACCTCTCTTCCTGCTCGTCTTGCTCTATGTACACGCAATTCTTTTCCTTATATTTTTTCATGATAAAATGGGTCGCCGTCGAAGTCACTCCTTCGATCGTCGCAAGGTGCGCGTATACGAACTGTGCGGCATCTTTCATGGTCTTGGCGATCACCGTTACAAGCAGGTCGTATGTTCCCGTCATGAGATACAGGCTTTCCACCTCGTCGTATTGGTAAATGCGTTGGGCGATCCTATCGTATCCCTCGCCGTGCTGCGGCGAAATTTTCACCTCGATCATCGCCGTGACGCTTTCTTCATCCAGCTTATCGCGGTCGATGAGCGCAGTGTATTTCTGGATGATGCATTCCGACTCATATTTCGCGATCTGCGCCTGAACCTCTGTCTCCTCACGTCCAAGCGACGCCGCAACCTGCTTGGCGGTCAGCCTGCCGTCCTTCTCAAGCATCGATAAAATTTCGTCCATAATACGCTCCCAACCCAAATAAATTGGAAAAGCCCCTCTACAAGTCCCGTCATTGCGGCCTCCGAGCCGCAATCCCCCGGATAATGCGCATTTTTCAAGGGATTGCGCCCTGAACTTGATTCAGGGCCGCAATGACGCATTTTTGTGACTTTATGTTACCGAACCCTCGTGTACCATATTTGTACACTGTACACTGTACACTGTACACTGTACACTGTTTCTACAGCCTATTCGGTTCCGGCAATTCGATATCGTCGTCTATGACAATCGACTTTATTACAGGCTTGTCATTATCCGCAACCGAACCGTTTGGGCCGTTGTTTGCCGTGTCCGCAAGCCGGTCCACCACATCCATGCCATCCGTCACCTTGCCGAATGCCGCATATTCTTTATCAAGGAACTTTGAATCCCCATGTACGATAAAGAATTGCGAACCTGCCGAATCCGGATCGCCGCCCCGCGCCATGGACAGCACGCCGCGCGTATGGCTCAAATCATTTGTGAACCCGTTCGCTTCAAACTCTCCCTTGATCGAATATCCGGGATTGCCGTAACCGTCCCCATTCGGGCACCCGCCCTGAATCATGAAGCCTTTCATTATACGGTGGAATTTCAGGCCGTCATAATAGCCGTCGCGGGCCAGGTATACGAAATTGCGAACCGATTGCGGGGCAAGGTCCGGATAGAGCTCTATTACGATGACGCCCCCGTCCTCCATGGTTATAGTTGCTTGAATAGTCTTTTCCATTTGTTCCTCCAATGTTTCCGGCCGCGGTTCCTCCGGCGGCGGTATTGTTTGCGCGGGTGGCGATGGCTGCTCAGGCGGTGCCTCTTCCGTGCTACCCGGCACCACGGGCGACTGCCCTTCGGCTTCGGCATCCGGAGTGGCCCCTGACATGCCTACATTGCACCCTGCGGCAAAAAGAATCGAAATCAATAATAGTAACGCTATAGTAATCCTTCTCATAACTGCCTCCTTGATAGCTAATCCCTGACCCCTCGTCTCCTGACCCCTGACCCCTGATCCCTGACCCCTAGCGCGGGGCGCCGCCCCGCGCTAGTATATATCAAACCCGCCATTTTCGTCAAGACCGCCTACAAATTCAAAACCCTTGCGGCATTGCCGCCCAGGATGGCGTCCGCTGCATCGGGGGACAGCGGCAATGACCGCAAATGCGCAATCTCAGTTTCCGCGCTGCTCCAGGGAGCGTCCGTGCCGAAAAGGATTTTATCCGCGCCATGCTTCTCCACTATCCTCAAAAACTGATCGTGGGGAAAGTATTCAAAACCCATTGAAGTGTCAAGATAAATCCCTGTGCCCGCGAGGCAATTCTCCACATCGTCCCATTCGGCGTGCCCTCCCAGATGCGCCGCGACAATCACTCCGCCGCGCATGGCTTTGGCCACGCGCGCGAACATTTGAGCGGAGCTTCTGAACGGCGGCTCAAACGCCGGGTCATATCCCGCGTGGTGCAGGAGGATCAGCCCTTTTTCCAGCGCGTAGTCGTATATTTTGAGCATACGCGGGTCATCTATCGTAAAATCCTGATATTCCGCATGGAATTTCAGCCCTTTCAAGCCAAGCCCCGCAACGAAGTCGATATCTCTTTTATAATCGTCTGTATGCGGATGAATACCCCCAAAGCAGACAAATCTGTCAGAGCTTACGGAGGCCACCCACTCGTTGACCTTCCTCATCTGCGACTGCTTCATCACAACGGGCTGGATCACCGAGATATCTATGCCCCATGCATCCATGTTCTTCAAAAGCCCTAAGGCGGTCCCATCGCTCACGGGCTCGTACGGCTCGTCAACGTCAGTCAGCACGTCTATCGCCCTAGGCGCCAGCTCGTCAGGGAAAATATGCGTATGGAAATCAATAATCAATGCTCAACGCCCCTCCTCAGTATTGCCTATGTATTGCCTCAGTGTATTCAGCAATTCCTCATAATCTATGGGTTTTCCTATGTGGGCGTTCATGCCCGCTTCGAGGCAGTTTTCGATGTCTTCTTTGAACACATTCGCGGTCATCGCGATTATAGGTATCTCCCTTGCTTTTGGCGTTTGCATGGCCCGGATGCGCCTCGTCGCTTCATAGCCGTCCATCTCAGGCATTTGTATGTCCATGAAAATCATATCGTACCGCTCAGGCGCGGCGCCGAATAACTGCGTCGCCTCGATGCCGTTCGTGGCGCAGTCAATATCGAGCTGCGTCGGCTCGAGCAGCGCAAGCACGATCTCACGGTTGATTTCAACATCCTCGGCCAACAGAATGTGGCGGCCGCAATAGGAGTCCTTCTGTTGAGGCTCCCCATCCTCGTCGCAAACTTTTGACTTGGAGCGGCCATCGGCGCTCGACGGCACAAATCCGTCGGAAATGCGTTTCAGCTTGACCGTGAACCCAAAAACAGCTCCTTTCCCGAGTTCGGAATCGACCCAAATCTCGCCGCCCATGAGCCCGACGATCCATTTTGAAATGGCCAAGCCGAGCCCGGTGCCGCCAAACTTTCGGGAGGTGCTGCTTTCCGCCTGCTCAAATGAGGTGAACAGCCGCTTCTGCTGCTTCGGGCTGATCCCGATGCCTGTGTCGGTGACCAGCGTTTTTATTATGCTAAATCCATTTTCCTCTCCGACCAGGCTAATGTCGATCGAAATGGCGCCTTTCTCAGGCGTGAACTTCACCGCGTTGGACAGCAGGTTCGTTATGACCTGGGCAAGCCGCTGATTGTCGCCGATCAACCATTTCGGGACATTCGGGTCAAAGTTTACCTCAAGAGTCTGAGATTTTTCTTTTATGCTGAAATCAATTATGCCCATGATCTTATGCAGCATTTTTTCAAACTCAAACTCCTCAGAAGAAAGCTCAAATTTGTTCGCCTCGATTTTCGACATGTCGAGTATGTCGTTGATCACCCCGAGAAGATGGGACGAGGCGGCTTCGATCTTCTCAAAAGCGTAGTCCTTTCTTTCCGTGTCTGATGCGGTTTTTCCAATTAAAGTCATGCCGACTATCGCATTGATGGGCGTCCTGATTTCATGGCTCATATTGGACAGGAACTCGCTCTTTGCATGATTTGCCGCCTGCGCTTTTTCCAAAGCCACCGCAAGCTCTTGCGTCATTTCATTTCTCAAAAGGGCATTGGTGATCAACAAACTTCCTGACCACAGGATGGACTCCTCATTTTCCGTAAACAACCTTTCCCGATGACAATCATTGAATCCGACAAAACCCCAGAACTCCTCACGCAGGAACACAGGCACGATCAGCACGGACAAAATTCCCTGAGGCTCCAGCCGCGCCCTTTCTATCTCAGACATATCGCAAACCAGGGTGTTAATGCACTTCCCCTGCGTCAGCGTGTCTTCCCAACCGGGCAGATTGTCGTCGTATGAGGCTTTGATGGTGATGGCTGTGCCTTGCGTGGGCATCGCGCCTTCGGACCATTCGTACATTTGGGTGCAATACAGCCTTCCATCTTCCGAATGGTTTTTCCACAAACGCACACGGTCGGCGTCCACGGCATGCGCCATCATGCCCATGCTCTTCCAAATCGCGCTTTCAAACTCATCGGCCTCAGCCTGGAGCAGAAGAGTCGTCGCATTGTTGACGGCGCTGAACAAAGAATCGCGCTGTTCGATATCCTTCATCATCCGGTCGTGTTCGCGCATATCTCTGGTGAACCCCGCGACAAGATAACCATCGCCGTAACTGACCCGGACAAGCGTGACCTCCACAGGCATAAGCGAACCGTCGGGCAGCTTATGTATCCATCTATGTTTTTCCCAGCCTGTTTCAAAAACTCTGCCGATGATCTTTTTTGCTTTTTCCTCGGTCAAATGCCCATCTTCATCGTACAAAGGGGATAAGTCGTAGAAACGATTCAGGTATTCGCTCTTATCATCGAACTGAAAGAGTTTTACCGCCGCCTCGTTGCATTCGATGCATCTGAGGTCTTTGTCAAAAAGGGTGCAGCACAGCGGCATCGCGTCCAGCATTACTTGGGAGCGGTGCTGAGCCGTGTCGGCAAACACCCCCGCGTCGCGGTGCTCACGGCCTGCACTATGGCTGCTTATTGACTTGCTCTTCATGTGTCGTCCTTAAAGATTTTCTACAGCGAAGGGTGCCGGAATCCGACACCCTCGGCAAGTCGGTAATTGTTTCGGTGCGTTTAGTTAAAATCGTAGGTCTTAGTGAGAATGTCGGCGACATCGTCCCTTGTCAACGCCTTTGGCGTGAAGCTTTTGCCCTTGAAGAGAATGTCAAGATTCTCCAACAAGTCTTCCTTGCTCTTGACAAAGGTCCTCATTTGCGGCAAGCCTACCTCTTTGTAAAGGGCGCGTATGGCGTCGCAAAGGGCCTCGCCTATCTGCTCCGGGGAAGCGTCCGCTTTGATCGATACCCCCATGCATTCGGCGACGATCCTCAATTTGTCCGGGACGACAGGCGCGATGAACTTCATCGTTTCGGCCAGGAGCGCCCCTACTGCCGTGCCGTGCGGAGGATGGTACAAAGCGCCAATGCACATTCCTATGTCGTGCGGTATGCCGCCAAACGGCCCGCGCAGGGACATGCCGCCCAACGTCGCCGCTAAAGACATTGCCTCCCGCGCCTCGATGTTCGAGCCATCCCTGCAGGCAATCGGCAAATACTTGGCAATGAGGGTAACGGACTCTTTCGCCAAAATTTCGCTTATTCTGTTAGGCGCCTTTGAGGTGATGACTTCCACCACATGGGCGAAAGCGTCGAACCCCGTGCTGGCCGTGATGCTCGGAGGCAACCCCGTCGTGAGCTCCGGATCGACGATTGCCAGGCTGACCGTGCAAAGCACCGACCTCTTCATATGGTTTTTGGTATCGGTGACGATCCCGCCGGGAGTGGCCTCGCTTCCGGTGCCCGCCGTCGTCGGAATGACCACCAGAGGCTTCAGGCTTGCCGTATCGATAGGCGCGCCGCTTACCTCGGCCCCCTTCTCATCGCGGTAGGAGGAATACATGGTAATCGGAGGAGGATTGGTCAAAAGTATCCTTGCGCCTTTGGCCGTATCGAGCGAACTGCCGCCCCCGATGCCAACGATGCCGTCAACTTTTTCAGCCGTTCCCAGGGCGCCCGCCTCGTCGACAAGATAATCCGGGGGATCCGCCTCAACTTTGTCAAACTCGACTATCTCGATGCCCGCGGCCTTAATTAATTCCAAAATCTTATCCGCTATGCCGGCGGCCTTGATCCCTTTGTCGTAGACGGCAAGAATTTTTTTACAACCGAGGTCTTTCAGCTTTTCTCCAATCAATTTTGAAGTGCCGCAGCCGAAAAGGATTGGATTTGGGGAGTCGAAAACACTAAACATAAAAAAATCTCCTTTAAAATAATCAACGGAAGCTTAAAATAGGAGCCGATCATATCATATAATTTAATAATTGTCCAGATATTTACCATGTGGTATACTGGTTGTTGGGAAAAAAACGTATTTCGAGCGCAAGGTCCTGAACGGACAAAATAAAAAGGAGTGTTTCTATGACAAAGCGTGAAAATTCGATGGCAATCTTAAACGGCAAGCAACCCGACTACTACGGCGACTTTATGGACACAATCGCGTTTGTGCCCGACCCGATGCGGGCGCGCGACGTCCCCGAGCCGGACGGCCGGCCCTTCAAGGACTCGTGGGGCACCACATTCATATGGGAACCCGGCTCCCCCGGCGCGCATCCCGTCGCGGAATATGAAACTCTCGTCATCAAAGACATCGAATGCTGGCAGGATTACTTGAAAGTGCCTACCTTCGACGGTCTGGACTGGACTGAGGCAAAGAAGTTCGCCGACAGCGTCGACAGGAACGAAGTATTCCTCTGCTGCTACAGCCCTGCCGGTATTTTTGAACGCTCACATCATCTGATGGGCTTTGAAAACGCGCTCGTCAACTATATGGTCTACGAAGAAGAAATGGCTGAAATCCTCAAAATCATCGCCGACTTCAAAATCGCCCAGATAAAAGAGTTCGCAAAGCACGTTAAACCCGACGTCATCTTTTACCATGACGACTGGGGCTCAAAAATGAACCTGTTTCTCCGCCCGGAGCTGTGGCGCAAACTCATTAAGCCCTTGCACCGCGAAATCGTCAAGACCGCCCATGACAACGGCATAATGTTCATGCACCACGCCGACTGCATCTGTCAGCCGATTGTTGAGGACATGGTGGAAATCGGCATTGATATATGGCAGGGGGCCATTGCCCAGAACGATATCTGCGAAATCCAGCGCGTTACCAAAGGCAAGCTTCCGATGATCGGCGGCATCGACGGGCCTATGATAGACGTCGAAAACATCACCGAGGAGCAGATACGGGCGGAAGTCCGCCGCGCCATAGACACATACTGCCCAGGCGGCAAGTTCTTCCCGTCCATCCCCAACGGCATGTGCTTTAGGGAGTGGAACAACGGCATTTACAGGGATGAGCTTGAGAAATACGGCAGACAGTGGGCACTAGACCACCCCATCTCTTAATAAGAGACGCAAAGAAACCGAAAATCACAAAAAAGATTGATATTTTAATGTGACTATGATAAGATGAGCCACATGTAAGGCCATACAAAGGGCCGCAGCGACCGTGGGGTGCGCCAACACCGCACGGCGAATGTAGGGTGATGTTAAAAGTTGAGCCTACAAACACGGGTAAACCCGCCGCCACGACATTGTCAGTATATCCTTATTTTCGGATTTATACAAGACGATTTTGACAACCCGGCGGCTGTGTTTTGAGTGTGACGCTAAAGCAATAAACTTTTTAGCGCGTAGGTAAGCGAGTGCCCCTGCGCGCTTTTTGTTA
>Ga0099364_10004899_pt1 | contig 20096 bp, 8 predicted proteins | sample TergutTh196P3_FD_73070 | JGI IMG/M metagenome (GOLD analysis project Ga0099364, IMG submission 73070) | Microcerotermes parvus P3 segment gut microbial communities from Pointe-Noire, Republic of the Congo - Th196 P3 | ecosystem: Host-associated > Arthropoda: Insects > Digestive system > Gut ... | reverse complement strand
TGTCACAACTGTGAATATTTGCCGGAAACCTGCGAACCTCAAACCGCGGATTGACAAAAATCTCACCTGCGTCGGACGGCATGATATGCGGCATGACTTCGCTTCTCAGCTTGTTATGAAGGGCGTTGATCTGAACACGGTTCGGGAACTCATGGGACACGCTGACACAAAGATGACCATGCGTTACGCTCACCTCGCGCCGGACTCAAAATTGAAAGCCGCAGAATTACTGGTCGATAACGCGCGCGAAGTGGCGTCACAATGATGAATCGTCAGCAAGCCATAAAATTAAGTAGTGATATACTTGACTGGTTGCGAGCGACGAAATTATAGAAAAAATCGACGCTGGGAGTGCGGCGAATGAATACCGAGAACCAGACCACAGAATGCAAACGCGAATGGAAGGACGAATATCTTGATTGGATATGTGGCTTTGCCAATTCGCAAGGAGGCAGGCTTTTTGTCGGAATTGACGACAAAGGTCATATCCACGGTCTGAGTAATCGTGATAAGCTGCTGAAGGACATCCCGAATCAAATACGCCAAGCAATGGGAATTGTGCCCGAAGTCAATTTACACAGTGACGGCGGAGGGCATGAATACCTTGAAATCATTATTGCGCCATATCCAGTCCCTTTATCCGTTAAAGGGAAATACTTCATACGCAGCGGTGCAACAAATCAGCTATTGAGCGGTCCGGCCCTCGACCGCTTTATGCAGCAGAAAATAGGTTTGCGTTGGGAATCTCTGCCAATACTGTCATTGCGAATGGATGACCTCGACGACAGAATGATAGACACATTCCTCAAAAAAGCTATTGCCAAGGGCAGAATCACGCAGGAAGCGCAATCGGATTCCAAACTGGACATGATAAAACGCCTGAGGCTCATTAACGGCGATCATCTGACCAATGCCGCTGCTTTGTTGTTTGGCAAAGAATCGAGTTACTTTTTTACGGGAGCGTATATCAAGATAGGTTTCTTCGTATCTGACGCGGAAATTATTTATCAGGACGAGATCGGCGGGCCTCTCCTACAACAAATTGACCAAGCGTTGGATACACTCCACCTTAAATACCTGAAAGCAAAGATAACCTACCAGGGCATACAACGCATAGAGAAATACCCATTTCCATTGGAAGCCTTGAGGGAAGCTATTCTCAACGCAATTATACATAAGGACTACAGCAGCGGTGTGCCTATTCAGATAAGCGTATACGACGAAAGGTTATACATTGGGAATGTTGGGCAGCTTCCTGCCGAGTGGTCTCTGGATGTCTTGCTGGGTAAACACGTGTCCGTTCCCTTCAATCCAACGATTGCCAGAATTTTTTATCTGATTGGCTACGTCGAAAGCTGGGGGCGAGGCGTCGAAAAAATATTGACGGCGTGTAAGAACGACGGCATTCCTGAACCGGAATATACCATTCGCCCTGCGGATATTATGCTGAAATTCACGGCTCATCCAGACAGAATTATCCCATCGGGGCATACGGTCATAGGAAACGACCTTACAGATGTTACAGATAATGTTACAGATAACGTCACAGATGTTACAGATAACGTCACAGACGTTACAGATAATTTGAGAGATAAAGAACTCTCGGTGCTGAAATTGATTCTTGAGAAAAATTCTTATACTACAAGCGAGATGGCGGTTGAACTCGCCGTCAGCAGACAAACAATAGCAAGAAGTTTGAAGGTGTTACGAGAAAAAAACCTAATACGCCGTATTGGCTCCGACAGGAAAGGCCGGTGGGAAGTGGTCGGAAAGCTGACATAAATTCTTCTCGATGCGTTGCATAGCCGGAACCTTCGGGGAAAATTTGTCAAGGAGGTTTAAATATAGTTTATGAAAGAAGTAATATTTTTTTCACCCAAAGTGGTCTACTTTTCGACGCCGATATTGGCTCTCTTTTACTTGCCTATTGACAACTGTTACGACAAAAACTCCGACTGAGCTCCGTAACTTGTGATATATGCCGTTTTCTGCGCTCTTGTTAAAGCAACGTACAACAGACATTTTTCAGCCGTTAAGCTTTCGTTTTTCGATACAGGGTCACTATCTGAAATAGCTCTCTCAAGCGGTATCACGCGGTTGTTTGCCGCCGCAATGAACATATATGGAAACTCAAGACCTTTTACGCGGTGCATCGTTGCCACTCGGATTCCGTCAAACGAACGGTCGTCAAGTTTCTCACGCTTGATTTCGTAGATATTGATTCCGGCATTTGGCAATTCCCTCTTATAATCGTCAAGGAGCTTGTGAGTTCTTGCGACAAGGCAAATATCCTTTAACCGAACGCCGCCTTCTGCAAGTGCAGAGATTTCGCCGATAATATATTCGTATTCTTCATTGGCGGATTTGAAGTTCGCAATCTTCGGATAATCTCCATGCGTCAATGATTGACATAGCGCCTCGGCTTCATATTCATCATCGAGATTGTCAAAAGGTATGTTTTTCAACACAGCAAAAGCATATTTCCTTATTTCCTCGGTAGTTCTATAATTTATTCTCAGGTAGCTGCTCCGTCCGCGAATATTGATACCGCACTTCGACAAGGTGGCTCTCTTGTTATAAATTCTCTGGTGAGCATCGCCCACAACGAAAATATCGTTGCGGTGTTCGTCCGATACAATCGTCCTGAGCAATTTGTAGGCATTGTTGCTGAAATCTTGCCCTTCGTCTACAATGACAAATTCGTAAGCGTTGTTAGGGTCTTTCGAAAGGAGGACTCGGCACTCATACATAGCGGTGTCCACGTCTCTGACTTGACGTTCTTTCATAAGGGATATGTATTCTTCAAAGACGCTCCAAACCTGCAATCTTGTTTTGCGGTCTAAACGTGTTCCACGACCTAAACGAGAAGCTTTCAGATATTTCTCCTTAGTAAATGTTTCCTGAGCCGCGACAACCTTAGTCCATTCATCAGCATAAAAAGACTGCGGTAAATCAATGCTTTCACCGGAGCGGGAAATCGCATCCGCCCAAAGTTGGTCTGTATTTTTATCGTAAATTATGGTATGACTAAAGTTGTTCTCCCGAAGGAACTGAGACACCCAAGCGTCAAGATTGATAACCTCTATTCTTCGGAGTTCCTCGACCGTACATATTTTTCGGAGGTTGTCTTTAATGTCGCCTGCCAGATTTGCTGTGAATGTGGTAAATAGTATTTTTTCTTTATTCTTTAGCTGCGATGACAGCCATTTCGCCCTGTGCATAGCGACAACTGTCTTGCCTGTTCCGGCGCCGCCAAGGATTCGACAGGGTCCCGAATAGTCACGCTCGATCAGCTTCCGTTGTGTTGGATGTAAGAAGATACGCCATTTTTCCAATGGCTCCGCCATCATGCGTAACAATTCTTCTTCTCCCTCTACAACCCAAAACGCACTCTGGCTTCTGTCATTCTTCAATGCTTCGGCAAGGTCTGTAGTCGGGTTTTCGGGAACACCGTATAGTTCCAGGACTTCTTCAATCGGGAATCCATTTGCCAGCCATTCGAGCCCTTCGTAAGCGTCCGACGGGATAGCGAACTTCGCATTATACAAAGCCACCGCGTTCTCGAGACTTCTGATGAAAGGTATTTGTTCATCGGGAAGGCCGATTTTTCTCAAACTATCATCACTGACCATTGAAAACAACTTTACTCCGCTGTTTTCCGTATCACTCGCGACTTCCAGTTGAACATCGTAGATCTGCACGTTTCCCGTTTCTTTGTTTACTTCGCATCGCTTTCGCGAAGCCCACTCATACGCATCGTCGTGATGGTCGACCCATAATAGAATATACACGCCGCTTCCTTCCTGGCGAACCACAATTCCCCTATAGGTATCGTCAATCCGCACCGAACATATCTTGTTATCAATGGCGGCATGGATTTTTTCGTAATTGATACTGGAAGATTGTGGATTGTTCCTAAACTTATTTATAAAGTCGGTAACTTTCCCCTGAATCTTTCTCGGCAATTCCGCAAACGCCGTCAGAAAATCAGATGATATAGCAACAGTCGTTTTTTCCATCGTCACTCAACCTCCTCGAAAAATGATCGAATAATTTCATCGTCAACCTTTACTACCTTCCAGCCGGCATTAATGAAAGCGTTAACGCCCTCGATTTGTTCCGGCGTTATAAAAACGACTTTAAAAGATTCCCAGGCAAGCTCGGCCTCACCGATAATTTCCCCGTTATCTCCGAGTAGCTCATACCCAACTGACGATGGTTCGGGTATATCGAGCTCGATGCATTTTTTTGCAAATGTTAATGTATAGTCATCAATAATCTGCTCCATAGTATCTTGCCATGCCATTGCCGAATGGCCTGATGGTTGTTCCGGCGGTGTGCCATATTCGGCGGGCAGAGCGCTGTAAACCATTTGTTCGATCCCGATAGCGGAGGCTGCAACGAAGCAGTCAAGGAACTGCATCATATTATTGAAATGCCAAAAACCGTTCCATTCCGCTTCATATTTATCGGTGCGTCCATCCTCATTGTCGTTTAATAATGCGTATACGGAAATGTCGGTTTTAGTTTTATCCCGTTGCATATCATCCGCCGCAACACCAGCATGAATGGTCAAGTGTGAGTTCGACGACCTCGGTTTCCAAGTTCCGAAAACCGCTTTACCGAATTCAAACGATACATCATCCGCCCCAAACGCTTCGCAAATCCTTGAGACGTTCATGTTCCAATCCGTAAATGACGCGTTGTTTCGAAAATTCGCCATGTCAAGCAAGGAAAATGCGTATGCCCGCGCGTGTACGCCAAACAGCCGCTCGGATTCCGGCTCCTCAAGATAGTTCATCAAAAGCTCCATAGCCGATACCTTATATGGACGCAGGGCGGCTGCGTTTTCGCTTTCGACAGTGGGCTTATACATTTTTGCTCCGCTTATCATATTTTCGGGCAATAGGACGCCCGTTGCATAACCATCTTGGATTTGGAAGACATTTTGAACGTCTTTCCAACTCAACGACCACACCCTGAACCTATTGCTTCGACGTATCGCTTCTCTCTTTAACGTATCATCAGCGGTTTTATTTTTGTGATAAAGGAATCCGTCCGTAAATATAACAACCGGCTTATGCGTCCTATCTGTCCTTCTTGGCCATAAGATAAAATCAGCGCGTGATTCGACGGATACGCCCCAACTTGCATCCAGTTTGACCTGCGGTTCAATCTCCCATACCGCGTTTCCTATTATCAATAAATAACCCTTTTTGTTATTTACCAGTTCATTTGTAACTTTAACTGTTCGGTTTTCACTATTCATTTGTTCAAGAGCCTCTATAAAGCGTCGCTCCAATTCGCTCTCAATGAGCGAATTCACGGGAACGCCGCCCAATTTCGGAATCTTTCTCAGGTTTTCTTTTCCGCTTAGTATCTGCCTTAACAGCCTAATGGCAGTTGTCCTTGAAATCCGGCCGATATTTCGGCTCTGTCGATACGCATATAGGCAATGATAACAACCGTCTTTCTGCGAGTCGTTCCTGCAAGCGCATTTTTCAAGCACATCCAAGGCTTTCTCGAAAATGTCTATGAGCGAGTGTTCCTCTAACATCAACTGCTTCAGGTATCCTGTCCCGCCCGGTACGGAATCGTAAATAACGAGATATTGCTTCCGGCAGTCGGCATCAGGCACAGGTATTTCACTCAGGGCGGCTCGCAAATGTTCGACATTTCCGAAATACTGCTTCATGCCAAGCATAAATGCGGCGATGAAAGATTCCTGCCTTACATTCGACGAGTCATGCGTTGTAGCAGGGACAAGTATTCGGAGCGCCTCGGTCTGGAACTCACGGTAAAGGAAAAGAAATTCCTCGTAAGGATCGTCGCTTCCCGACATAGCGCTTCGCGTTTTACAGGTAAATGTGTGTTCGGGTTTACCGTGTTCAGGCTGAGTTTTACCACAGTATTTACATATCGCAAAACCCTTGCGGACATCCTCTTTGCCCGCAACTGCCAACCGCTCGCCGACAACATCGCTCTCGCCGAAGTTTATCTCTCGGAGTGTGGCTTTATTTACGAACTCATACCCAAAATTGAACTCGTCGTTGTCCATGCGAAATGCTTTTGAAATATCCGCGTCCTCGTTTACTTCCACCATCAGCTGCTTGTTGTAAAAAATGGATTGACGGTTGTCGCTCTCGTCACCGATAAGGCTTTTTGTATAGTCCATGTTGGAATACACCATACGTACCTTGAGCATCGAGCGTACTTGTCCGGAATCCGACCATGCGGGCGTTCCGCAATGGGGACAAGCCGCGACGTATGTCCCTGTTCCGGCTATCTGCGCGTGAGGACAGTTCGGACAAAGCCGCCACTTTTCCACCTGTGCCGATGTAAGGTCTACTTGATTGACAGTCAGTTTGCGGCCATCCGCATAGAAGTTATTAAGCGGTGCAAATTCGCTGATAGCCGACGATGTAGAGCGGCTGTATTCATATATCATTTTTTCATATTTACTTTTCGCGGGTCCAACACCGACGGGATCTTCCCTGCGGAACAGGACGGCTTTTAATACAATACCCGATTCCGGAAAAGCGTAATTCGGCAACAGCCCTTCATCCGAAAGAAAGTTGAATACATCTTTCCTGGTAATGGAACGAACGACATTTGCTAGCGCGTACCGTTCCGCCGTCAAATCTTTAATTTCGTCTTCATAGGAGCTGTCCCTGGGTTTGCTCATTAATTCCTTTATCAACTGTTTGAGTCGTTTTATGCTCGCTTGCAGCGAATCTTTTTGTTTTTTCTGACCCTCGAATGTTTCATAGATTTTTAAGTACATGGGGCTTTCGGTCACGCCGGAACCCTTCGCGAAAATTCCAATGTCGTCTTTTTCGCTTGCCCCAAGTTCCGGGAACATCTGTATAAATGTACGCAGTAAACTAGATATATTGTTCTGCACATAGTTCAAGAAATTGAAAGGATACTTGTCCGGTTTTTTTGATTCTAAATTATTCATACAGATACCTATATTGGCTGGTATCGCATTTTCCGGTATGCCTTTTTTAATCCAACAATCCATACAATAGGCAAGAAATTGACGTTCTAACACGGCGGAAGCCTTCAAGAAAATTTTCGGCGGTTCTACGCTGCTCTGAATCATGTCCAACGGATCGGCATAGAAGTATAAGTCATGCGGACTCGCGCTTGCAACTGAAAAGGCAAGCGCATTGCCGTCTTTACGTCCAGCGCGTCCTGTCCGCTGTAAATACTGAGCCTGTGATGGCGGGATATTGCAAAGAATAACCGATGAGAGGTCGCCGATGTTTATACCCATTTCCAAAGTCGGAGTACAAGATAGCACATTGGTATCCCACGGCTTCGCATCCGAGCCGCTTCTTTCAAATACCTGTTCCAGTTTTTCCCGGTTGTCACGCCCCAAAAGACCTGTATGGTCGTTGGCTGTGATACGCACTATATCTCCTGTGCTGTACAGCTTTCCGAAATAACCGAGTTCGACATTATCGCTCGTTTTAAGTATGCCGTCACACTTTAATCTTATACAAGGTGCCGTTTCCCAAAACTCCGCGTTCTCCGCACTTACGGATAAGGCGTTTCCGCACGATTCGCATACAAGCTGTATCACATTCGCGGAAACAAAAACCTTTTCTTTGTTCAGCCCCCAAACCCTATACTCCGGGGGAGAAGGCATAGTAACAACGATATTTGCTTTAACGAGTTCTTCGAAAGCAATTTTAGCAATCTCTTCGTATCGTGGCGTAACTTGCAGAAAATCGTCAAAACACTTGCGGATCCATGCCGAGTATTTTTTTTCAAGTGTGTCAAACGCATAGAGGATTTTTTTTATCTTATCCGTCGGTTGATAAATAAAACGAGGTGTATTGCCGCCTATCCTGAGTCCGGGCATCCATTTTTCTTTATCGTTTGACAGAAGATAGTATTTTCCGTCATTCCTGGTAAATTCTCCGAACGCTTTATCATTGAAAGCGCCGCTCCTACGCATAATACCCAGCATACCGATAACAATCCGCTTGAACAGCTCGCTGGAATATTGGGGGAGATTGCCAAGCTCATTGACAACCCTTTCATAAATAGTCGAAACAATGGAGCTTACATCATCCGAATTGAACGAGAGTGTGGAACAACCTGATTTTTCGAGTGTTCTGCCGGTTCTACTTTGTACGCCATATTCCAACATGATTTCATATCTCAGTCGGTATTCGATGTTGTTCATCAGGTTCTTTTCATCCTGCCTCGAACCGAAAGCGCCGTTTTTCTTCATGTTTTCGAACGCCCTCACCCATGTAAGATTCGGCGCGGTAAAGTTACTCACAAATGTTTCGTTGGATAACTTCAGATGCCAGTAATCCACGAACCGCTTCGAGAAATCTTCCAGATTCAGGCCCGCACCGCCGTCCAGGACAAATTTCTGAATTGCGCTCCGCAAAGTGGGTTTCCATGTTCGCGAGTTGAAGAACCCGGCCCGATGCGCGGCATCCTGTACGTTGTCGGAAAACGCCAGCGTCTTTTTGTCGTCGTTGAAGCGCGAGGAGAACATCTGTGAAATGGACGCGCTGATAGCTGTCGCGCTGCGCAAGCCCATGATCGACAAACCCGTTTGGCTTTCGCAATGAGGACATTTGAAACCGCGGCTTCGCGCCGCATCAGTCTGTTTTATTGGAATTATTACCGGAATCGATGAAGTACCGCAAACGCAAGCGCGCTGACTGCTCCCTGCAAAATCAAGCTGCAGGCAGTGCGGGCAGAGAAAAGCTTCGGTCATATTCCACGGCGTTTCTTCGGAGCGAGGATACATCATAACGACTTTGGAATCGTTTCTAAAATAGAGGTTATAGAACGTATCGAGGTCAAAAATCGTTACGTTTCCTCTTTCGTTGGCGGAGGAAACCCAACCTGTTTCGCCGCAGTCACGGCAATTTATTACGGGTAGGTAATGTTTCGCCTGCTGCTCGTTTAAATCGGTGGCGAGAGCGTATGTAATATCCCTATCCGTTACTTTTGCAACCAAGCGGCGCAGTTCCCGCATCCATAACTGTATTTGAACCGACAGGAACGGTCGTGGATTATCCGGTGTTCCGGTTCTGGCGTGAGAGATTAATGAATAGAGAGCATCCAAAAGAATATCGGCGTCTTGCGTTTCGCTAAACACAGGATAATTCAGTTTTAATTCCTCGATGACCTGCTCATTTTGAATGAACTTGCCTTCAATCAATCCGATCAAGGTTCTTGTGAATGAGTGCTTCGGCAAATGGGCGCCGATGGCTAGCCTTGTTTCCGGCGATATTATATCGTTGAAGTCAAAATTATCATAGAACCACGCCTTAACCGCGCCTGCAAGAAAAGCCTCCTGGTCGTCCGCTTCGACTGCTTTTAGTAATATTTGCGAGTCGGCTGCATCAGGCAGCGTAAAGTCGGTTGCGTCATATCCGTAAAGAAATTCGCTCGCTGACAGGCGGTCTTCCGTAACCACGGAGTCCTGCTCAAATGCTTCTCCAAAAATTTCGCCCGCGTATTTCAATATGCTGGCCGCGCTGTCTCTGTCTCCCATCGTTGCCGACGTTCCGATGCAGCAAAGATACCCCCGTTGTATAAACAGACGAGATTTCAGGCGGCGCAGTAAACAAGCAAGGTCCGTACCCTGCGCGCCGTCAAAAGTATGCAACTCGTCGACCGCGATGTATTTTAGCGTTTCCGGATTATTATCTTTCCATAAAAGCGAGTCTTTTGGACGGACGAGCAGATAGTCGAGCATCTTATAGTTTGTGAGAAGAATATCCGGCGGTGATGAAAGCATGGTTTCGCGGTCGGTTATTATTTTCGCGTCCGACATGGCGCGGCTCGGAACCGCTTCGCGACCGCCGACATACATACCGGCCGTGACATTACCGCGAAGTTCAGGGCTTTCGTAAATCAACTTCGCGATACGTTTCGCCTGGTCGGAAGCCAATGCATTCATCGGGTAGATAATAAGCGCCTTTATTCCTTTTTCTCCCCTGTGACGGTAGCAGTATTCCAGGATGGGATAAAGAAAACACTCCGTCTTGCCGGAACCTGTCCCGGTCGCGATGAGCGTCGAGCGTCCGTCCTCACCGGTCAGTCGTTCATAGGTTTTTTTCTGATGCAGGTATGGTTTGTATGTTGTATGTATCGAGCGGAAGAAATCCTCCGGCATATCTTCGTTTATTCGAAAAGGGAGTCGCACGGAAACATAAGGCTCGTGGAATACAGAATCCTTCGTTTCAAGCAGATTTTGGACAGACCCTATGAATAAGGGCGTGGTCATCGGAAACGTCGTCTTGATATAGTCCGATAAGCCTTTTTGCAGTTGCCTTGCTAGTATGGATGGCAGCATGGTTTACTCTCCTGTATTATCTCCGTCGCTATCTACGATGTTCTATGCGCGCTTCAAATTTCGATTCCCGTACTTATAACTTCGGCGGCGAATGGGTTGCCGTTGTTCAATTCCGACGACGGCAACGCCACAGGCTCAAAGCCGACGTCTTCATATCCGACAGTCAGCTTCAGCAGTTCCTTGATAATATCCACGCGTCGTTTTCCGCCAAAGTTGTCAAGGAAAAAACAAATGTCGACGTCGCTTAATTCAGAGGCATTGCCTTTTACGTAAGAGCCAAATAAATATGCTTTGCTAACCGGCATTACGCTCCTAACTTTGGCTGCATATGCGCTTGCTTTGGCGCTTACGGTTTCAATGTCAACAGCCATGTGAAGACCTCCTTTGTTTTTGTCATAACTTCAGCGGCTTCTGTGTCGCCGATTTGCGAACTTAGCTTGCTTATATAATCAGGGTATCGATTGTTAAGATAATACGCAGTCAAGTCGTCAAAAAAATCCATTGTATCAGCGGGTATTGCCGTTGGCAGATTTGGTTCGATCCTTGCGGCGATTGTTTTTATGTTGTGCAAGTGCGGCGGGGTATCGGGCAAATAATATGAATACAGCCCTTTTACAAGTTTTTCAACGGCTTGTTGGCACATAAACACAACGTAAAGCCAATGACCGGCATTGAACATGCTTTCCGCAACATCTAAATCATATTGAGCAATGTCAAGCCAGTAATCGAATTTCGCTTGGGCATCCATGCGTTTTTCTCCTCTTTTTAGTTATCAGCAGGTCAAGCAAATTTCTTCTCAAAGAACCGCCGCGATGTCTCGTAATCCTGTTCTCAATCGCAACTGTCGAACGGTGCGATATATTCTATCGTGCGCTTTACTGGGCCTCCGGACTGTGTGCCGGTTGCGCGCTTAATTTTTCATTGACGCTGTCAATTGCCGAAGTCACATCCGTTGCCGAAAACCATAATTCTCCACCATACGTTATGTGCCTTATTTGCCGGCCCAATATCTCATAAACACGACTAGCTCTTGTCACTACATAGTTTTCGAGTACTCGTAAAATGTTAGGATTTTCGCGTCCTTCGGCAAGCAGAAAAAGAGAACGCCCTTCCTTATCAGGATTACCCACAACCGCGCCGGCGTCTAATAGAGCTTGCACAACGTTGTGGTTTTCACTGTAGGCAACAGCCCATTGCAATGGCGTTTTCCCGTCGCTGTCCGCAGCATTTACATCGGCGCCGGCAGCAATTAACACCTTTACAATGCTCGGATTATTGTTTTCCGTCGCCCATATCAGTGGAGCAGTGCCTTCTGTATTTACGTTCGCACCAGCATCTATTAATACTGATAAAACATCAGGATTTTCGTTGTGCCCAGCCGCATGCATTAGCGGAGTTATGTTGCTGCGATCCATAGCATTCACATCTGCCCCGGCTGCAATTAATGATCTTAAAATATCAGGAGCATTATTATTTTCGGCTGCGCACATCAGCGCAGTCCTCCCCCAGTTATCCACAGCGTTTACGTCTGCTCCAGCTTTAATCAATGCTTCTAAGATATCTGGAGTCTTATTATGCGTCGCTGCCAGAATCAATGGAATTGAGTCACCCTTATACGACGGTGTATGCACATCGGCTCCTTGTTGTACAAGCTTGACTACCTCTTCAACATTTGCTGTCTTTATTGCTTTCCTCAGCATTTTTCCAAGTTGGGTATTTACATCTTCGTGTTTACCCATTAATTCAACAACCTCCTATTTTAAGTTCAAGTATATATCGTTCCACTATAACGCTTTGGCCTGTGTACTCTGCTTATTTTCAAAAAACCCCCACGCCGTTTCGTAATCCTGTTCCCGATCGCAGCGGTCGAAGGGGGCGACATATTCTATCGTGCGTTCCATCGGGCCGCCGGGTTGCGTGTCGTCGGTGATGGTTCGCGTGAATTTGCCGGAGGTTGCGTCTTTTATCTGCTCCCATTCGGGGCGGCTGTACCCGAGCCCGGTTAAGCTGCGATTGTTAGTGAACACGATGCGCCCGTTGCGGTCGTACCATGTGTCCGCTTCGTAGCTTTGTAGGACGGGGAACTGGATTCGGTAGATTGTTTTGAGCTGTTCCAATGTCATGCCGAGAGCCATTGAGGTCAGCACGTCGATTTCCACGAGGGCTTGACGACGCTCGTAGTCGGTGCGGAGGGGTGTGTTCCATGTCCATTCCGGGGTGAGGGAGGTGAAGTGTTCGGGACGGAGGCGGAGGTCGGGTTTTGACCATGAATCGGCTTTCATTTCATCATTCCAGCAATAATTCCATAATTCATCATAGAAAACTGTTATACAGTTTAGAAGCAATGCCCGTAGGATAATATGTTGAGTATCATCTGTGTTAAATATCGGAAACAGCATATTTGTACTATAGTTTACATGACCTTTCCCAATTATTTTCACCAAAAAATCAAATGGAATACTTGCTTCGCATCCCGCCAGTGAAACCATCTGTACGCGATTTCTTAACGATACTCCAAAGACAGTATTAACAAAGGTAATGCGCTTATATGCGATTGCAGAAGTAAGTGTTCTCTCGGATGTGCAGCCTACCATTTCTCGGTTGAAAATGTAATAATCGTCCGAAAACTTAGTACCCCATCCGGTAACAGGCATTCTTCTTACAAATTCATTAACGGAGGAGTGGGGAACGTATTTTACCCGAATCACGTAATCATCTGGAATATTTGTCAAATCAACGCGGTCGTAATCACTGTTAACTCTATAGCTCATTCTTGTGGTCTGAAACAGAGGATTTGCAACCCCTATATGCGCACCGGAATATATGGTTTCTAAAGGCTGTAATGGAAATCCTACCCGACTGACTATAATACCGTCCATCTGGGCGTTGGTTTCATTCCACATTTGCGTCGTTGATACTTCATCACGCATATCTCCTATTGTTTTTCTCTGTACGGCAAAGAGTTCCAACACTTCCATCAAAGTTTGGGCATGAATGGCTGGTAATCGTGCTTGCTTCCACTTATTGTTGCCATCAAAAATCTTAGAAAACACTAAAAGTTCCTTTTTGCCTATACGAACAATACGCTTAGGGTGTCCACTAATGTTCCAATTGTTATTATCATCTTTGATTCCCGGTATTACTCCCGTAATGCTGTTATCATAGCATTGTTCAACTGTTGATATATCATATAAGTTGGCAATCGTATCAAATGTTTGTTTTGATTTGTTGCAGTATACATTCAGACTAAACATCGTATTATGGTGTACTCCAGAAAATAGTCTCAATTCATTAATAAATTGAAAGTGCTGTCGCAGTTTTGGATATAAAACCTCTCGCAAGGCACCGCCATTTGGATCATCATAAACACCATCGGGATGTACAAAAGCTGAAACTCCTTTTGGATTACAAAATTGCCATGCCTGTGGTAAAAAGCATTTATAAAGATTTGCTTTCATACCGGCCAATACCGAATAATTATGAACGGCATTTAAAAAATTTTGTTGCCCACACATAGCTGCGTATTCGGAAAAGTAAAGAGTTTTGGTGGAGTTATTTTTTAACGCTTCATTACGCCTGAGGTCCGTTTGTGCCGCACTTAATTCCTTAACCGCAAACATCGGCTGGCTGTCTGAAAGCACATTCTGCTCATTCCAACCCAGCTTTATCCACGGCGGATTCCCCAATATCAAATCGAACCCGCCACGCTCCGTGAACAAGTCGGCAAATTCGAGCTCCCAATGCATAAACCGTTGCTGCTCCGCAATCTGCCGCGCAACGGCAAGGCGCGGGCTCCTTTCGCATAAATCATCCAGGCAAACTTTACCGAGGTCGCGATAGGTATCCACAATACTACCGATCAATTCGTCCATTTCAGTCGGGAACAACAATAGCTGCTTATGTTTCATATTGCCGCCCTCCCTGTTAACGGACATGATGCCTCCCTCAAGAATCAAGCTCATGTCGAAAAGGAACTCACTTCTCGTTGGCAGTAAATCGACCTGGTTTATCGGCCAGAACCACAGAGCGCACCAATAGTCCATAGCGAATTTCAGCCTTGCATACGGTGAGGCGTTGTCGCCGCCCTCGGTCTTGTAAAGCTTCTCGAAGATAAGGTCCTTCTCCCGTATGGTGGTATGGGAAGAAGCGGTATCTTCCGGCTGTCCAAATACCGTCAGCGAGTCGGAGGTTTGCTTTTGCACCTCCTTTTGAAGCTGGATTTGCTTTTCCCAAAGATCATCGATAACAGCCGAAATTCGTAGCAGCGTTTCGATATCGCCTTTTTCATACGGACTAATAAAATCCCTGTTCCACTTTTTCAAAATCCTTATCTTGTCGGGGGCGAGGCTTTTTATTACTCTGTCCGTATAGTCCGCCATTCCGGGGTCGCCCATCAGGAAATGATAGACTTGCTTTTTAGGCATACGAGTATCTTTCGGCACAATTCTTGCCGGTGCGTTTTCCCACCACCTGTTGGGCGAGTGGTTCGTCTCAAGCTGCTCGATGCGATATGCCTGCCGCCGCGCGCCGATAAGGGAGTTGCCGTTAACTATCTGCGTCCTGAACCACGGAACAAACCCGCCGCTGAAAATGGTGTTCAACCACAACGAAACCTCCGCAAGCTCCACAGCGGTTGGATTAAGATCGATGCCGTACACGTTGCGGTCCGCTATGTACATCTTCACCCGCTGAAGCTCCTGTTGGCGGTCTTCGTGGGATATGAAGCAGCCTGTCTCCTTTTGTTTCAGGTCAATATATGCTTCCGCGAGTTGATTGACAGCTTCGTTCAAGAACGCCGCGCTGCCCATTGCAGGCTCGCATACCGTCAGCGATAAAATTTCGTCCGCTGTCCTGCCCTCCAAAAGTTCTTTCAGGGCGTACTTCACCAAGCACTTGGTAAGCACTTCCGGCGTGTAATAGGAAGCGGATTTTTCGCGCTCACGTCCTGCCAAACGGTAGATGAATTTACCTTTTTCGTGTTTGCGTAGCGCGCTTCGGGGATCGTTTGGGTCTATGCGGACACGCTCGTCCTCGTCGTAGTTTTCCAGTTCACGCTCAGGAACGAAATAGCCGACGCCAAGTTCGTCGAATCTGTCCTGTTTTCGCTTGACCTCAAAGAGCGTTTCGCTTGCGATGAAACCGCGGTAGGATAAGAGCGCTTCGTAAACAGCGCCCATTTGGTTGATTCCAAGGGTGGAATAGGAAATTCTTCCCCGTCTGCCGCGCCTTCCGGTTGCCTTGGATATGCTCATCAAGTCGATAATTTTCAACATAACGCTATTGCGTATTTTGGCGACGGCGAGCATCTTTGTATATTCAAGGTCGAAGATGTGCGCTTTGAGCGGCTCAATGATGAACATATCGCGCTTCGATTCGATGGCGTTAGCTTCTTTCAAGGCTTCTTCACCATAGGGGTAACCCTCATAAATCAAGCTGTACAGTTTTTGCAAGGTTTCGTGGAGGTAATAACCATCGCCGACTTCCGCAACGTCGTCTCGCGCATCGGCGGCGACATCGCGCAGATGTTCCAGGGAATAGCTGGTAGCGTATGCCCGCGCTTTCATCGGAGCATAGCCAAGTTCCGGCCTCGCTTCGATAAAGAGGACAAAAAGCATACGGTACATATAACGCAGGCATTCAAGAGTGAGCCGCCCGGCGTCAACGGGATTATCGTCCAAGTTTATCCCTTTCCTGCGCGCCATGTCGAAAAGGACTTCGTTGCCCAACAGCTCGATGGATTCGCGCAGGGCGTATTTCAAATCCTGCGAAACGCCCGACGCATGACGATGCGAGTTATCGTCGAGCTTATCGAGCAAGTACGCGCCATCGTTCGGGCAAAGAGATTCCCTGTGCAACAATACCGCCATCGCCTGCAACGTGCTTTCCTCCCGGCGGCCGAAAATCTCGTCGAGGTCGAATTGCAGGTAACGCTTTTCACTCCACTTGTTTCGATCGATAAGCGCTACGCTGTTTATCCCCATGAGGATCAACCAGCGCGGAGGCTCGTCCAAAGCAAACAGGCTTTTCGTCACCAGTTCTTCGTTTTCCAGGTCCGGTATCATCGGCAAACGAGGAATATCGCCCTCGAATGCGGAACCGTCAAAAGTATAGCCTTGCAGAATGCCGCTTTCATCGTCTTTTGAATGACCCAGCAAAACCCATAACAAGGGCACGCCGTTGGCTTTGTTTATCTCGTGATATACGGGAACACGGAACACGTCGGAGACATTTACGACCGTAGGGGCGGGAATACCATAGCCGAGCGCTTCCAGTAAACTATCGGCGAGGTCTTTGACCATGGGCATAACCTGCGTATCACTTCTGGTACGCAGATAGCGGTCGTGGATAGTTGCGTACAGGCGTCCGAAATCACGCAGCAACGACCATGGCGTTCTCGCGCCGTCGTCCTCTTTTGACGCCGTCCGCCAATTCGATATGGTTTCCGCCGCGTTCTCCCCGAAGATGGAGGAAAAGTAATGGTTGGTGTAGTATTCATTGAAGTTGTTGATTCCCGTTAAGTCCATAGCCATCGTTAATTCCCCCCCATTATTGCCGCAATAATGCGAATGTAAGGGTTGTTTTCGATTTCGAGTGTATCCTTTACCCAATCGACAAAATTCTCGAATATTTTATCCACTTTACGCTCCTGCTCGGATTTTCGTCGCTCGTCCTCGAACAACGATAATTGATAATCCTTGTGCTTTTGCTGGAGCCGGCTCAATTTGTCCAATTCTTCATCTATCAGAGGGTCGATGCGTCCATTATAGAAGTCGCAATGCCTTTGCATTATTTCTTCGGCTTTCTCGACCACATGCGGAAGCAGCGCGGTTGCCTCTTTCCGCATTTCAAGCGTAATCAAGTTTCTGTTGGGCAAATCGCCGGGACGGAGCCTGGTAATCGCAAGGACATCGTTCATGGAAAGTTCTTTTATAAATGGCCGATATTGCAGGGGCGCGCATTGCGCGTCCGCTAATTCGAAAAGCAAAGCGAACCATTCATCAATAACAGGCGAGGATTTGCGATTTGAGATTGTTCCCGCGACGATAAACAGGCATTGATTCTTCAATATCCCGTCGGAAAGTCCGATGAGCGGGGCTTCGCCTCTGTTGTAGAGCAAGCCTGCCTTATCGTTGAGCCAAATGAACAGTGGATGGAGTCTCCATAAAAACTGTGTCGTTGGCCATGCTGTTTCGGAGAGGTTATTTTGCATACTGCGTTTCATTTCCGACATGCAGAACTCCTTGTCCGGGGAGAGGCGCAGATAATCCTCATCAGGGATTGCTTCTGACGGTAGCAGCGCGGTCAGTCTCCGGCGAAGGTCGGGCGTAACGGCTATCTCGATGCCGTTCACGGTTTGCAGTTTTTTCACGGCGCTTTTATCCGCTCCGCCCAAAAAATTCATTACCGCGCTGACATAGTCAATGTCCGTAAAGAGCGTTTCGTCGTCCTCGACTTGTGCAGGGCTTTCATCTTCCGTCATACCGGCCATGAGCGCTTCGAAGGGGTCAAATTCCTCGTTCGTTGCGTCAAGGGAAAGGGCAAAGGCTTCCGGCGTAATACCGGACTCGATAGCGCCGGCGGTTACCAGTTCTTCATCTTCTATATTGAACTTGCCCATTAGGAGCATCGGGTCGCCGATGTTTTTATTGGCCTGCTCCTCTTTGTTGATAAGGATTTCCATGATACGGGTGTCGCCTTTTATTTTTTCGTTTGCGCTGTTAATCATCAAATAGCGTATATCGGGACGCTCCGATTGTCCGTAACGGTCAATGCGCCCGTTCCTCTGTTGAAAAACCATAAGCGACCACGGTATATCGAAATGAATAAGGCGATGACATAGATAGTGCAGGTTAATACCTTCGGAAGCCACATCCGAGGCGACAAGAATCCGTATCGGCGATTCATCGCGCCCGAAATCCTCGACGATTTTCTGCTGCTCGGCGTCGGACATACCACCGTATATTTCTTGTATGGCGTTTTCACTCAAGCGTAAATCAGTCTTTAAACGCTTGGCGAGGAAGCGCATGGTTTCGATGCGCTCCGTAAAGATCACAATGCGGTCTTCTTTATTGGCTGTCCAACCATAAGATTTATCCGCAAGCACATATTTCAGCTTCCGATAACGCGAGAACGAATCCGGCGTAATCGTCTCAAGCGATTTTTTAAAATCTTCCAAAGCATGGATATCTTTTGCATTTCCGTCAGGGTATTTCCTGTAGAGCTTCTTCAGTCGCTCATCGATGCTCTTAATACAAGCGGCGGGACTTGAAAACATGGATTTTTCAAGGCTCGTCTTGAAAAGGCGTCCCGAATGCCGAGGCTGGTCGGCATCCATATCCAAACGCATATCCGCAAACACGTCATAGGCTTGCTCCTCGGCGGCTGATGCGTCGCATTTTTCGATGGTTACAACGCGCTCCTTAAATGAGCCGAATACCTGGTCCTTTATATCTTTCTTGAACCTGCGGACACATAACCCCTTTATATCTTCCTTATTATAGTCATGCGGATTGGCGATAGCGGTAGGGTCGAGCATATTCATGAGCGATGCGAAACTCTCGCTGCGGCCGTCATGCGGCGTGGCGGTAAGCATTATCAGCGTATCCGACCGCTCGGCAAGCAGTTTGGCAAGCCTTGCTCGTTGCGCCTGGTTGCCGCGCTCCGCCACATTATGCGCCTCGTCGATGATAATGATGTCCCACCATGAGTTTTCGAGGTGCGTTCTGTATTCCACATCTCGCTTTATCGTGTCGATGGAAACGATGGTTTTATCGTAATAAACGAATGGGTTATAATTTGTGGGCAGTTCCGCCCGAATCCGCTGTATTTTATTCGAATCCAGGCGGACAAGCGGAATCGTAAAACGGTTCCACATTTCCTTTTGGAACTGCGCCATCATGCTTTTCACAGTTACGACAAGAATACGCCTGCCCTTTCCCCGCGCTATGAGTTCGGAAACTAAAATGCCCGCTTCAAGCGTTTTACCAAGCCCGACCGAATCCGCAATCAGGATACGCTGGCGCACCCTGTTGAGCGCAATCTGAGCAGGCGCCAACTGAAATTGCATTGTATCCATCGCCGCTTTGTTTCCAATATGAAGCGCAGCGTCAGTGGGAGTTTTTTGTCTCCAGCCGCTTTCAATAAATAACCTCGACCTTTTGAAAAAAGGTGAGTCGTCAGATATGAGATTTATCTTTGTCGGGTCGACTTGCTCGATGTCTTCAATGTCGGTTAAGAACATCGTGTCGTGGTCCTTTACAAGCGGTGATATCCCGGTACAATGCAGGGTCTTATTGCCAAGCGCATTTGTTTCGACTTTTTTGACCATCCATTCTTCATCACGGATGATGACCCGCATACCCGGGGCAAAGTCAATATCCTTATATGAAGCAGTCACCACATTATCACCTTTATCTTTCAAACTCGGTATCTCCTGTTGAGGCTGTTCGCTTGTCGATTTGTCACAATCATGTAATAGTTCGACAATATCGTCAGGCGAATCCGCCGGAGTGTTATATATTCTGAATAAGTATATCTACATTTCGCGTTTCGGAATATCAATATTTTCATGTTTTTTCGACAATCGTTGAAATTGTTTTTAACCACCCTTTGTCACTAATTATAAACAAGGTTGGATTTCATACAATTTTCTTTATGATTATCAATCTACCTCAAGTCCATATACAATCTGTTTATATGTAATGGATTTTGCTGATACACATGCTTGCAGTAAGCGCATAAAGAGTTCTTGAGGCCACTT
>Ga0099364_10004898_pt1 | contig 20098 bp, 17 predicted proteins | sample TergutTh196P3_FD_73070 | JGI IMG/M metagenome (GOLD analysis project Ga0099364, IMG submission 73070) | Microcerotermes parvus P3 segment gut microbial communities from Pointe-Noire, Republic of the Congo - Th196 P3 | ecosystem: Host-associated > Arthropoda: Insects > Digestive system > Gut ... | reverse complement strand
TTCTTGGCGGTTATCCTTGTCAGTTTTTGCCTTTCTTTCAAAGTTAACTCCATACGTACTCCGGTATTTAATAGTGATACCGGTATTATTGTCTTTCCGTATGGTTCGATTTCTATCTTGAGGCATCACTTTTTTTCGGTTCGATTTAACGTGAGGCAACTCGTCTTCTTGATAAAACCAAAAAAAGCCGGTATATTTAGACAAATGCAAGACCTCTCGAAAGATCAAGTAATAAAGATAATGCAAAAGTATGAAAATGATCCTCAGCAGCTTGTTGCCATGCTCTTGGATATACAAAAAGCGTCGCTTAAAAATTACGTGGACAAACAATGGGCAGAACTTGCATCGAATGTTTTGAATATGCCGCTTTCAAAAATTTTTGATGTTTTAACTTTTTATTCAATGTTCAGTACGGAACCGCGCGGCGAATATGTTATAGAAATCTGCAAGAGTACGCCATGCCTCTTTGCCGGAGGAAATAATGTAGTTAAGTGGTTTGAAGAAGCGGCAGGTGTCCTGCTGGGAGAAACTACGGCAGATAGAAAGATTACGCTTGTCCACTCAAGCTGCTTTGGCGCGTGCGACATTGCGCCTGCGGTAAAAATCGGCGATGATGTGTTTGGGAATTTAACGCCGGAAAAGGTAAAGCTGTTGGTTCAATATTGCCGTGAAGGAAATTCGGAGGGCTTGCAGTCGCTATGTCAAAACTAACAAATATATTGTCGATTGGCGCAAATAGTTCCGATTCAATTTCAATATCCGAGTACGAAAACACCGGCGGTTTTGCCGCATTAAAAAAAGCCGTTAACATGAACGGCGCGGACATTATCGCCGAAGTAAAAAAAGCGCAACTCCTCGGGCGCGGCGGAGCGGCATTTCCTGCGGGAAGAAAATGGGAACATCTTGCGCGAATTAACAACACGCCGAAATACATTGTGTGCAATGCCGACGAAGGCGAGCCGGGCACTTTCAAAGACAGATTCATAATGGATAAGCTGCCGCTCAAATTGATAGAAGGCATTATAATCGCAGGCTTTACTTTTCAGGCAAAAGCCGGATATATCTATGTTCGCGGCGAATACCGTAAAATACAGCAGAAGCTGCTCGCCGCACTTGATAATGCACGAAAGGCGGGCTACCTTGGAAGAAACATTCTCGGCACCGGCTTTGACTACGACATTCACATTATCTCCGGTGCAGGGGCGTATGTCTGCGGCGAAAATTCCGCGCTTCTAAACTCCACAGAGGGCAAGGTTGGAAGACCGCGCATCAAGCCGCCGCGCCTTGCGGAAGTCGGGCTGTTTCTTCAGCCGACGCTTGTCAACAATGTAGAAACATTTACAAACATTCCGCTTATCATCAACATTGGCGGAGATGCTTATCTTGAGGCTGGATACCCAGACTCCGGCGGAAGCAAGTTAATCTGCCTTTCGGGGCATTGCCGCAACAGAGGGGTTTTTGAAATACCGCTTGGCAAAGTAACGTTACGCGAAATTATCTATGACGCGGAATTCGGCGGCGGCATTTGCCGGGGCATAGCCGGGGAGAACTCCTCCGGCAGGCTCAAGTTTTTTCATCTTGGGGGACAGAGCGGACCCATCGGCTGTGTTGATCAACTTGATACCGTTTACAGCTACACGGATTTGAAAAAAGCCGGTCTTGCAGTCGGCTCCGGGGCTGTCGTTGTAATGGACGAAAGCGCATCCATTTTGGAATATCTGATAAGCGTTACAGAATTTTTTATTCACGAATCATGCGGAAAGTGCGTACCCTGCCGCGAAGGCAATCATCAAATTTTGAAAATCTTGAAGAAGCTTTGCATACCCGGCGAAGCAACGGCAGACGATCTGCAAAATCTTCGCCGCCTTGCCGGCACAATGAGCGGCGCAGCATTCTGCGGTCTTGGTCAATCCGCAGCAACGGCATTGAACACAGCGTGGAAGCACTTCAAGGCGGAATTTGAGGCGAATGTTTGCGGGGAGGGCAAATGAGCAGCGACGTAAATTTAACAATCGACGGCATCCCTGTAACAGTTCCAAAAGGAACAAGAATTCTTGATGCTGCAAAAAAAGCGAATGTTTACATTCCAACTCTCTGCGATCGCCATGATCTTAACAAGCGGGCGCTTTGCAGGATTTGCGTAGTTGAGTGCGATGGAGGCAGCAAGCTGATTGCAGCCTGTGCAAACGATGTGTGGGAAGGGGTTAACGTCGTTACCAACAACAACCGAATCCTTGAAACCCGAAAAACAATTCTGGAATTGATCCTCGCAAATCACCCGCAGGAATGTCTGACTTGCATAAAAAATAAAAACTGCGCACTGCAGTCGCTTGCCGAAAGTTTTGCAATTCGTTCCATACCTTTTGAACGCACTTCTTCCGGCAATCATCCGCAGGTGATCGAAAGCGGAGCAATCGTCCGCGACATGGGCAAATGCATCAAATGTATGTGTTGTGTGGAAGCATGTCAGGTGATTCAGGCAATTGGCGCGATTAATACATCAGGCCGCAGTCAGGATTTTGAAATTTGCACAGCATACGGGCAGGCGCTTGAAAAAGGAAACTGCGCTTTCTGCGGCCAGTGCGTAAAAGTCTGCCCCGTAGGCGCAATCTACGAAAACGACCAAACTGCACAAGTTTGGAAAGCGTTAGGCGAAAGTGAACGGCATGTAATCGCGCAGGTTTCTCCCGCTTTAACTTCCGCCCTTAGCGATGAATTTGGCTTCGACACAAACACCATCACAACAGGAAAAATGATTGCAGCAATAAAAATGCTTGGTTTTAAGGAAGTTTTTAATTTTGATGTTGCGGCTAAGGCAAGCAGAGCGGAAAGAATTGATGAACTGGAAAATCAGATTAAATACAGCGGAAAATCACAGAAAAAGCTGCCGTTAATTTCAGGGTGTTCTAAAGGGGTATTTACCTTTATAGAAAATTTCTTCCCTGATTTTATCGAAAATTTTTCAACGACGGAAAATCCCAGACAGTATTTTTCGGATATGATTAAAAGCATTTATGCAGCCGCTGCCAACATAGATGAAGATAACGTTACAACTGTTTCATTCGTACCATGCCTTGCGCAAAAATACGGCATAGAAAACAAGAATGATTTTGCCTTAACCACAGGGGAACTTGCGCGAATGATCAAACTTGCAGGTATAGATATTGCCGGTCTGCAGGAAGAGCTTTTCGACATTATTGAATTACCCAAACACGGCAGCGCAAAAGATACTGATACAACAACAGAGCCGATGATTGTCTTCGGCTATGCAGAAGCGCGTAAAGTAATGGAAGCAATCCGCAGCGGCGAGTGTGACGCAAAATGGATCGAGATTCTTACCTGTCCAGTTTGCGCGGTTTACGGCAATGATTACAGCCAAGCACGTGAACATGATTTTTAGAAAAAGCCCGTTCAAACATACGGGAAACAAGATAATCTTCAACCAGAAGGGACGATTTACAGACAGGACAGCGTCTTTGAATTTCATTGTTGACTAAACAACGGGAACAACCCCTGATATGAACCATGCGATCTTTATTTTTAGAAGAAGTGGGATAAACAAATGTTTTAACAAGCTCGCCTTTTTCCAGCTTGTAACGGCAAACCGGGCAAGACTTGGATTTGCCGGGTTCATCTGAACTTCCGGCTTTCGTCCCCCATGGAAGATACGGATAAATTGGCGACAGCTTGCCAAAAAACATAAAATAACCAAGCCCAAGAAGGACGATGCCGCAAATGGTCAACATCAATAAATAAATAATATCTCCCATAATTACCTATTTTAAGATATAATCATTAAATGGCAACCCTCTATATAATCGGAACGCCGATAGGGAATTTAGGCGACATCAGTTTCCGTGCGGCGGAAATTCTAAAAACTGTAGATTTAGTTGCATGTGAAGATACCCGCCGAACCCTCAAACTCCTGACTCACCTTGGAATCCGCGTAAAAATGTTGTCCTGCCGCTCGCATAACGAACAATTTGCCGCCGAAAAAGTACTTGACGCCTTAAAACAAGGGCAGACAGTTGCCTATGCAAGCGATGCGGGAACCCCCGCCCTGAGCGACCCCGGTGCAGTGCTTGCAAGAGCGGCGGCAGAGGCAGGACACGACGTAATCCCAATCCCCGGACCTTCGGCATTTTCGGCCATTTTGAGCGTTGCAGGCGGCAGGGATAAAACCGTCATTTTTGAGGGCTTCCTTTCACCAAAACCGGGACGGCGAAAGAGCCGCCTGCGTAAGTTAATGGCAATGGACGCGGCCTGCGTCATTTATGAATCACCCTACAGAATCCTCAAATTAATGGGAGATGTTGCCGAAATTGATAAAGATCGGTATATCTGTCTTGGCCGGGAAATGACCAAGATACATGAAGAATATTTGCGGGGAACTGCGGCTGAAATCCTTGAAATATTATCCAGAAAAAAGGAACAAATTGGCGAATTTTCTTTATATATATCTAGCAATAATATGAAATAGCCAGTAAACTTATGGTATACAGTTGCCGATAATAGGTTATAGGTAGGGTAAGACTATGGTAGTAGACAGGATAGGTTATGTAGAACCCATTCCTGCCGGAAGAAAACCCGGCAAGAGTGCGCAAGTGGGGGGGAACGACAGAACTGATACCATCAACCTTTCTTCTGACGCGATGAAGAAAGCCGAAATGTATCAGGTTGTAGAACTTATTAAATCCACCCCGGAATTGGACGAAGCCAGAATTGTTGAACTCAGGGGAAAAATTGATGACCCGGCGTATATTAACGGAGCCATCAATGGAACAGCAGAAAACATCCTAAACGCATGGTTTGGCTAGGATTATTAATAAGTTAATTCAAGCGTCTGGCTGGAAACAGTCAGACGCTTTTTTTATTAATTTTTCCTTTTGTTAACAAATATCAAAACAGTAAAATTTTAATACCCGTCTGACATCGCGCGGTTCAAGTCACGCTGGTACAGCTCTTGATACACAAGATTGCGGGTTTTAAGTTTTTCCTTAACTTCACGGGTGAACGGCATATAACGCCAGAAGGTTCCGCGAACATCTTTGTCAAGTTTTTGGATGCCTTCCGCTTCTTTCGTTATCCATGCAATGTAGTCCTGAATAAAATATTCTTTAATGTCGCCTTTTATTCTCTGTGATTGAAACCACTGGTAATAATGACCGGTAAGACCTTCTTCCATCCAGTAAAAGGAAGCTTTTTCTTTTGCTACCTGCCAGCGAAGATCGGCAACTGCGGTTAAAACTGTTAAAAACAAATTTTTTGGATACATGGGAATAATTATCCGCCCGCGGCTTGTGGCGCGGTTTAGACGGTCAAATGGTTCCCAGCAGAATCCTGTGTCTCCGTATGTTGGTATCAGAAAAACATACGGAACTATACGGTTCAATTTGTTTCTGTAAACACGGCAGAAAGCCTCTGCATCAATGCTTTCAACCCTTGAAAGCATTGTAATGACATTTTCCCGGATGCCAACATCATTCGGTCCTACATGAAAATATTCACTTGTTAAAATAGGAAAGTGATTCCCCTGCCGTCCGCATGTCATTTTCGCCATCTGCCTGATTGTATCAAGCTCGGTGTCCAGCGCGCCAAGATCCACTGTAACAGATCCGCCTTCGGCATCAAGCTTATCCGTCAATGTTTGAACATCCGATTCAGCGCTGATAAAGTCCCTTATGCCAGCGCCCAGATTATGATCGTTTTTCAGCAGGTCTTTTAGCAGATTTTGAATTTCGGATATTGCCATTTTTTGCCTTTCTGTAAGGACATCGTTTACATCGCTCAATTCGCGTAACGGCTCTCGTTCATAAAGTATATTGATCCTGTCCCGTAGGATTTTTTCAATTTCGTCCCTGTCTCTGTCAAGTTGTTTTACAATTGAACGTGCGCCGTCAAGTTTACCTGTTGCCTTTTCCAGCAATGCCTGTAACTTTGACTGGGGATTCTGCCTTGCTATCCTTACTTCATCTGTGGTAGACGGACGCATCTTGCCGGTTCCAATCTGACTAAGCCATTCATCCATATAATAAATTGGCTGTTCATGTGAGTTTTCAATAATAACCTTGCTAAAATATTCTCTTGTTTGGGTATTGATAAAAGTGGGATGTAAAAGCCCAAAGCGCAGAAGAAATTTTTTATTTGGCTGTATTTTTCCCGCCGCTTTCCGTGCAACAGAAAAAAGGAATTCCCAATAAGGAGACATAAGCTGCTGACGGAAAACACTGCGATCTTTTGGATCCTTCGTGGTCAGGTATTTCTGGAGGAGACCATGCACCCTTTGGGCAACATCGCCTTCGTTAGAGAGAGCATTTTTATAGTAGTTTGGATCATTAAAAAATTCATGACCATTTTCTTCGAAACGTTTGGTTATTTGTGGAAAACCGGCAGAGCCAAGACTCACATCTGAGTCAGACGAATTGGAACTGGAACCGCCTGTTTCATCCTTTCCTAAACCAAAGATATCATTAAAATCAGGCAGCGGTTCGTTGCTTGATCCGCCAGTCCCTAATAAGGCCGAAATATCGGGGTCCATATCACCTTGAAAAGCATTTTTTGCCATAACATTATGATAATTTGTATTAATGCAATTGTCAATATTTACAACAAATTTAGAATCCCCAAAAATTCAATTTGAGCTTTTGAAAATTCTTCATCATAAAAGCGCGTCTAAATCAATCTCACCGCCGGTGCAGGGAACAGTAACACCCCAATTCTCCAGCAGTTCAGGATGAAGTTCGCCGAAAACGCCTATCTGTTTTCCATCGTAGTTAATTGCTGCTGCCCGCCCTGTAATAAAGCGAGGATCGGACGATTCTTCAACATCATATTCGCGGAACAAATAATAAAACAGCGTTTGCAATTCTGCAGCGGCTGTGTTGAAGTTAGCATCAGTCCCGGCGTGAAGGAAACCGACAAACTGACGGGTTAAACTTTTATAGTTTTCCGTATCAACAAGCCAGGCGACTTTGCCCACTTCAAAAATTTTATGCGGATAAACTGAACGCCCGGAAATCGACTCACTTGCCATAAGCGAAGCAAGCACAGAATCGCGGACATATTCATAATTTTCTGTCATTGGGTTGAAAATACGGATTATTCTGCCGCCGCGAAGCTGCGAACTTTCACCGCGCATATTTTCTACAAGGTCTTTACGGGAACCGAGGTAATTGTATATCATCTCCTGATAACCTAAACCGATAAGCTGCTCTTTTACCTGTCTCGAAAACAAGGTAATTGGCAAAAGTCTTCCGATAGTGGAATCGGCAGGACGCTCCGGCTTAAATGAACCAAGAGAGCGGCCAATCATTACATCTTCCATTACATCCGCGGCATGAAGGAAATCGTTGCGGTATTCCGGCGGGTACACACGTACACCCGGCTCCGATACACCGGATTTTTGCCCGCGTTCAGCAGCTTCAGTTTTTTCTGCCTTTACGCCCATTCGTGCAAGAGCTGTAACACATTCGTCTGCGCTGAGTTTTTCGCCAAGGAATTTTTCAATCCGCGAGAGTGAACAAAAAACAGGTTCCTGAAAATAATATGGCGTAACAATGGATCTTCCCGGCTTATCCGCCGCTGAAGGATCATGCCCAAAAGGTATGTCGAATTCGTACTCAACTTCAACAGGAATAATTGTAAAGCCGTTATCTGCAAGATCGCAGGCTACGATTGAATTTGCAAGGTTGAGCGATGCCATATCCGTGCCTGTAAGCTCCACGAAAATCTCATTGTCGCCAACTTGTACAGCGCCAAGGTCGTTTGAATTTATAATCGGCGGGTAGGATAGAATAAAGCCATTTGCATCAGTCAAAAGCGGATGAACAGGCTCGTGTTCCAGAATAAAAGCAAATTCTCTGCCTTTAGGGTGCTGCTTAAGAATTTCGCGTAACGTGATGGGAACATCCCACTGGAGAGGTACAAACGAAACAGAGTCGGGGTCTGCGCCTTTGTAAATAATCGGCCACTTTATAAGCGGAATACGGTAAATCCCCATAGAGATACACCGCCGTTTCCGACCGAAATTCCATGCCAATTTTTCCTGAGTCTGAATCATATCGCGAAGTACAGGGTCTGATATTTCCCTGCCGGTTGCTACAAAACCTGCAATAAACGGCCTGACCTGTTTAACGCTTGCCTCGACTTTTACCTTGTATGATGTTTTTTTTATATCATTTGGTCTGGAGAAAAAGCTGTATTCAGGTATTGCTCCTCCGCCATAAGATCGCAATTGACGGGCGCAGCCTGCCATTCCCCAAAGATCGGGGCGGTTTGTGTCGTTCAATTCGATTTTAAGAGTTCTTTCTTCTATTGGCAGGCTTTTGTCGCTGTCTTCATCCAACTCAGCCTTGGCACAGGTAAGCGCCTCTTCAAATTCATCACGGCTTAATCCGGGACAACCTGAAAGGTTATAAAAGATTTCTTCGTTTACTTCAATTTTTGGCATGACTTAATATATCAATTTTTTTGGTTTGTTACAATTGATATACGCAAATACCTGGCAAAAAAGTAAAGGGTTTTCCTGGTTTATGATTTTGTGATACAATTTACCCAACAAAACAATGGAAGGAAATGAAGTTTTACCAATAGACCGCCTCGGTTATGATTTTATCCCGGCTAAGTATCTTCCGCGGGGAGCAGATGAATACTGGCTGCGAAATGCACAGCAGGCGGAATTGTTTTCCAAAAAACCGGATTCATGGCGGCGGTTAAAATCTGACGAAATGGAAATTCTGGAAAAAAACAGGAACTATTGTGCAAACTGGAAAGATATTTTTGTCGCCGATCCTTTCGATCCTTCCCTAATCCGCGATTCATACTTTTACGGGCTTGTACGCATTGGCTCACTGCAAAAAATAATTCTTAAGCGCCACGACTTCTGCATACCTGCGGGGATTAGAAACAGCACGATTATCTCATGCGACATCGGCAATGATACTGCGGTTCAGAACTGTGCATTTATTTCGCATTACATTATCGGGAATAACTGTATTCTGTCTGAATTGAATGAACTGCAAACAACAAATCACTCCAAGTTTGGCAACGGTGCATTGAAGGATGGCGAAGACGAAGAAGTGCGCGTTTGGATCGATGTAATGAACGAAGCAGGCGGAAGATCTATTCTGCCGTTTGAAAAAATGATCGCGGCGGATGCTTATCTTTGGGCTGCGTACCGCGATGATACTGCGCTTACAGAAAAATTGACAGAAATTACACAAAAGCAATACGGCGGATTTAGGGGCAGTTACGGCGTAATTGGTTCCGGCTCAACTGTAAAAAGCTGTTCGATTATTAAGGATGCAATGATCGGGGAATGTGCATATATAAAAGGCGTGAATAAACTAAAAAACATTACAGTTCATTCTTCTGCCGAAGAACCTACACAGATTGGCGAAGGCGTGGAACTGGTAAACGGTATTGTGGGTTATGCGTGCAGTATTTTTTACGGCTCAAAAGCCGTTCGTTTTATAATGGGAAGAAACAGCAATTTAAAATATGGCGCGCGGCTAATTCATTCTGTGTTAGGTGACAATTCAACCGTTTCATGCTGCGAAATACTGAACAATCTGATTTTCCCCATGCATGAACAGCACCACAACAATTCATTTTTAATCGCAAGTCTTATCCAGGGAATGTCGAACATGGCGGCGGCGGCTACAATTGGAAGCAATCACAACAGCCGTGCAAATGACGGCGAGATAAATGCAAAGCGCGGGTTTTGGCCGGGGCTTGCTGTAAGCCTTAAACATTCCAGTGTATTTGCTTCGTTTGTGCTGATTGCAAAAGGCGATTATCCGGCGGAACTCAATATTCCTCTTCCGTTTTCGCTTGTTAACAACAATGTAAATAAAAACCGCCTTGAAGTTATCCCTGCGTATTTCTGGATGCACAACCTTTATGCACTTGAACGAAATTCCTGGAAAACCAAAAACCGCGACAAACGAAAAATAAAAATTCAACGTGTAGAAATTGATTATCTTGCGCCTGATACGGCGGAAGAAATCATAACAGCCCTTTCGCTCCTTGAAAACCTGCACGGTAAATATGGTCATTCACAGGTCGAAATAATCGATGAAACCGGCAATACCGTAAAACATATTACCTGCGGTAATTTTGAAAACAGTAAGCGCGAACAGGTAATTTTAAAACCAACTGAAGCAAAAAACGCTTACAGGCAAATGCTGCATTATTATGCAGTAAAAAAAATAGCGGCGTGTTTTGATTTACATCCTGAATTAAATTATGAAGGGTTAAGAAATTTACTTTGTTCGTCTTCGCCGCAGGAGCGAATAAAAGACTGGGTAAACTTTGGCGGACAAATTGTCCCCGCTTTTCGTGCGGACGAATTGCGAAAAGACATTGGTAACGGAAAATATAAAAACTGGGACGAGATTCACGGGGTGTACGATCTTTGGGACAAGGAGTACCAGCTTGACAAATGCCGCCATGCCTGGGCTGTGCTCACTCTCCTGCAGAAAAACAAAGAACCTTTGAACGCCTCTGTACTCAAAAATGAATTTACCGCAGTAATAGAAATCCGCCGCCGGATGGAAAAACAAATCTATGAAAGCAGGGCAAAGGATTACCGCAACAATTTTAAAAAAGCTACATTCCGCAACAACGAAGAAATGGAAGCCGTTCTTGGAAAGCCGGAAGAAAATTCATTCATCCGGCTGGTGCAAAAAGAAGGTGAAGATTTTATAAAAATGATAGAAAGAGTAAGCAAACGTCTTTAAAAATCCCGAAAACAATTTATCCAGCTTTAGCCCTTCTTAAACGTACGTTCTCAATATCAAAGCTGAACAATTCACGCAAATCATTTAAGCCAAGCGCCATTAACGCCATGCGGTCGATGCCAATGCCCCATGCGGCGACAGGAACATTCACCCCAAGGCTTTCGGTTACTTCCGGGCGGAAAATGCCAGAGCCGCCAAGTTCAAACCAGCCGAGAACCGGATGCTTTATGTGCACTTCTATGGAGGGTTCGGTGAATGGAAAATAGCCGGGAACGTATTTAACTTCTTTTGCGCCTGCGACTTCCGTAGCGAACATTTCCAGCATACCAAGAAGGGTGCGCAGGTTTACATTTTCACCTAACACGATGCCCTCGGTTTGATAGAAGTCCGGAAGATGGGTTGCGTCTACGCGGTCATAGCGGAAGCAGCGTGCAATGCCAAAATACTTGCCCGGGATTTTCGCTTCGGGCAGAGTTTTTGCAGATAACACCGTTCCCTGCGAGCGTAAAATGAGCCGTTTTGTAAAATCGCGGTCAAAACCGTAATTCCATCCGCGGCTGCCACTTGAACCGCCGTTTTCATGAGCGGACGCAACATTGGAAAGCCACGGCTCGTCAATTGTTTTTGCCCGCGCAACTCCGTCTTTTGTTGAATCGTCGGCAATGCTGTAAGCGTCATGGATGTCGCGGGCAGAATGGAACTGCGGCATAAAAAGAGCGTCCGAATTCCAGAATTCGGTTTCAACTAACGGACCGTCAAATTCTTCAAAGCCAAGCGAGGCAAGTTTATCTTTTACATTTTCTAGAAATTTTGCATAGGGGTTGCTGCGCCCGGGAGTCAGCCTTACGGGGGGTGTTTTCACATTGTAGGAGCGGAATGTCTTGCCTTTCCAGCTTCCGTCTTCAAGCATTGCCTGAGTCAATGTGCCAACTTCATCGCCGGTGATCCCTGCGGCGCGCAGAGCGGAAGCGGCGGCTTCTGCGGGGACAGAGCCGTCATCTGCAACAGCAAAGCCATACACCACAGTCTCCCGTTCAATCTGACGGAAAGCGGCATTTGCTGCGCCGCGTTTTTTTGCAATGTTTGCAATGAATTCTTTTTCCGCGTCATCCAACGACGCATCTGCAAGCAGCCCGCTTTCTGATGACATCAATTTATTAAACAAACTGCGCATGATCTTGAAATGCGCCATCACCGGATTTTTTGCAGGATCTTCAAAATGTTCAAGCGGAATTGTAATAGTTACTTTTTTTTCACTGTCCATTGAAAGTACGCCAAGTTTGGAAAGATTTCCAAACGCGCTGCCAATGTCTTTGTTTTCCATCTTGAGCGCTTCGGCAATTTCCGGCAGGCGCGGGCTTTCATTCATTTCTTTTAATCTTTGCCGGATCAACTGAAGAATCCGCTCTTCGGGGCTGCCCTTTTCCTTCCATTCCTGACCTAAGCCGGTAATTTCATAAAAAACAGCCGTTTCACGACGAATTTCACTTATCAGCCCTTTACCGGAGAGCCAGGAAAGCGCCTGGTTGCCGTTTCCGTGCTTTAGGTTCAAATCCCCTTCAACTTTTTCAATTGTCAGTTCATCACCCTGTTTATAGGCAAGAAGAATCCGAATTTCCAGCGGGTGCAGATTTTTAACCGCATTTTTTATATCAATTGACATTAAAACCTCATGAATACATTAACATTATCAAAAGTTAACACGCTGGTCAATAGTAGGGGTTTTTGCTATATTGAATTCCTTTCTCAATTAATATATAGTATTATAAGGTGAAAAAACATGAAAAGCAATGAAGTCGAATTAATCGCATGGTCGCCAAGATTTTCATGCGGAATAAAACTAATTGATGATCAGCACATGGGGCTTGTAAAATTAGTCAACGAAATGTTTAATCAAGCCACAGGCAATGATATACATGAACACGATTATTTTGAAAGAGTCATTCAGGAAATGGTAAAATATGTAAAAATCCATTTTGCAACGGAAGAAAAAATAATGCTTGCCACAAAGTTTTCCGGCTATGACGAACACAAAAAAGATCATGAAAGCTTTGTAAAAAAAGTGGTCGAAAATATCAACGATTACAGGGCAGGGAAAAGGCTCACTCTTTCATCTTTTACAAAATATTTAAAAGAGTGGATATTATCCCACATAGCATTAATGGACAAACAGTATTTTGAATATTTCAAAGAGATCGCAACACGCAAAGGCGACGGAAAACTCAGCATCACTTCAGCGGATATACATTAATAACGCTTTTAATGCGGCGATGATAACAGCAATTCCAGTACTTTGTTAACCAAGTGAGGAAGAATCAAACTCCCAAACACCAAACTGATTAATACAAACGCGATGTTCCATTTTAAATGGATGTATATATACGCAATATATTCACGTAATATTGCATTGGGCAAATAATAGAAAGCTGTCTTGGCTCCTATGCCGTTAATTTTAAGCCCTGATTTTCTTGCATAAATGCCGGAACGAAACACATGGTAGTTGTTTGTTGAATATATACACTGGTACGGTTTTCCGCCGGAATCTTTATCCATAATCTCTTTGGAAAATTTCATGTTTTCTAAAGTAGAAACTGAGTTTGATTCCAACAGTAAGTGTTCATCGGGAATGCCCTGCTCCAAAGCGTATGTTCTCATGGCTTCGGCTTCGGAACATGTTTCATCCGGCCCTTTCCCACCGGACAGTACCAGCTTCGGCGGTGTGTGCAGCTTTTTCTGTTGATTGTAAAAAGCAATAGCTTTATCCATCCTGCGGGCTAAAATAGGCGTAACCTTTCCATTACTAATCCAACAGCCAAGAACGATTATATAATCCTGATTTTTTTTCGGGCGGGAAATATTGCATAGTACCATACTGATAATAAATTGAGTTAAATGAAGCAGGTAAAATATGATCAAACCATAGGCTGAATAAGTAAAATATTCCACAAACTGCGGAAATGTTGCCGGATGAATAAAACGCGGAACGATAAGAAAAAGCAGTAAACCAATTGCTAAAAATAATGTAAGTATATGTTTTAAAGAGCGCTTTTCTCTTTTCAACACTAAATGTGTATTTAAAAACATAAATGCTATAAATAAATACACGCCGAACGACATAAACAAAATAACTGCCAACAGTGGGATTGCAGAAACAGTCCTCATTACCCGGTTGCCGTAAAAATAGGCATGTAGAAAAAATATTCCTATGAATGATACCAAAGAACATGAAAGAATAAAACCGGCTGTAAGCGATGCCTTGTTAAATCTATAAGCGGCAAAAAACAACAGCAGAAAAAACAACGGAATTAAATACCAAACAAGAAAACCTGTATTCATATTAATTTACTTCCATAATGTTGCTATAATGTATAACAGATAAATATGCGCGGGATAAAAAATATAGAAAAAGTTTTTCATACCGCGTCCTTTTTCGCCGTTATACAAAAGCATTGGAATTACAGCAAATACCATCATCGATTGGATTGAATCCTTAAACAGGAAAAACTGTAATGCCGAAAGCGCGGTCAAAATCAAACATTGTACCCAACGCCATTTTCTGAAAATATAAAACAGAAGACCCAATACAACAATTACAGGCCCGCCTTCAATAATTAAAATATTTGGGATAAAAAAGAAAATACGAATAAGCCATAAAGGCGGTGGGTCTAAGGTTGTTAAGTAAAGAACTGGGAGCGCTGTTAAGATCGGGACGAGGCAGAGTAACACCGCGGTAATAATTTTCAGGACTTTCTTTTCCCTAATCCCGGTTATGAAAATATCCCAAAATAACATGTACAATGTCGCAATAAAAAATGTGCCAAAAGCGCTGTTTATCAAAACAATATTATCATTTGGCAATAGGACAGCATTCAAAAGATAGTTTAGAGCTATCATCAGCCACGACATGAAAAGAAGCCTTAACAGAAGTTTTTTTCGGTTTCGGGTGTAATGAAAACTTTCGGACATTATGAACAAAAACATCGGGAATACAGGGCGCCCAAGCATTGTAAGCCACAACGGGGCGCCGGAATGCGCCCACATTTGATGGATATGGTCAGAGAACATTAAAACTACTGCTATCATTTTAAGAGTCGTTGCGTTCAGCGAAAGTTTGTCTTTTAATACATTCATATTTTTCACCTTATGTGCTATAATTATAACATAATTTTAGTTAAGGGGTAATCTATGTATAACGCACATATCACAGGAACCGGACTTTATTCGCCGGAAAAAATCGAAACTAATGCGGATTTAAATGAATTTTATGGTCAGCCAATTAAGGATTCTTTTGAGAGTAGAATCGGAATACGGCAGCGGCATATAACCGGCGACGCCGAAAGCACAGTTGATATGGCGGAAAAAGCCGGCGCAAAAGCTATTGCGGATGCCGGCATTAACCCTGAAGACCTTGGGCTTGTTGTTATCGCGACAGACACACCCGAATACATCAGCCCGCCGACAGCCTGCGTCGTACAGGGACGCCTGCAGGCAGTGAATGCCGGGGCTTATGACATTAACGGCGCGTGTTCTGGATTTGTCGCCGCGTTAGATGCAATGTGCCGCATTGTAATGAGCGGAGGGCACAAACATATTTTATTAATTGGCGCGTACAACATGACAAAATACGTTGACCGCACAAATGCTTTACTTGTTCCACTTTTTGGCGACGGAGCAGGCGCTGTCGTCATCTCCCGCACAGAGGAAGGCCACGGATTTATCGGTTCAAAACTCTATGCCGACGGAACCCAATACGATTTGATGGGCATTTACGCCGGAGGCGCCAAACATCCGCTGACGCCGGAGCGAATTGAAAACAAGGAATACATGCTGCAATCCCTAAAACCATTGCCCGCCGACCGCAACATAAAACTCTGGCCGCCAATCATTACAGAACTGGTGGAAAAGCATGGGTTAAAAACCACAGACATTGACTTTATAATCACTACGCAAATTAACAAATGGATAATTGATTCAGTCATGCCGATTCTAGGTCTCCCTATGGAAAAAACAATCTGCATCATGGGTGAATACGGTTATACAGGCTCGGCGTGTATTCCGATGGCTCTTGACACAGCAAGAAAGACGCTTGACAAGCCAAAGAAGGGAGACAATGTTGTGTTTATTGCATCCGGTGTTGGTCTTGCTGTTGCATCAACTTTGTTTAAGTGGTGAATTTCCGGCAAAACAACGTTATGCGACATTTACCATTTTTTTGGTTTGTCATTTGGCGGGGTAATTATAAAAGTTTCACCGGACGGTTCTACCACATAAATCCCCCTCCCAAAACCCTAAATAGCAAACTCACAATTTTTGGAATTGATAAAGCCTAAAGTAAGGCTTGAAAATAACATGGGTTTCTTAAACAAGGAAGCATGACCGCATTCGGGAAGGATCACCATCAATTCTGGCAATGAAATTACTACCCTGTCAGATATTGGGTGGGAATAATGAGAAAAAGCGAGGCGAAGCTTGCGTCTCTATTGACATAACGTCATTTATGATGTACTGTTGATTTATGTGGAAGAAGTGGTATGTTACATATTACTCAAATCAAGATGGCTCAAAGCCTGTAGAAAAATATTTAAGGGAGCTGCCTGTTAATGAACGTGCAAAGGCTTTGGCTTTTATTGGACTTTTGGGAGAAAAAGGACCAAATTTACATCGCCCCTTCGCTGACCTTTTAGAAGATGGAATACATGAACTTAGGATTAAATTAACAGGAACACAGGTTAGGGTACTTTATTTTTTTTGTTATCAAAATATTATTGTTTTAACGAATGTTTTTGATAAACATACAAATAAAGTACCAAAGGAAGAAATTAAACTAGCAAAAGAAAACCGAACAGATTTTTTAAAGAGGTTTTCAGAAGAAGAAATTAGGAGGAAAACATGAGGTTTTTTACAGACCACCTTAATGAAGAACTCAAAGATCCCGAGTTTAAAAAAATGTATGAAAAAGAAAAACGCCTGCTTGAATTGGGTTATGCAATCTTGGAAGCCCGTGAACAGAAGGGCTTATCACAGAAGGAACTTGCCAAAAAAAGCCAAGTTACTCAGCAGCAATTATCCAAAATAGAAAATGGTGTTAATTGTAATATGCTCACATTTATAAAGGTATCATCCGCATTGGGTCTTGGTTTAACAGTTTCTGCTTAGTTCAGGCTGCGTCCGTGTGGTAGAGCCCCTCCCAAAACCCTAAATTGCAAATTCACAATTTTTGGAATTGATAAAGCCTAAAGTAAGGCTCGAAAACAACATGGGTTTTTCAAACATGGAAGCATGACCGCACTCGGGGAGGATCACTTGGTGTGCATTTTTAATCAGGCGTACCATGGTGTCCTGTTCGCGCAGGGGAATTAAGTTGTCGTTTATTGAACCTACAACAAGCACGGGCATATCAAGAATTGAAAGTTTTTCAACTACGTCAAAATTCATGGAACTGTTGGCTAAGCGGACAAGCCGGTCTTTTACTTCGGGGTAGCCAAAAAACGGAACGAGTAATTCTTTTCGTTTGTCCATCCAGTCTTTTTGCCTTTCATAAAAAATGTCTGAATATATAACAGGGATTGTTGCAAGGTAATATGCAAGACCGCCTTCAAGTTTGGCAGCTTCGTTCCATGAGCGGTTGATTTCAGCTAACAGCGGAGGCATACGGGCTGCGCCGTTAAAAAGGACAAGGCGGCGTACTTTTTGCGGGAAGTCAACTGCAAAGCCAAGTCCGACTTTAGCACCGTAGGATATACCGCAGATGTTTACCGCATCCAGTTTTAGAGCGGCTAAAAGAGCGTCAAGGAGGGCAATCTGTATTGAATGATCGTAAGGTTCACTCATTTTTTCACTTTGCCCCTGATCAAAAAAATCAACAAGGATAAGCTGATTATTCGCAGAGAAATTTTCTATAAAGGGAAGCCAGTTTTTTGTAGACATCATTATGCCGTTTAACAGTAAGATGGGCTCTCCGCTTCCGTAAGTTTCGTAATAAACTTTCTTGCCTTGTAATTCAAAGTCTGCCATTAGTATGATCTCCTTCCAATAATTCCAAGATCCATTGATTGGCGCATAATGTCATCACGGAAATCCGGGTGGGCAATTGCGCACAGACGCTGTACACGCTCACGAACATTTGTACCGCGAAGTTGAGCAATGCCGTATTCGGTAACCACACGGTCAACATCCATGCGGGAAAGACTGACAATTGCGCCTTGGTTCAATGTAGGCACAATCTTGCTGATTTTTTTCTGCTGCCCGTCCTTGTCTTTTACTGTAGCTGTGGAATAAAGACAGATGTAGGATCTTCCGCCCTTGGATCTTTGTGCGCCGATTGCAGTGTCGCTCTGTCCACCTGTGCCGCTTATCTGTTTGGTGCCGATGCTTTCTGAGGCGCACTGACCTGTAACATCAACTTCCACAGATGAATTAATCGAAACCTGATTGTCATTAAGACCGATGATATATGGGTCGTTCATGTAGTCGCCTCTGATAACAGCAACGCCGGGGTTGTTGTCAACAAAGTCGTACATCTGTCTTGTTCCAAAAAGAAAAGTGCATGCCATTTTACCCGGGTAAGTTTTTTTACGCTTGCCGGTTATCACGCCTGCATTAAAGAGTTTGCTCATTTCGCTTGTGAGCATTTCTGTGTGAATGCCAAGATCTTTTTTATCATACAGGGATTTTGCAATTGCGTTGGGCATCCCGCCGATTCCAAGCTGGAGGCAGTCGCCGTCCTGAATTTCATCTGCGACAAGCTTTCCGATTTTATAGTCAAGTTCCGAAGGTTCGGGGTCGGGGACTTCCGGTATTGGATAATTTGTTTCAATAAGGTAATCGACATCGCTTATGTGAATTTCTACATCGCCGAAAGCGCGGGGCACATTCGGATTGATCTCCAGAATGATCATGTCCGCATTTTCCCAAATACCGCGCTCGTAAGTTGCAGAAAGAGAAACGGCAAGGTAACCGTGCTTGTCTGGAGGGCTTGCGTTTGCAATAAAAATATTTGTTTTAATATGATCACGGCGTTTCCATCCGGCATTATGCAAATGGTTTGGAATATACGAAACTGCGTCAATTGCATGGTTTCGCCTAAGCTGCGGAGTATAGAACCATGCATTCACATTTATTTTTCCGATATAATCGGGATCGGTGAGGTATTTTCCTTCCGCCATTGGAAGACAGTTGCTTACAGTAACGTCTTTGACTCCTCTGTCAATTATCCTGTGAATGTCCATGAAAAAATCATGGGCTTCCGCAGCCGCCATGCCGGTTACAATATGGTCGCCGTCTTTAACCAAAGACAACGCTTTATCAAGGCTGATAATTTTTCCGGAATAATCATAACTCATAAAACTTTTCCTCTCTGAAAAACTTTCCGCCCGAATTTCTCCGGGCGGAAATAATTATACAACTAATGCTGCAATCTTACCGACTCAATCTTGCGATAAGTTCGTCAATGTTTTGTACAGGATCAACAGTAACAAGAGCTCCATTTTCTGCAGGACCTGATGCCGGCGGTTCATATTTCAGGAACGACATCGAATCAATACCAATTCTATTTCCCCTGGCATAGTTCACGCTTCCTGCAATGGCGATTGGAATACGTGCGCTTTCCATTGCTTCAAGATAATTCTGAGCTGTAAGCGGTCTGCCAGAAGCATTCAATCTTTCAATACCAACAAGGAATGTTTTAACGGCAATATAACCGCTCATTGCAAAACCATTCACCTTATAAGCTTCTTTTTCTGAAGCGGGAATATACCTTGTGTCCCAGTCAATAATTCTTACGAATTCAGCATAGTCCGCCTGTCGTCTTGCGGCTTCTGCGCTTTCTGTTCCAAGTTCATCAGGGACAACCCAAGCTGAGGTATAAATTTCCGCTGCGCCGGGATTAACCGCTTCAGCTGGCATATTGGTAGGAGCTGCGTTTACATAGCTTGTAACTACCGGCTTTGGACGGGCAATGGAATTTGCATAAGCTGCAGAGTAAACAGCCCTAAAGTAGATTTGGTTTCCCGCTGCAATAATTACATCACAATTCTGAACTGCCGCAATCTGTGATGTGATCGAAGCTGCGTCGGAACTGCTGATTGCCTGATAAACAATGGTGGGTTTATTTGCACGTGTATCAAGTTCATGTTGTGTTCTGATCCCTTCCATCAAGCTCATTCCGTCATCAGAGGTAGAATAAACAACCCCAATACTTCTGACATTCTGGAAATGGGTTGATGCTCTAAGATACAGCAGCCTTCCTTCTGTCTTGTAAAGCGGCTGAACGCCCATCATATAACGCTGGTCGCCGACAGCAGGTTCAAACAACTGAGCGGAAGAACCCGTGCCGTAATACACCGATGGAATACCGGCTG
>Ga0099364_10004897_pt1 | contig 20099 bp, 16 predicted proteins | sample TergutTh196P3_FD_73070 | JGI IMG/M metagenome (GOLD analysis project Ga0099364, IMG submission 73070) | Microcerotermes parvus P3 segment gut microbial communities from Pointe-Noire, Republic of the Congo - Th196 P3 | ecosystem: Host-associated > Arthropoda: Insects > Digestive system > Gut ... | reverse complement strand
GTAAACATGAAATTCAATACGCGCCATGCAGAATTGTCCCAAATATTGCGACTTATATAAAATGGTGCAGAGGTAACGTCGCCCACTTGAATCTTGAATTGACCCTCTCTCTTGAAATCGCTGAAATCAATGGTTTCAAAAGAGCCTATTGGGGTAGTTTCAGTACTGACTCTTCCACTATAAACGGAACTGTTGCTTTGAGCGTCCAACAGTCTGAATGAGCCATTGTGCCTGCTAACATTTACAATAGCCGTTTTTTCGCTGTCCACGCCATAGCCCGTTGTGGAATAAATAATCCTGTTTTCGGCAGGTGTCCAGCCGCTTACAACTTCCGGATTTTCAACGACCTGCAACTGAACGTTATCAATATCCATCTGCAAAAATTCGCCCATAGTCAATTCCCTTCCGAAAGTTTCAATTTCAAAAATTATTCTGGTAACCTTGTCGCGCGGCAACTCGGTTATTTCCAGAAAAACAGGATTCCATTGGCGATTTTTCAAATTGACCTGATGATAACCCTCTCTTCCAAATTCACAAGGCACTTTTATTTCGCCATCGTTGTGGATATAAAAGTTCATGCAGATGCTTCGGGCGCCCTCGCAATCGGGGTAAATGTAGAAAAATACGCGGTTGTAATTTTCCCAGTTTACTCCGTCAAGCTCAAGTATTGCCTGCGATGCACCCAGACCCAATCCCCAATACGTATCGCCTTCGGGTGGCATACCCTGTATCCAAGTGGTTGGATTTATGCGGGTTGGCGCTATCAATCGCAAGCTATGATTACCCGAAACGCTTCGCTCGGAGGTTTGCGACATGCCGCCTATACCTCTGTGCGTCCAAACGCTAAGGTCTTCCATATCGGCAAGAACATCGCTAACCAACACGGTCTTTGTGAGACCGAAAGTCTCATACGCTTTGCTGTAATCCAACGACAACGGAAAATGAACCATTCCCGTATTGCGAATATCAGCCATAAGTTGCTCGTCAATCGGAGAAGAAACCCGACCGCCGCAACTAAGCATCATTAGTGTAACTCCGACAATCATGCCGAAGACAGTACACTTTTTAAAAAATTTTTTTACTAGCATAATGTATAAGTAATTTTTTTATTGATTTATATTTTCAACTTTATTTTATACCGCTCCAACAGTCCTACAAACAATACGCACAGGAACGCCCAAATAATACATTTTATCACCCCGCCAATATCTTGTTGCATAAATTCGGGCAATAATGCGTTAATGGATTTCGGAAATCTAACAGCTATGCCGTGAATCACAAAGCTATTACTGTAAAACATGCTTTCCATGAAGTATTGTATCAGGTAACATGAAAGGGTAGCCGTTCCGCCTGCCTTAATAATGTTGAACCATTTCTCTTTTCCCGCTGATATTGCCCATTGCAATAATCCGTATACGGCAATGGTTATTGCGACGCAATACAGCAACCATGTAGGCGTTGCGGCAGGTTTGGATATTATCCATAATTGGTGAGCAATTATCGCTAATAATGCTGTAATAGCCGTTAGCGATGCGTAAAAGATAATCCTTTTACGTGCCTCAAGGTCGGAATATTTTACTAACAAAAGCGTAAACAGAACGCCGCCCATAGTCATAAAAGTAAAACCTCCTATTTGCACTATACCCATAAGTGAGCGCAAAATATTAGCTTCTCTTGTTATCAACAGGAATGGCTCGGCAGTGTTAGTTGCGGTAGTTGCCACACAATACAGCAGTAATCCTAACCAAAAGTAAAATATTTTTGAAACATTATTGCGTACAAACATGTACACAAAAGCGCAAGCCAAATAAGACCATGCAATGCTTCCCAATATTCCATACCGTCCGCGAAAAAATCCTATTGCTTCGCTATCGCCACGAGCCTGATCGCGATAAATGAACGCTAAATATGCAAGCAAAATAACTCCGCATACCTGCAAAATTGTATATATACGTTTGCGCTTCTCACTGTCAGTTTTGGGATATGCGTTCCATACCATAAAAAGACCTACCACAAAAAATATTTTGTAGAAAGCCGTATTCATAGGTGCTTCGGCAGCCATTCGCGAAAAACTGTTCTCGATGAAGGCGCCCATTACAAGCAACGCAAAAAAACGCGAAAAAATGTGAAGAAACGTATTAGTTTCCGACAGTCCCCTTTTAAATCTGTTTTCAATAGCATAAGGAATGGACATCCCCACCACAAACAGAAAAACAGGAAAAACGACGTCGGCTAAACCAAGAAAATCATCGCTACGCCCGGCATGTTGCATCCACTGGGGAACCCCGCTAACAGCCCAAAAATGATTAACGAAAATCATTAACAAAACTGTCAATGCTCTTAATATATCTATTGCCGGATTACGTTGAAATAAAATTTCATTTTTGTTTGTTTCCATAAGGCAAAAAGGTTTTATTGATTCATTTTTTTGAACTCTTCAATTAAATACTTCATCACTATTGCATCGCCTCGTGGAACTCCGCCATATCCGTCTAATCTGGGCGGCTCGCTCGGCGGAATGTATGTTGCCGGATCGTAATAATTTCTCATAAATCCTTCTGCGCCCGACCATACAGTGTGAACAATACCTTGAAAACGGTTAGTTACGGCGCTGTTTAGATTCCTTGTGCGCCAGTCGAGCATATCCGTAAGATGCTGCTGCGCCATTCCCAGATTAGTGTAGGGACATAAGGCTACGTCCAAACCATTAAAGGCTATCTGCACGGCGGGTAAACCCGAAGTGCCGTAATGCCAGGCAGTAATAAATACGTCCTTGTTAATCATACCAATAGCAGGAGCCGTACTGTTCGTACTCGCTTCCCAGGAGCCAAGACCCGTTGCTACGGAACTGCCGTCAATCAGACGGTCGCCCCAAATCATTAGACGTCGGTCGCTTTGCGCCAAATGATCGCGAATTTTATTTACCTCGCCCGCAAAAAGTTCAGCCTTGCATCTTCCTCTGCAACGCACACATCTTTCATCGCCAATATGAAATACTTCATCCAATCCGGCATGAAACCAGTTTGCTTCAAAAGCGTCCATCAACTCGTCAACCAACGCAAAAACAACATCGTGTACTTGTGGATGGAGCGGACAGTAACTTAAGCAGTACAAATTGTTGGCATACTGTAGCGGACGACCGGCTTCACTCAACAAATTCTGATAGTCGCGCTCAGGAATTATGTGCGGCGTTTCGCTAAATTCCGGAAAATGACGCAACAATGCGTAAGTTGTGCCTGCCCACGATTGATGCCCCAACAAATTGATTTGCGGAGCCAACTGGATGTTGTGCTTTTTGCAAACATCAACAATTTTCTTAACATCGGCTCGCGTCAGATGGACGGGGTCTCTCAACTGAGGGTAACATTGATAATCAAAGTTCCAGTCCACCCGCAGAATGAGGATGTTAAAATGAGCCGGACCAAGTTCTTCGTCAATAAATTGAACGAACTGGTCTATACCCGCAGGTCTCGGCGCAGCAATAGCCAAGCCGCGCATAGGTAAAACGCGGTCTATATTTTTCATCCTTTCGCTTTCTGCTGGGAATAACCGTCCGGGCCAATCGCTTACTGCAAATTGCGAAACAGGCTGCAAACGCGCTGCGCGCTGCTGTTCTTCAGTCATCGGCGGTGGCAGCTCTCGTTGCCGCTGTGGTTGCTGTTGACCGAAAGAAACTTTCAAAATACAAAAAAATGCTAAAATACTTATAAAAAATCTGTTCATAAATGATTATTGTTTAAATGATTAAAAAAAATTAATTACCTGTTTTGTTCTTGATACGCTCTGTTTAAGTCCTCGAATGGAGTGTATGACATCCAGTCTATCTCTAATCCATAAGGAAATAGCGGAGCTTCTATTGAATTTGGATTTGTTTGAACGGGCCAATTATTTGTATGCCAATAATTCAGTCTGTAACGACTTGGATTTGGCGGAATGCCGTGAGGCGAAAGTTGTCCCGGAAATACTTCTACTACTCCCTTGTAGTCCCATAAAATTATCCTTTCTTCTGTTACAGGGTGTATTATCCACCATATCATACGGTCGGGGTACCAGTCGAAACCGTAGGTATAAAACTGGGAAGAGGCATTAAAACCTTCTATGGGTTGAATCGTTTCCGGCTGATTATCTTCTCCCGTAAACTGTTCTCTTTCCGTAAATGTTTGTACTCCTCCGACATTAGTTCCCGCTCTCCACGAAGTACTGTAAATTTGACCGGTTGCCATATTCAAAGTTCTCCCTATCCTGTTATAGTGTGGTCTTACGCCAGTCCATGTTCCTATATATAATACTTCGGGGTCGGCAATCAGCCATTCCCAATCAACTTCGCTTTGCCCGTAAACAGGGTCTACGGTGTATGTGAAGTATCCGACTACCGCGCCGAGATCAGGCTGAACTTTTGTGACGTCTGCAACTTTAAGTCGTACCGCATAACTGCCAAAATGAGTAAAATCTCTTGATACGATTTCAGGACCGCGTCCGGCGCCGGCAGGATCTCCGGGATCAATCCTCATCAACATGATACTATTAGTTTCCTTGTCCGAAATGGAAGGAATACCCTGTAAATAACGACGATGAAGACTATCGCGCGTTCTGCTTATTACAGGATTGAAGTATCTTGACGATGGAGCATCAAAATGCTCAACAAATTGCCCGTGAAATCTTCTTGGCTGCTGGGCTTGACCCTGTTGGGGCGGTTGGGCTTGTACATAACTTATCGTTAAAACGACTGCCAATAAAACTGAAAATAAACTTCTGTTCATAAATGATATTTAAATGATTAAAAATAATTTAAAAAAACCTGAATTTCTAATGCGAAATTCATCTTAGAAATTCAGGTTAATTTAATTAAGGCATTTCCTTTATCATCGGATTATCGGACCTGCTCCCCACTGCGGCGCCGGTATATCATACCATATACGCTGGGAATTTAGTCGAATAACATCTTGCGGTATTGGAAAATCAAAACCTTGAGCTTCTGCAGCTTTCCTTTTATTTTCACCATTAATATCAGCAACGCTTACTGCTTGAAGATCAAAACGTCTCGGAACTTGGAATGTGCCGGTAGCCTGCCCCGGTGTGAAATAGGTATATGTAGGCAATCCCAATTCGCAAACCTGATCTCTTATTACAGGTACGCCGCCTCTACGTGCAGTTACGTACATCTCGTTTGGCGTTTGATAATGATGTATCATCAGTTGGAGATAAATCTGCTCTAACGCTTTTGTTGGATCGCTGCTCAAAGTATAAGCAGGGCGCGCTAACAAGTCGGCAATTTCGTTCGCTCTCAACTCCGTTGTAGTTGAGTAGGGGTCTGTACCGCGCACACTGTACCATTCAGCGTTATGGTCTCTTGCTGTAGCATTATGCGTCTCAATTGACAATGTTATGCCTCTTCGGTACAAAGCGTTGGCGTCTGCCGATATTGCTCCCAATTGAGCAAATTCTGCAAGGATAAGATTTGCTTCAGCCGCTGTAACAAGGCGTCCTCGATAGCGAATAGTATTCAAACCCGGAGTAGTTATATTAGCTGCCGTTACTACTTCTCCAGCTGCGTTATAAGTGATATCCGGATAGTTTCTAAAACCTGAAGCGGTCATTTTAGGTTGGGTAAAGTGCGTGTTCCATTCACTCCATGGACGGAAAACATTATTGCCTGATACGGGAGTTCTCCATTGAGCTGTCATCAGGTATCTGTTTCTAACTTCTTCTTCCGCTTCGTCCTGAAATACTATTTGCGCGCCATGATACCTTGCCCACAAGTCTCCGCGTTGTGCGGCGGCTCTGGATGCGGGTTGAGTTGCCAATACAGTTGCGGTGGCGCCCCCTCTTCCTGCAAATTCAGGTTTCCATCCAGCAAAATTTCCGGCGGCATCCAATTCAATTTCAGATAATACAACATCAGGCAATGGTACGCCTTGATCTATAAACAACTGAATAACAGAAGAACTGAAACGGTTTTTAGCAAAATACCAGCGCAATCTCGGATCTCTGTTATCTCTCAAGAAATTAACAAATTTTTCATTTGGAAAACCAATATAACGCTCGGTTGTTTGATCCCTGCAAGCGGTTCGTCCTCTAAAGTGAATATAGTCGTCCGCAACGGCGTCCATCCAAAGACCGCTGGCGTAAACTTCACTTACTATAGCCTTAGCACGGGCAGGATTTTGATGTAACCAGCGAGTTGCCAATCTTAGACGCACCGTGTTTGTATATTTTGCCCATCTTTCAGCGTTTCCCTGGTATACCCAATCCTGTACGCTAAGATTAGTTTGCTGCGGCAAATCCTCATCAGTCAGCACCGCGAAAGCGGCTTTTAACTCTGCGTCCCAAATCTCAAACAACTCAGCCTGAGTGTCAAAATCGGGAGTCAGAAGCGCAGGATCGGTATAGTGACCTAACCCAGCTTCAGAATAAATCATGGAGCCATAATGATCGGTTACCTTCATGGCTTCAACAATTACAAGCGGGTACGAAATAGCTCTGATATGCTGCGACGCATCTCTGTCGCCGTCGGGTAGTTCATTATCAATTACATAACGCAATCTTAGCGCTTTATTCTGAACGAGCATGAAGGCGCCCATCCTCGAATTGTCGGAATACCCTGACTGAAGTACAAAGTTTTCGTCCCTTCGGGTAAGCGAATAATTAGTAGTCCCAACATGAAATTGCGACCATACGAACGTATAGGGGTCATACCCTCTGAACCACATGTCATAACCAAATGCGTTATTGGTATTTAGGAGCAGAAGATCCGTAAACATAAACGATGCGTTGGGCGTCAGAATATTATTGGGATTGGTATTCAGTTTCGCCCATTCATCCTTGTCGCAAGAGGTTACTGTCACTGTCATTACAATAAACGACAGTGCAAATAAACTTAAAAAAAATCTCTTTTTCATTGTATATCGTATTTTATAAATTAAACCTTAATGTAAAATTGTATGTGCCTACATGGGGCGACAGTACGCGCTCGAAATACGAGTTATCGTTACGGTTACCCGATGTACTCTGAGGATTCAGATTATTCGGAAGTGAACTGTACAGATAGCCCAGGTTATTGCCCTCAAGTGACAGGCGCAGGTTTCTAATACCTACTCTTTCAACAAATCTGTTAGGTATTGTATACCCTATTGAAATGTTTCGCAGACCAATGTACTTAACTTCGTGAAACCAGTGGTTAGTAAGAATACCAACGTTCCAGTTTGTCTGATTGGTCCAGTAGTTAGAGGCATGAGTAGGCTCAATAATTCCTGCATCGTATGCTTCCCTGTATGTCATTCCGCTGACGTTGCGGGTTTGTCCGTTAGCCATTGTTACCCAAACGGCTGCATCTGGGTTGAAAATTCCATCAGGAATTACACCATCATGGAAAGTATCAAATCCTCTTTCTTCATATTTTGAAGTCCAAGTGAGACCGCCGCTGGCTGAGTCGCGATATTTCAAGGTAGACTCAAGAATACCCCAAGTGGTGCCGTAACGATTTGACCATGAAGCAAAGTTGCCGCCCCAACGGAAATCTAATAAAACAGACACGAATACTCCTTTCCACGTGAAGTTATTTCTAAAGCTTCCTGTAAAATCGGGTTCTATCTTGCCTACGTTTTGTACTTCATCACTCTTCATATACCTTCCGGACAATTGACCTTGATCCCAATACAATACTTTCATTCCATTGTGCATTTTGGGTTTAGCGCCCGATTGCAAAGTACCGTATTGTCCGCCAATTTCAGCTACAGACTGCGTATCGAAGTCGCCGCCCATTGCATCTCCGGCAAGGTGGAAAAATTGACCCATGGTAGGATGCAGTTCTATAATTTTATTAGTGTTTCTTGCCCACATCAGATTCACGTCCCATCTGAAATCGCGAGTTCTAACAGGCTGCCCTCTCAATACAATTTCAACGCCCTGGTTTTGAATATTACCTGCATTGATTCGGTTATTTGAAATTCCGGACTCAATAGGCATACCAAGTTGGATAATTTGGTCTTTGGTATTTTCTTTGTAATAAGTAAATTCAAAGTTCAAGCGATTGTTAAAGAAATGAAGATCGGTTCCAAGTTCGACGGAGTTTTTACGTTCCGGTTTTAAACTCGGGTCTACTAAACTGCTTGGGTAGGTATGACGCTGAATCAACGAACCGTCAACCCATTCGGTAGTACCGGAGCCATAAGCCTGATTGATTGAATACGCGCCCATGTCGTTACCAACCTGCGCCCACGACAACCTTACTTTACCCATTGTTACGTAATTAGGCAGGTCGAAAGTTTCGGAGAAAATCCATGAACCGCCGATAGAAGGGTAAAAATAGGAATTATTGCCGCTGCCATCTCTGTAAACTAACGTAGAAGACCAGTCGTTACGTCCGGTAAAATCAACATAAACCTGACTTTTCCAACTTAGCGTTCCGAGGAAAAATACTGAAGACGTTCTTCTGGAGCCTGTTGCCGAGGCAGAACCGCTACGCGTATTTCTTGAGTTGCCCATGAAAAATTGATTGGGTGCAACCAATCCACCTTCAGTAGCCATAGTGTTGGAGGTAGAACCATTATTAATCCACCACTCGCCGCCAACGGTCATACCAAAATCAAAATCGTTTATTTTGGTCATGTAAGCGGTAGTAGCCCTTATTGTTCCTTCTCTGTATAACTCCTGTTCAATTTGATAACGTCCGCCCGTGCCATTAGCGGTGCCTGACATACCAGGACCGGTACCTCTCTGTTTGTTTTCATATCTAACATGATGCAATCGCATATTTCCTTCCAATGAAAATGAAAAATCTGAAACGGTTGCTATCAATCTGGCTACAGGCATAATTGTGGTTAATTTTCGCTGTTCGTCTCTAACATTTATAGTCCACCAGTTATTTATACCCGGAATATCTACATTCGTATCTCCTGACCCAGTATTCGGCTGTCCGCCATGCGGAGTTTCCCACTGATCTCTGTAATATTTGGTATCAAAGACGTTTTTCCACATGTTTCTCATGAAATTGTCTTGAAGGTTAGCCGGAGGATTTGAAGAAACGGATTGAGAGAAGTTTACTGACGCTTCAGCCCTTAAAAATTGGGATACCGCTTGGTTGCCTCTAATTAAGAACGATGATCTGTCAAAGACGCTGCCGGGGCTCCATCCTTTCCTTGTGGAATGAGATCCTGACACTAAGAAATTTGAACTTTGATCTCCTCCCTGTACGGTCACGTTAGTTGTTGAATTCCAACCCAAATCGAATGCATCAACAAAGTGGCGTCTATTAGGGCTGTAAGGAATAATTCTACGACCGTAGGATTCTATTGGGCGTCCATCAAATTCGGGACCCCAGCTGCCTGAATACTGCGAAGCTGGCATCATACGCAGCGATTCAATCATATTATCTTCTCCGTAGTAAGCGTAACCGAAATTGTCGTGCCTAAAGCGATTTTGTCCCGGATGCCGACTATTACCGCCTGCCGCATTTCCCGGTCCATACTTGTATTGAAAATCCACGCCTGAGCGTACATGGTCAAAACCAAAGGTTTGCGAAACAGTAATTCCCAAGCCCTGCGCTGTTCTTCCGCTTTTGGTGGTAATTACCACCGCGCCGTGTAGACCGCGAGAGCCGTAAAGAGCAGTAGCAGCGGCTCCTTTCAGAATGGTTATTGATTCAAAAGTTTCGGGATCGAGATTGTTAAGGTCGCTACCCCAGTCGCCCGTGCTTTGTGACCATTCACCTGCGCCCGAGCGAACTTGGTTTGCAAGTATAACACCGTCAACAACAAAGATAGGCTGTGTATTACCGCCGCCGCCTATTGTTGAAACACCACGAATCTGCATTCTTGAAACGCCGAACATACCACCGGAAGAACCCGTAATAGCAACCCCTGCCGCTTGCCCCTGCAATGCCATGATAGGGCTAACATTATGGGCGCCGGTAATATCATCGGCTCTTACATCGGAAACAGCATAAGCCAACGCGCGCCTTTCGCGAGAAATACCCAAAGCCGTTACAACCAATTCCTCAAACTGCTGAGCGTCTTCCATTAAAGTTACATTGATAACTCTTTGCGAGCCTACTTGAATTTCCTGCGTGTTATATCCTAAAAAGGTAAATTGCAGTACAGAACTTTCATCAGGCACATTGATAGTATAACTACCGTTGACATCTGTAGCCGTACCTATACTGGTTCCCCGTACAAGAACATACACGCCGGGAAACGGTTCGCCAGTCTCTTCAACTACTCTACCTGTAACAGAAAACTGTCCGAAAGCGGTTGCAGCAAAGAATGGTAGCTGGAAAAGACACACCATTAGTATGCTTATCCACATATTTGATTTATTACTTATTTTATTCATTTTATATACTACTTAAAGTTATTAAAAATTTAATTAAACTATGGCGTTGCCGCAGTAAATCCTACCGTCATTACCGTTGTCGTGCTGAGTACGTCATCCTCTTCTTCTTCGTCATACTCCATTACTCCGGTTATGGTCTCAGTTAATGTTACACGATAGTAACCATCGGTAAAACCGTTATCGCCTAAAGAAAGAGTTCTATTGGTGTTAGACCTAACCATTCCGGGCAAAAGACCGGTTGAAGCTAAGGTAACGCCGTTGGCAGCTGTGCGATTTCTGCTAAAGCTAAACGCAAAATTATCTGCCCGCTCGGTGGAAATCCAAATATGAGCCTCATAAATTTTTACTGTTTCTCCTACGCCATCAGAATTGAACGAACCAGTCGAACTGGTCTCTTTCATGTATACCAACTGTCTTGGATCATCTAAATTAGCGATAACTTCAAGCATATCTTCATGCAATTCTTCGGGTACGCCCCAAATTCCGGTACCGCGAATCCAGTACGTTGACGTATTGTCAGACATTCTGTTCGTCCAAATATAATTGTATTTTTTAGAGAAATAAACATCCCAAAGCCCCGTATTGCCGTCAAATAGATTAGGATAACCCGACGTTTGGAAATCTCTATTTGTTCTTAAATTTTCTAACACATCAAAACCGGTAAAAAGGTTACCTGCACCAGTGGTAAGAGGAACACTTACATGGAAGGTATTGAACGCAGCATTTAGCGCACTCATATTCATATAGTTTACGCTAAGACGGTCGAAAACCTGTACAGGCACAAGTGCGGATGTGCTGGGAGGTACGGGATCGTAAATAACGGCAGGCGAGGCGCCATTGTTAAGCGCAAATCTAACGCGAGCATTTGCCGTACCCGGAACAGCGGCAGTGATAACGCCGGCGTTTGATACAGTTATAACGCCGCTGGGAGTTTGATTTTGAGCGTCATATATAAGACGTATGGCATGTAAAACGCTATAAAGTGGAGCGTCGTCGCTGTCAAATGGACCAAGTCCTATATTCAACGGAAACGTTTCGCCAACGTTCATTCTCAAAGGTACGTCTTCTACTCTTGTATCGAATACTATCGGTACATCCGGTATTGTTATCTCAATCTCATTTGATAAAACCGTCTCGTATTTTCTCAAACTCGCCCAAACTTTAACATCGCCGAAGCCTTTTACTTCAACTCTGTTGTACTCGGCTATGACTGGATTGCCATCGTCGTCCAATACAGGATTTCCCTGTGCATTAACTTGGGGTACGTCTACGAAACGAATTATATCCTCATCGTCTGAATGCCACTGCAAAAGAACTTGGCTTTCATTGTGATTACTCGGAAGAAATCTTGTTTCTATGGAGCCAATAAAAGATGCAGCGTCTTGTGCTACTATAAAATCAACTGGATCGTTAGATTCTTCATATTCTTCTGAATCTTCTTCTTCAGGATCATATTCTTCATTCTTTGCCATGTAGAAGATCTCTATAGCATTGGGCGCTTTCAAATAACCTACTCTAACCGAAATTTTCAATTCCGTCTTTCCATTAGAAACTGTTATTGTTTCTGAAAAAGGAACATAATTCGGGTCGTCGAAAGGAAGAGGCGGGTTTCCTACCGCTGTGATAAGACCGCTGTTACTAACAGTAACTACGCTTGTGTTTGAACTCGTCCATGTGTACGTGCCTTCTTTTGGTACAGCATACACTTGAAAAGTATTGTCCTTTACCAAATGTAATGAGTTATGACTCAATGAGAACTCGTGCCCGTACTTCGGGTCGTCTTCCTGGCAAGCAGGAAGAGCCATCATCAGTGCGGTTATAAAAACCGCAATTTTAAATAATTTATTCATGTTTTTTAACTAATTGATTATTAATTTAATTATTTAATTATTTTTTTTTGTTTTTTAAGAGAATAAAGATGGATAATCCATCGTAAACCAAAATATTTTTTCATTTTTCCATAGGCAGCATACATTTATTTATTAGGTGAAACATAAAGATAATTATAAGCGAGATGATTTGGTTTTCCAATTGTGCGCAGTCCAATAAACGTCATTGCGGGCGTGACCCATTTTGCCGTCATTGCACAGCGATTTTTGCCCTTTTGACCGGGGCTAGAATTTTGAGACGATATGTGATAACAACTATACATTAAGTCAATTAATTGATTGATTGAATAATTGAATTTTAAAACTTCAAATTTCAAACTTGAAACAAAACTCAGCGGCAAAGAAAAAACAAAAAAAAAACAAATGCAAATTTTTTTTAACTTTTTTTTAATTTTTTTTAATTTTTTTTGCAAATATTCTCGCTCATCATAGCGTATATTTCCTTCCATTCAGGGTGCGAAGCAAGCAATTCCAAATGTTTATTCATTACTTCGCGGTCGTTTCTTGCGGCGGGTCCTGTCTGAACTTCGCGCGGGTTTCCCGAAGCAAGCGCCTTGTGTGCTGTTTCGAGTATCAACGGCGACAATGCCGTAAAATCAAAGCCTGCCTGCCGTACAAGTTGCGCCGACAGATGATAAAGATGATTGACAAAATTACATCCGAATACCGCAGCCAGATGCAGTTGCATACGCTCTGCCGACGAAGCATTATATACTCTGCTCGAAATAGCCTCCGCTACCTTGCGAAGGACTTGCAGATTGTCGTCCGAATTAGCCTCTATAAACACAGGTATATCGGAAAAATTAACCTGACGCGACTTTGAAAAAGTTTGCAGCGGGTACAGTACTCCGTAATTTTTCAATTTGCCCGCAAATACCTTCATCGGTACGCTGCCGGCAGTATGCACAACTAAACCGTTGAGCCGCGTTAAACTTTCGCACAACGTTCCTATTGCGCTGTCGCTAACAGAAACGATATACAAAGATGCATCGCTGCTAACGCTGTTTATATCAACCGTATACGGCGCCTTCAAATCGTTTGCAAGTTCATTCGCCGACGCTTCTGTGCGGCTGTATACCTGCACTATGTCAAATCCTGCATTTTGCAAGGCTTTTGACAAATGTACAGCGAGATTTCCCGCCCCTATGGATACAATTTTCATTATTACATTATATTAAGTCTATTAAAAATTTGCAACTAAATTCAATTTAATGTTATATAAACTGTAAATTGTCGAATATACCTCTCCCCAACTCCTCTCCATAGGAGAGGGGAGAAGTACAGAAAAACACTGAAAGACCATCAGCAATTTCGAGCGCTAATATCCCTTTCCTATGGAGAGGGGCAGGAGAGGGGCAAAAATGCGATATTGACAGTAATTGCGTCATAAAAATACCGTCAATTTTGCAGTTGAAAAACAAAAGGGAATTGGTATTTTACTCTCACAGCCCGACCTTGCTGCATTCCGGGGCGGCTCCATTTTGGCGACATCTGCAACACGCGAATTGCTTCGGCGTCTAACTGCGGATCTACGCCACGAAGTATTCTAATATCCGTAACAGATCCATCGCGGTCAATGGTAAACTCGGCTATAACCCTTCCCGATATACCATTTTGCTCTGCAAGGGCAGGATATCTGATTACGCTGTAAACCCACTCACGAAACGCAACATCGGCGTCTCTACCATTGAATAGAGGTTTTTCCTCAACTAAATAAATGATGAAGGGTTCATCTTCTTCTACCGGTTCTTCCCGAGTAAACTCAAAGGGGAAGATTTCCGTTAACAAGCCTACTTCAACGTTAATATTGACGTGTGTGTCAATATGCACATCGTTGTCCACTAACTCCAAAAGGTCGGTAACTTTTGGCGGTTCGGGCGGAGGTGGAGGCGGCTCCTCACGACGCGTTATAGGCATAATTTCATCAGGAATTAATGCCAACGCTACAATATCTGATCTGCCGTGGTCTTTTTCTGCAAATTGCATCTCAAAAGCAAAGAAGGCAAATCCTAACGCGATCAATAATCCTGCTTCAAAAAACAGACCGCGTTTTTTCTCTAAATTTACTCTGTCACTCTTCTTCGGTTCCATAACGATTTAAATTAAAAGATTAATAATAAAATTAAAACATGCTACTTTTAATAAAAAGACAAATACCGTGCCAAACTTAAAAAAAACGCTAAAAAATGTAAAAAATATTTTGGTGTTTTTAGAATAGTTTTATACTTTTGCGGCGTAATATTTTTGTAAAAAATAAAAAATAACAAAATTCGTTAATTATTAAAATAACAATACAATGGTTAAGAGGAGAGATTTTTTAAAAACAGGTGCGGCATTAGCAGCTATGGGTACTTTACCCATGGGGTTTTCATGCAGTTCGGCGCCAAAAAAAGAAAAAGAGATAGGACTTCAACTGTGGAGCATAAATCAGGTTATTGCTTTTGGTTTTGAATCGGCAATAAAATCAGCTATTGATATGGGGTACAAGCGCTTTGAAAGCTACGGATACAACGATGGTAAATTCTTTAACAGAACCCCTTCGGAATTAAAGAAATTCTTGGCTGACCTAAACGCTCAAATGACGGGTTCACACATAACGCTAAATTTGTTGGAGCCTAACGATACTGCCGGCTGGGACTTTTGGAAAAAAGCGACGGCTGACGTAGCTGAATTAGGTTGCAGATGGATAGTGCAACCACGTGGACTTCTTCGCAGAGGCGAATCGGATATTTCCGATGTTTTACGGATTGCCGACCAATTTAATCGTTGCGGCGAAATAGCCAAAAGCAACGGTATAAAATTCTCGTTCCATAGTTGGAATGATGAATTTATTGAAATTGACGGACAAATTCCGTATGTTGTACTGCTCGAAAACACCGACCCCGAATTGGTTTCCTATGAGATTGACACTATGATGATGCTATGGGGCGGACATTTACCTCACGAATTTGTCAGAAAATTTCCGGGACGTTTCTGCGCTTGGCATTTAAAAGACGTTTCACCACCGACCGAAAGGAACCCGCGCGGATCTAATATTGAAGTCGGTACGGGTACAATGGACTTCAAGAGTATTTTCGAGGCTTTTGAAATTGCCGGAACAACGGATTATTACGTCGAACAGGAAGTATATTCCATGCCGGTAATGGAATCGGTGAAATGGTGCTATGATTATCTGAATGAGGCAGATTGGGTGAAGTGGTAAAAAATCAGTTCACTTGATTTTTTATCATCGTCACGCATACCAGCCACGTTGTCGGTCTTGCAGTTCCTGCAAGGTTTCGATGCAAATATTTACATCGTCAACCACTTGAAAATCGAACATTCCGACGCAAATGAAGTCTGCGCCGTTTTCAAACGCCCATTTGAAGCCGTCTCGGGGCTGTATTGCGCCGGCGGCAAGCACTTTGAAGCCCATAACGGGTATCTTGACGCGATTTACAAATTCGATGGTCTCATCGGGGTAAGTACAGAAAAGATTGTCGTGATACATGTTATGATCGCGGCTGTACCTGCCAATCACTTCAAAGGGTCTGCGGTTTTCTCTCGGATGAGCCGACCAGTAGTTGTCGTGGTGCATCGTTACCATATAATAATCAGGAATAATGCCGTTTTCTTCGCACGCTAAAAATGCGTGAATGTCGTGTGCGCCAAGCCCTGCAACAAAACCGTTGCTGCGAATGCGGCTCATTATGCCATCTATAACTTCCAATCTGTCGTCGCGCACTAACCTGTCGCACCAGTTGCCCTGTAACTGTATGATGTCCATGCCGTTATCAATAGACGCGGATACGTTTTCGTAAATATCGTCGTTTCTTTCGTTTATCCCTACCTGTATGATTACCTTGATATTACTGCCGGTTATTCTTTTGTACTTTGCCATTGTTTCCATTGTCGGATAACCGATGTTGATACAGTTAACGCCTGCCTGCTCGCACAGCATCAAGGTTTCAAATATTTTTCTTTCGCTATTGTATGCTTTGAAAAGTTTTTCGGCGTAGATCAGGTCGCGCGCGTGCGCCCAGCCTCCTATCAGATTGCCGCCCATAACCAAACGGCTCAACTCAAAATTTCCCAACTTTCCTTTGGGCAATTCGCCCTTTAAGTCGCTTAAAGCAAGCTGATTAATTTGTATTGTAGCGCCCGAAAGCGTATCAATACCATACAATTTTGCGCTCCGTGTTGCGCTCCAGCCAAATAAACCCAAGACGGGAAAGGTCGCCAAATCTTTCAACAGTTCTCGTCGCGAATTGACGCTGCCGCCTGCATCAACAGGCACAGGCGCTGGCGTTTTGTTCGTTCTAAAAAGCCGCATTGCGCTGTCAATTCCGTATCCTCTTTCTTTGTAACAAAAGAAAAATACAAGAATTGTCGCTTCGATAAACAGTTGATTAATAATGTACACCGAGCCGCTGCTTCCAAGCAAAGTGATACCAAAGGGCGGGTACGCAAAATAGTACAGCGTGAGTATCAACGCTCCAGCGAGTGACGCCCATCGTACAAAAAGTCCGAGAAATAGCGCCAAACCTATCAATACAAGCCCCCAGACATTGAGAAAATCAACTATTCCAAGTCGAACGGGCGAGGCGGCTAACCAATGATAAAAACCTGAAAGAAACCCGAAGGTATTGTTCAGGTACGATGCAGCCGACCATTCTTCGGCAAACAACTTTATAAGCCCCTCGTACAAAAAATGCCAGCCAACGGCTACGCGAATGATGGTAATTAATGTCTTCATTTTAATCATTTTAAAGTTTTTTTGAAGATTAATTTAATGTATGCAAAATATTATTCAACAATGAATATGTCTTCGTTTTCTTTTTTCATCAAATAATGTTCACGGGCAAATTTTTCGAGATTGGCGGGATTGCTCAACAATTCTTCTAATTTGGCGTTGTCGTCTTTGATTTTTACATTATAAAACATGAGATCATTTTCCAACTGGTGAACCTGCTTGAGATTTATAACCCTGTCAATAAGGCTATTGGCGTCGAAAAAAATAATCCACACGAAGAAAAGTATAAACGATAAACTATACTTATTCTGCAACAATGGTAGGAATTTATTAAACATAACGATATTTATTTTCGGCAAAAGTATATTTTTTTTTTTATTTGAAAAAATTTTTTGCAAAAAAATTGTTTGTATTAAAATTATTTGTATCTTTGCAGTCCGTAATTTTGATGCTTAAAATACGGTAAAATATTGTTTTTTAAACAGTTAAATCAATAATAAAAGTAAGTGGATACTTTAAGCTACAAAACAGTTTCGGCTAACAAAGCCACTGTTAACAAGGAATGGGTGATAGTTGACGCCCAAAACGAAATAGTAGGTCGCATGTGCGCAAAGATAGCAATGGTTCTTCGCGGCAAGCATAAGCCTGAATATACGCCGCACGTAGATTGCGGAGATAACGTAATCGTCATTAATGCCGATAAGGTACGCTTTACCGGCAATAAATGGGCGGCAAAGAAATATGTTCGCCATACGGGTTATCCCGGAGGACAACGCTTCACCGCAGCCCGTGAATTGATGCGCAAAAATCCTATTGCCGTAGTCGAAAAATCAGTAAAGGGAATGTTGCCCAAAAACAGGCTTGGATCGGTTTTATTCCGCAACCTGCATGTATTTGCAGGAGCAGAACATACCCACGAAGCACAACAACCCAAAACCATAAACCTAAATCTGATAAGATAAAACATGGAAATCATCAATGCTATTGGTAGAAGAAAAGCAGCCGTTGCCCGCATATATTTAAGCGAAGGCACGGGCAAGATCATCATCAACGACAAAGAACTGAAGACCTATTTTCCGATAGGCACGCTTCAGTACATAGTAGAGCAGCCGTTCAACGTTCTTGAAGTCGTTGGCGCGTATAATGTAAAAGCCAATTTGACCGGCGGCGGAACCAAAGGACAGGCAGAGGCATTGCGTTTGGCTATTTCGCGAGCGCTCGTAAAATTGGACGAAGAAAACAAGCCAAAATTAAAGGCAGCCGGTTTTATGACACGCGACCCGCGCGAAGTAGAACGTAAAAAACCCGGACGTCCGAAGGCTCGTAAACGATTCCAGTTCAGCAAACGTTAATCATAATAATAACATTAATATAATGTATAAAAGTTTAGTATCCAAATTCCATAGACCGATAGAACTCGCTAATCGCTACCTTGGGATTGCATACGAAAAGGAAAGTAAACAATTCATAAAAAGATAAAATTTAATGTCACAAGTAACTGTAGAACAATTATTAGAAGCAGGTTGCCACTTCGGACACCTGACGCGAAAATGGAACCCCAACATGGCTCCCTACATATTCATGGAGCGCAACGGTATCCATATCATTGATTTGAAAAAGACGCAGGAAAAACTCGAAGAAGCCGCCAAAGCGCTCCGACAGATTTCCAAATCGGGACGCAAAGTATTGTTCGTTGCCACCAAAAAACAGGCAAAAGAAATAGTAGAGGAAAAAATAGGCGCAATAGAAATGCCTTATGTTACAGAACGTTGGCCCGGCGGTATGCTTACCAATTTCCCTACAATTCGTAAGGCAATCAGAAAAATGTCCATCATAGACAACATGGCTACCGATGGAACATTCGACAATATGTCAAAGCGCGAAAAACTTCAGATCAGTCGTCAACGCGCAAAACTCGAAAAAAACCTTGGCAGTATTGCCGATATGACGCGCCTTCCGGCAGCCCTTTTCGTAATAGACATAATGAAGGAACACATCGCAGTTAGCGAGGCTCGCAGATTGAATATTCCCGTGTTCGGAATCGTAGATACCAACTCCGACCCCGAACTGATTGATTTTCCGATTCCCGCAAACGACGACGCCGCAAACTCAATAGCGTTGATTCTTGATGTTGCCGTTGATGCCATTAAATCGGGCGGAAGTGAACGAAAATTGGAAAAAGATAACGACGAACAATCGAGTAAAGAAACGCAACAGTCTAATAAAAAGCCGAAAAGAGGCACAAGAGAAAAAAACAGAGTAAATGACGATGAAGACGTTGAAGAAAAAAAATCAACAAAAAAGTTGACCAAAAGGGTAAAAAAAGTTGAAGAAGAAGAAGAAAAATAAAAATTTATAAAATATAATAATACGATGGCTATAAGTGCAACAGAAGTAGCAAAATTAAGACAGATGACGGGCGCAGGCTTGATGGACTGTAAAAAGGCTTTGGAAGAATCCAACGGCGACTACGATCAGGCAATTTCTATAATCCGCAAGAAGGGACAATTAGTAGCAAATAAACGCGCCGACCGCGAAGCATCGGAAGGATGCGTTATTGCAAAAGTGTCGGCTGACAGCACAAAGGGCGTAATAACAGCGTTGAACTGCGAAACCGATTTCGTGGCAAAAGGCGCCGATTTCATCAAGTTTACCGAAGACGTGGCTGATGCTGCAATACAAGCAGGCTCGACAAATTTAGACGCTGTGAAGGCATTGACAGTCAACGGCATAACAGTTGCCGAAGGCGTGAACGAAAAAGTAGCGGTAATTGGCGAAAAAATAGACCTGACATTCTTCGAAAGTATAGAAGCTGCCGAAGTTGTGGCATATATTCATCCGGGCAACAAATTGGCATGTTTGGTAGGATTCAGCAAAAAATTAGCCGATCCGCAAACAGGACGCGACATTGCAATGCAAGTAGCGGCAATGAGTCCGGTTGCTGTGGACAAGGAAAGCGTTCCCGCTGAAGTTATTGCAAAAGAATTGGATATTGCAAAAGATCAGGCTGCAAACGATCCAAAAAACGCGGGTAAACCCGAACAGTTGATTGAAAAAATAGCACAAGGGAAAATGGATAAATTCTTTAAAGAAATGACGCTTATAAATCAGGATTTTATAAAAGACGGCAAATTGACTGTTGCCGACTA
>Ga0099364_10004896_pt1 | contig 20099 bp, 22 predicted proteins | sample TergutTh196P3_FD_73070 | JGI IMG/M metagenome (GOLD analysis project Ga0099364, IMG submission 73070) | Microcerotermes parvus P3 segment gut microbial communities from Pointe-Noire, Republic of the Congo - Th196 P3 | ecosystem: Host-associated > Arthropoda: Insects > Digestive system > Gut ... | reverse complement strand
CTGGGTATCGATCTCGAAATAATGGAACCCCGTGCGAAACGGAAGCTCTCTGGGCGCAACAGGCAGCGGTCGCAAGGCGACGCCGGGAAGTTGCAGGTTGATGAGATCGCGGATTTTCTCCACCGGCCCGATCTTGGTCTGGGCAGGAAACTGCGCCTGTACCTTTTCCGGGGACAGGCTCGAGCTCATGGCCAGCACGAAAGAGGCCTGGGTAAGCAGGGTACGGTCGGGAATCAGCGCAATCCTGATCCCGAATTTTCGGGCTTCCAGCTCGATGCGGATGACCGTCTGATCGAGCACGATCGCCAAAGCCTTGCGCAAACTGTTCATGAGCGGCGTAAAGGTTGCATCCAACTCGTCGTGGACATAGACCGGAAAAGTGGGCGCGCTCCGGTCTGCCGCCGAAAAGGAACCCAGTTCCCCGCCCAGGCAAATCAGGCTCGTAAAGAGACGCTCCGGGTGCAGCGGTTTGACCGTTGCCAGATGCACCATCAGCGGAATACAGCGGTTGATGAAGGTCAACAGCAGAAAATCGCCGACTTCGGAAATACCGCCACGCCCCCCCGACGACAAGCGAGCGGCGAGGGCTTCACCCCGATGCTTGAGCAGTGACACTATTTCATTAACAAACCCGGCCAGCCTTTCCTGGGTGCTGCAATTCAATGACGGAGGTATATACGTCGAATCGAGGCGCAATGCGTTGTTCGACTGTCGTTCGAGGACCTTGACCATCCCCATCACCGTCCAGCCATGCGCCACATCGGTTCCCAGTTTCAGTTGGAAACGAGGGCGGCCTACCTGTATCTCTGCCTCTTTCGCGCCGGATTCATTGCCATCCTCGGTCTCGAACGCCTCTGCCCTGAATCGTGCCGTGCTGGTGGCGTTCTCATCGTAGATGACGCTCTCCGCCCCCTCCCGAAACGAGGGTATCGCCAGATTGATTATGACATTTTTCGAGTCGGGCGGAACAACGAAGGCAAGCGGTTGAACCCCGTCCTCGCTCAAATCGAAAGGCGTCCCGTCACGCATCATCCCCACGGCCCGTCTCACGACGATCGTCCCCTGCTTCAACGCATTGGAATCGATCTCCAGCGCGGAAAATCCCCAGTAAAAACCCGTGGAAGAGGTAACGCAACGCTGTATATAAGATTCGATGTAACGTTCCTGCTGCTGGAAATGCTGCGGACGCAGGAACATCCCTTCCGACCAGACAACCTTGTTGATATAGCTCATCCGTTACCTGAAACAAAAAAATGAATCATGACATAAAAACACACGGGAACCTTCATTTGAAGCAACCGCATATTGGCGCTGCCTTTGAGTCACCCCGTCATAAATGACAGGAATTGCGTTCGACCCGTGCTCATTTTTGGGGTGTCTCCGCCTCGCGGAGAAGCGTCACACCGCCGCTGTCCAGCCGCACGTATAGCCGCATGGTCGGCGAGACGGATTTCGTCCAGAGGCGACCGGCAAGATAAGGCTCCGGCATCGGCGTGACCGCCCGCCAGATACGCCCCGTGTCGCGATAGCCCGCAGCAACCCCCACGAACCGGGTCTGGAACGAAGCGTTCTTGCGCACGAACCAGCCTTCGCCGGGGATCAGGCTGCGCCCCTCGCTGGAGATCACATCCCCTTCCAGAGTCACAACCTCCTGCTTGATCAATTCGGAATAATCGGCGGACAGGAACCGTGAATCGTTTGCAAGCTCGAACACTCTCACAAAGACCGGCGAAGGCCGCCCATCTGCGGCGGGGTTGACATCGACCTGTGCGCTGACGGTAATTTCCATTGGAATTGGAAGCTTTTGCCGTTCTTCCGTCTTCAGCTTTGGCCCTACGCACCCGACAAGCGCCAATCCGGCAAACACACCGACAATACAATATATAACCGAACGAACAACGCCAAAACACACTTTGCATATCTCCCGTAAAGCCTTTTGCCCCCCTCACACCAAGGGTATTTGGTTATGTCGGGTTGACTGTGTGAGTGTAACAAGATATAGTCAATAAGTCTAGTTTTCATATCCCCCCTGTCTCTTCCCATGCCGGATTCCATCTTTAACCCAATACTTCTTGAGGCAGCGAGTTCTCCCGGAGAAGACCTGGAGTATGTCGTTGTGTTTTCCGAATTCATGGCGATTTCGACCGCGCGTGAAGAACGGCAAGTGGGTGAGCATATCATTCCGGCGCAGCCTCCCAATTGGTCCGAAGTTCTCAAAATGGGTTGTGGCCTGCTCGAAAAGAGTCGGGATTTGCGCATCCTTGCAAAGGTTTGTCGGGCGGCCTTGCACAAGCACGGTCTGCCGGGGCTGGCCCAGGGACTGGCCCTGATGGCGCGATGGATTGAAAACGACTGGGATCATTTATATCCACTGATCGAGGTGGACGGCTATTACGACCCCCTTTCCCGCTGCAATGCCATCTCGGAAATATCCGATCGTGAAGGGCTCGTTCACGCCTTGCGGCAAATGACGTTCCTGGAAACTTCCATTGGCGCGGTGACTCTATTCGATGCGGAACAGGTTCTCGATGGCAAACAGGATGAAGAATCGCCCGTTGCTTCAACCGAACAGCTTTCCAGGATGCTTGTTGCCGAAAAAGACAGAAACCAGGATCGTCTGACGGCGATCTCTTCCATTTCTTCTTCGTTGGCCTCGATCAATTCCACGCTCAAGGTACGGCTCGAATCGGAATACTGGCCCGATATCGAATTACTGACGAAAGTCGTCGCCCGCCTCGACAATTTCGTTGCCGCACAATTGCAGGGGCAAGCAGAGTCAGAGTCCTCCGATCCAGCCCCACAGGCGAGCACGGGGGTTCCCAGTGCGCCGAAAGCATCCGGGCCGCTGCCCTCGGTATTGAACACCCGCGCCGACGCTTGCAAGGCGTTGGCGCTAGCGCGCGAGTATTTCGAGCGTCACGAACCGTCCCACCCTGCACCGCTGCTGATCCGGCGCGTCGAGCGCATTGGCAGTTCGAACTTCCAGGCCATCATCCAGGAACTGATGCCAGGCGTCATGGAACAGGTTCGTCAGCTTTCTGGCGAGGGGTAGATCCGGGCGTGATAATTAAAATGTACCAACAGAATCCAGTGATGCAAAACAGGTTGTTTTCTTTCAATGCTACAGGTTCGGCGTTGCCGCGCCTTTCGACTTAAAAGGAGTTCTCATGTCTAACGGAAAAAGCGGACAGAAATTCATAGCGCGCAACCGCGCGCCCCGCGTACAGATCGAATACGATGTTGAATTGTACGGCTCGGAAAAAAAGATCCAGATACCGTTCGTGATGGGGGTCATGAGCGATCTGTCCGGAACCCCGATAGAAGAATTGCCCCCGGTTCTGGAGCGGAAGTTTCTCGAAATCGACATCGACAATTTCGATGAGCGCATGAAGGCCATCAAACCGAGGGTCGCCTTTACCGTCGAAAACACGCTGACTGGCGAAGGGCAGATTGCGATCGATCTCACCTTCAACAGCATGGACGACTTCAAGCCAGGCGCAATTGCCCGGAATGTCGAACCATTGCGCCAACTCCTGCAGGCTCGCACCGAATTGAACAACCTGCTGACCTACATGGACGGCAAGACCGGCGCGGAAAACCTGCTTGCCGACGTGTTGCAGGATCCGACGCTGCTCAAATCGCTCGCCAACGCCCCCGCTGCCAAATCCACTCCCGCCGCTGAAAGTGGCAATGACAAACAGGAAGACTGACCGCCATGCCCGCCAACAAGACCACCGCTTCAACGGCAGCCGCCCCGACCTTCGCCGAGCAAACCGATTTTGCTGCCCTGCTCGAAAAAGAGTTCAGGCCCAAGTCGGAAGAACAACGTTCCGCCGTGGAATCGGCTGTACGCACGCTCGCGCAGCAAGCCGTCGCTTCCGCCGTCACCCTGTCGGGCGACGCCTATCGCACCATCGAGGCGCTCATTGCGGAAATCGACCGCAAGATGAGTGAACAGATCGATCAGATCATCCATCACAAAGATTTTCAGAAACTCGAAGCTGCCTGGCAGGGGCTGCACTACCTCGTCAACAACACCGAAGTAGACGAGATGCTCAAGATCCGTTTCATGAACATCTCCAAAACAGAGCTGCACCGCACGCTGAGACGTCACAAGGGCATTGGCTGGGATCAAAGCCCGCTCTTCAAGCGCATCTACGAAGAAGAATACGGGCAACTCGGCGGCGCGCCCTACGGCTGCCTGGTGGGGGACTACTATTTCGATCACTCCGCGCCGGATGTCGAGATGCTTGGAGAATTGGCGAAAATTGCCAGTGCCGCGCATTGTCCCTTCATTGCCGGGTCCGATCCCGGCGTGATGCAAATGAAATCCTGGCAGGAACTTGCAAATCCGCGCGACCTGACCAAGATTTTCGAGAATACGGAATACGCTGCCTGGCGCGGCCTGCGCGAGTCGGACGACTCGCGCTATATCGGATTGGCCATGCCGCGTTTCCTCGGTCGCATGCCCTACGGCATCAAGACCAACCCGGTCGACGAATTCAATTTCGAGGAAGACACCGGCGGCTCGGATCATCAGCGTTACCTGTGGCTCAACGCCGCCTACGCGATGGCTGCGAACATCAACCGCAGTTTCAAACTATACGGCTGGACGACGTCGATCCGGGGCGTCGAGTCCGGCGGCTCGGTCGAGGGGCTGCCTTGCCACACCTTCCCGACCGACGATGGCGGCGTAGACATGAAATGCCCAACCGAAATCGCCATCTCGGATCGCCGCGAAGCCGAACTGGCCAAGAACGGTTTCATGCCGCTGATCCACCGCAAGCATACCGATTCCGCCGCGTTCATCGGCGCACAGAGCTTGCAGAAGCCTTTCGAGTACACCGATCCGGACGCGACGGCCAATGCCAACCTGTCCGCACGTCTCCCCTATCTGTTCGCCTGCTGCCGCTTTGCCCATTACCTCAAGTGCATCGTGCGCGACAAGATCGGTTCCTTCAAGGAGCGCGACGAGGTCGAACGCTGGCTCAACCAATGGATCATAAACTACGTCGACGGCGACCCCGCCAATTCTGGCCAGGAAACCAAGGCCCGCAAACCGTTGGCGGCAGCCGAAATCGTTGTCGAAGACATCGAAGGCGATCCGGGCAGATACAACGCCAAGTTCTTCCTGCGCCCCCATTACCAGCTTGAAGGACTGACGATGAGCCTGCGTCTGGTTTCCAAACTACCGTCGGCCAAGGGTGGTGGCACGTAACGCGTAGCAAGCATCATCCCCTGGTGGAATTGCGCCATATCCAGATGGATATGGCGCATTCTTGCCGCATCAACACGCTCGCCCATTGTTGATAGGGCAAGCGCTTATTAGGGATATGTTAGGGATATGTTTATCCCGATGTTGTATTGACAATATTTATTTTACGCTCATATAGCTTTATTTACACTCATTTAGCTATATACTACTACCTGTTTTTTCCACGCAGTTCAACTCGACACAAAAAGGAGATTTTACATGTCGAACATTTTCGTCAAACTCGACGGCATCAAAGGTGAATCGAAGGATACGAACCACACAGGAGGCTGGATCGACTGTCTTAGCGCCGGTTTCGGTGTCTCCCAACCTTCTTCGATGGGAACCGGCGGCGGCGGCGGGGTTGGCAAGGCCGACTTCCATCCATTCACCTTCGCGCATTTCATTGACATAGCTTCGCCCAATCTTTTCACTTACTCCGCCTCCGGCAAGCATATTCCGAAAGTAGAGATATCGGTGTGCAAGTCCGGTACGGAATTCCACGAATACATGAAGATCACGCTGACCAACGCATTGGTGAACAATGTGATGCCAAGCGGTTCCCAGGACTCCCTTTGGGTGGAATCGGTCTCACTGTCGTATGAAGAGATCAAGATCGAAGTCAAGGAACAAAAGAAAGACGGTACCTTGGGAGCGACGGTTCCGGGTGGATGGAACGTGCGCGAAAACAAGAAGAACACCTGATCCAGAATACAAACTGGATTACACGCTGCACATTGAAGACGAAGGGGAATCGCAAGGCGTCAACCGAGCCTTATCTCTCGCTTGCTTCAAGACAAACGAATCGCCCCGGTCTTTTGGCCGGGGTTTTTTTTGGCCCGGTTCACCCACTCAAAGAACGGATAGTCCCGCCTCAACCATCGGCGTTGATTCTTGCGATCAGCACCTTGAGCACATCGTCCGCCCTGTCGTTGTCAATCTGACAGGTTCCCGCCGCTTCGTGCCCGCCGCCGTCGTAACCGAGCATCAATTCACCGATATTGGTTTTGCTGGATCGATCCAGGATGGATTTCCCGACCGCCAGGACTGTGTTCTGTTTCTTCAGCCCCCAGATGACGTGAACGGAAATGTTGCACTCCGGAAACAGCGCGTAAATCATGAAGCGGTTCGTGGCATAGATGATTTCTTCGTTGCGCAGATCGAGCACCACCAGATTCCTGTGCACAGTGGAGCATCGCGTAATCTGCTCCCTGGCCTTTTCTGCGTGCAGGAAATAAAGATCCTTGCGCTCCCTGACATCGGGAAGTTCCAGAATTTCATCGACGGTATGCTGTTTGCAATAACCGATCAACTGCATCATCAGGATGTAATTGCTGATGCGAAACTCGCGGAAGCGCCCGAGGCCGGTGCGGGAGTCCATCAGGTAATTGAGCAATACCCACCCCTTCGGATCGAGGATTTCCTCGTGGGTAAACTGGGCGCTGTCCGCCTTGTCGACGGCTTCCATCATCTCCTCGGAGACGTTGGGGAAAGTGCCCTTGCCGCCATAGTAGTTGTAGACGACGCGAGCGGCGGAAGGCGCTTTCGGGTCGATGATGTAATTGTCGCTACTGCCGGGATTACGTAGCGTTTCCGAGAAGTGATGATCGAACGCGAGATGCACGCCGGGGACGTAAGGCAGGTTGGTGGTGATGTCACGCCCGGTGATGTGGACCAGACCGTCCTGCATATCCTTGGGATGAACAAACTTGATTTCGTCCAGAAGATCGAGTTCCTTCAGCAGCACGGCACAGACCAGACCGTCGAAATCGCTGCGTGTGACCAGCCGGAATCGTTGCTCTTGGTTCACTGATGCCTCCGACAAAAAAATGCGCAGAGGTTATTAGAGCACGATGCGCACGGGGAACGAACCGTGTGTTTGCTCCACACTGGGTATCTGTTCACGGCCATAACGATATGGGCGCGTCAGGACTCGCGGATGTCGCTCTCGCCCCGTGTTCGCTCGGTTTCAGCGCGGACGTACTCGATCATCCGCCTGGCGAGTGAGCCGGGATGCGGCTGGACGGGCAAGTCATCGAGCCTGAACCATCCCAGATCTTCAATCTCGTCCTTCTGCGCGACCAGTTCGCCTGAAAGGTAATCGGCGATGAAACCGATCATCAGCGAATGCGGATACGGCCAGGACTGACTACCGAAATAGCGGAGATTGTGGATTTCGATCCCCGCCTCTTCGCGCACTTCGCGGCGCAGGCACTCCTCGATGGATTCCCCCGCCTCGACGAAGCCGGCCAGCGCGCTGTACATCCCCGGCGCAAAACGCTGAGAACGTACGTGTCGCGCCAGCAGTATCTCGTTTCCCCTGACAACCAGACCGATTGCCACGGGAGAGATGCACGGATAAGCCCTGTAGTCACAGACCGGGCACACACAGGCAATTTCCACCGGACTCAGGAGCGTTGGCTGACCACAGGCTCCGCAAAACTGGTTGTGCAGCATCCACACGGCAAGCTGTTTGGCCCGAACGAGCGCCGCAAGATGTCCATCCGGCCACTGCCCCCAGAGTGTGCGGTAGTCGCCGCTCGACAACCCCGCAGGAATGGGAACGACACGTTCGGCGGGCCAGAACTTCAGCACGCATTTGCGGCCCGCCAACGTTCCGAAACGGAACATTCTCAAGGGTTCGCCCAATGTCAGCAGATCCTCCGAACGCGGCAGTTCCGCATTCCGATCGATCAGCAGGCGCTGCCCAATGAAAGGAAAAACCAGCGCGGAGGCATCGCACGAATCCTCGACAGCGTAAGTCGGCTCAAAATCCACTCGCGCCGTCATGATGCCTGACGAGGCTTGCTTCCGGCGCCCTCATCGGAACCGAGCAGGAAATTCCGGATGACCGCGATCTGATCCTCGGACATCAGCATCGGGGCGTGGCCGATGCCGGGAAATTCGACGAGTTCGGCCTTGGGGCCGCGTTTGCCCATCTCCAGCCAGGTGTCACGTTTGAGCAAATCCGATTCCGCACCTCGTATCGCCAGCACCGGGTGCTCGATGCGGTCAAATGCGTCCCATGTCTCGACATTGAGCATGATGGGAAACATGCGGAAGGGATCGCCCAGGCCGGGGTCGTATATGAAGGTATAACCCTTCTCGACAGAGCGCATGCTGTGACGGGTCAGATGTTGCCATTGTTCATCGGTGAGGGGGCCGAATGAGGCTCCTATCTCGCGCAGGTAGCTCTGGGCAGCGTCCAGAGTCGGAAACACGGGAGTCTGCCCAATGTAGCTCCCGATACGGCGCATCGACTCGGCGGTAATCAGCGGCCCGACATCGTTGAGCACCAGTCGGCGCACGGGGGTCTGCGGTTGACCGGCAAGCAGCATGCCGATCAGGCCGCCCATCGACGTGCCGACCCAATCGACGCGCTGCACCCCCAGCCGCGCAATCAGGGTGATCATGTCCGAAACGTAGAGCGGAAAGGTGTAATCGGTTTTCACCCTCAGCCAATCGCTGCGACCACGCCCGACCACATCAGGGCAAACCACCCGGTAATCGCTGGAAAGCGCCTGGGCAAGCACATCGAAATCACGCGCGTTTCGCGTGAGTCCGTGGGCGCAGATCAGAACCTTCTGGTTGTCCGGATCACCCCATTCGGTATAGGCCATACGATGCAGCCCGCGAGGCCCCATGCACTGGACGACGTGTTCGCGCATGCCGAAATCCACGCGCGCAGGCGCAGCGGGTTTGAACAAACGACGCAAAAATTCTGAAATGGACATAAGACCGTTACTTCCTCATCATGACAGGATTCATAGCAGGAAGCATATGATATCCTGCATACCTGACCGGCGCGAGGGCGATGTCGGCAGGGGCAGTGCTATAATTCGCGTTTCTATCCGCAAAAGAACGTCATGCGCATTACCCGCCGTCTCGAATTCGATGCAGGTCATCGCATTCCGGATCATGCCAGCCAGTGCCGACATCTACACGGCCATCGCTACACGATCGAAATCAGCCTCGAAGGCAGGATAGTCGACGCTCCCGGCTGCACGACCAACGGCATGGTGATGGATTTCGGCGAAATAAAACGCATTGCCTGGGAAAAGGTGGTCAGCCAATGGGATCACGCGTTTCTTGTCTGGCGTGAAGATACGCGCGTCGTGGAATTCCTCGCGTCCCTGCCCGACCACAAGACCGTGATCTTCGACCGGGTTCCGACAGCCGAAAACCTGGCCGCAGCCGCCTTCCGTATCCTTGATGCGGCCTACCACGACGCCTGCGGCAACTCACTTCGCCTCGAGCGGGTCAGGTTGTTCGAAACCCCGAACTGCTGGGCCGACGCTACGCGCGACGAGGGCTGATGGAATCGAAAGCTCCCCTGGTTGATCCCTCTGCTAACGAACCAACCGGATCAATTGGGACGAATGGCGATCCCTCCGGAATTGTCGGGAAGAACGAGCAAGACGGATGGCGACAATCCAAGCGCGCCAGCAAGCTTGCAGATGTTTCGCAGGGCGATGTTGCGTTGCCCGCGTTCCACTCCGCCCACGTAACTCCGGGCCAGTCCACTCTCCGAAGCCAGACGCTCCTGGGACCAACCCCTACTCTTTCTAATTTCACTCAATCGCAGCCCAAACTGGCTGCATGGATCGTTTGTCATGGACTTTCTCCCGTAAAAGGCAACATCGCGGCCCACACAAACTTGCTGATCTGTTCGGGAGCAGGCATGGCGCACACTATTGCCATATAGCTTGCCCATTATATAACTCAATTGGTGTGGATTTCCACAATAGACAAAGACGAAAACTTTGTAAACGTGCAAGCCATTGATGGAAAACGGTTTACGCTGGAAAGGTACCGCCATGAACGAAGGAGGCTGCGCACGAAGCGTACCGGCGTGTCAGTACGGTGGCGAAGAAACCGTCCGTGCCGTGCGCAAGCGGGGTCAGGCGCAGACGCTCGCCCGTGCCGGGCGCGATGCCTTGCCGGACGAGAATGTCTTCGGCTGAAAGCGCTGTGAACTCTGAGCGGTCGGCGAGAAAGGCGTCGACCACGCCATCATTTTCCTCGTCGAGCAGACTACAGGTTGCGTAAACCAGACAGCCACCGGGGCGTACCAGCTTCGCGGCGGCCTCGAGAATCGCCCGCTGGCGCAGAACCATCTCGTCGATCGCTGCGGGCGTTTGCCGCCACTTGAGGTCGGGATTACGTCTCAGGGTTCCCAATCCGCTGCATGGCGCGTCGACCAATACCCGGTCGGCCTTGCCCGCGAGGCGTTTGAGGCGGGCGTCGCGTTCGTGCGCAATCGAGATCGGATGCACGTTGCTCAGGCCCGCGCGGGCCACCCGAGGACGCAGGCGCGCCAGCCGTTTTCCGTCCACATCGAGCGCATAAAGGTGGCCGCCGGAACGCATCAATGCCCCCAGTTGCAGGGTTTTGCCCCCTGCCCCGGCACAGAAATCGACGACGACCTCCCCCGATTTCGGCTGCACGAGAAAACCCAGTATCTGGCTGCCTTCATCCTGCACTTCGATACTGCCATCGAGAAAAAGCGGGTGTTGTTGCAACACGGGCTTACCCACGAGCCGAACCCCATGCGGCGACCATCGGCACGGCACGGCATCGAGTCCGCTGTCCCGCAAACGGGCAAGCGCCGCATCACGACCGAGCTTGAGGACGTTGACCCGAAGATCGAGCGGCGCAGGCTGATTGAGACTCTGGGCCAACGCCAGCAGCCCCGCCTCATCGTGCGTGGCAAGCAGGCGTTCGCACAGCCAGTCGGGCAGGTCGGCGCGCTCGGCCAGGCTCCCTCCGGAAAGGTCGGCAACCATCAAGGCTTCGACCCAACGGCGTTCCTCATCCGACACCAGCCCATCGAATCGATCGAGCGGCCATCCTTCCCCCCGCACGAACCAGGCCAGCAACAATTGGCGCGGCGTCGCCTCGTCTCCGGCCAGGCGGCGTAACCCGCGCAGACAACGAAGGACTCCGTACACACTCTCGGCGATCGAGGCACGGTCACGACGACCGAGGGCATGATGCTCCCGAAAAAATCTGGAAAGCGCCATATCCGCCGGACACTCGAAACCGAGCACATTGCCCAGCGCCAAAGCTGCTTGCGCCAATACATGTTCATTCACACCAAGGAACCTCTGCACAACCCCTCCTGTCATTGCAGCGCGTAGCGAAGTCGCCGCAATCCACACACCGCATGGATCCTGCGACTTCGTGCAGGATGACAAGCAGTGGATGCAGCGTTATGCAGAGGTTCCCTGACCTGCACGGGCTAATCCATCACATATGCAAAACTTCTATCGTTTCAAGCGATGTTTTTATTCTACCGATCAGTTCCATCTGCACATTGATACCCTGCACTACGACAGAGCCTCCAGCTTTTTGCGACACATCCACCGTTAAAGGAACCCCGGCTGAAGTATCAATGATTACCGTACCCGTCTGAGTACCGGCGAGCTTACCTTCCATGCCCAGACCCGGACTGACCTGTATATCAGACTCTATGGCAATAACAGCCCTATCTTTCTCAACTGCATTCAGAGTATACGTCGTCTTGAAGTCGGTATTCACGTTAGCCAGCGTCATTGCCGCTTCCGAGTTCCAGGTTTCGCCCATTCTTACCGTGCTGGCCGGATATATCTTCAATGATTGTTCGAGCGTGTTCTTCATGGCAGCGCCGCCGAACTGGCGTTTCATCGTTGCGCCCGCCAGTGCTGCCATCTGCCCGTCAGTAGCCGCCACATGGAGCATATCCTCGACAATGTCATCCAATCCCGTGACTGAGTTTATCGAACCATCGGGTGCAATGGTTACCATGAAGGGTCTGTCAATCAGTTTATCGAACATCTTATCGAAGGTTTTATCCATTTTCGTTGGATTTTTGAGCGGATTTCTCGAATTATATCTCGCTCTCACCATGCTGCTCGAAAGCAAGTATGTCACTTCCCGAAAGGTAATCTGTGCCTGAGTTTCATGAGCTGTTTTATCCATTATTTCCATCAAATACATTGCTTTCAATTCTGTTTTTAACGGGACATTCTGCCCCAGAATGTTATTCTTGACATTCTGTATCATTTCCATCCGATATATATATTTTGCATCCTTGATCGGGTTGAACGACAACTCTATTTGCTCCGATCCGACTGCCAGACCGGACAAAAGAAATAAACCTGCAAACAGAAATTTTTTCATTTTTACCCCTATCGTTGAAGGCAAGCGGCGCACGGCACGCGCGTCCGCTCAAGCGCAGAGTCAGAGCCTACGACTGTACATAAAGATCAGGCCGGCCGTTCCGAGTATACCAATCTGGATCGAGTCATTCTGCGTCAGCCGATAGCCGACGGTGGGAATGATCCCCGGTGAGAAGCCGTTGTAGTTTAACGGCACCTTGTTTTCATACGGTTTCCTGTAGCCGTAGAGAATACCGCCGGTCAGCTTGAAAGAGAGCGGCTGATGACCGAACAGATTGTTCCAGCGATAGCCAAGGTACGCATAGACCGAGGACTGTCCGAAAGAGTTACGGAACGCTGACACCCCCCAGAGCGTCTCGTCGGCCCACACCCAGGACGGCGCTGCTGCCTGGTTACGTTCGATGCCCAGCAGGTAAACATTTTTGTGTTCGCTACTTCTGCTCCAGTGCAGTGTATAAGGAGAAACCTGGATCTCCCAGTACGGATCATTGGCGGAGTTTTCCGGTGCGGCATCCTGCGCATTCACGCCCAACGACAAACATATGATCAACAGAGCAATGAGGCTGACACTGACACTGCGAACCCTCGATTTCACGCCCAATTGTTTTCCTTCCTGATTTTTAACTCATCCGATTATCTCAGGGCGTAACTTGCTTTCACGCGACCGTGAGGCCCAATACCGTATGGAAGCGGTACAGATGTTGGATACAAGCGCCCAACTCAATGTAGAACCTGTGAAGCATAACATTTTCACGCGCCAGCGCGGAATGTAACCGTGGAGGCTACTCACTGAGCGGATGCGGCACAAGATTGAAAGCAGCTTGAGGTTGACGCGATCTCATCGCCGTAACCCCAACGACCAGGCAAGAAAAAGCAACCAGATGGGCGCAACGAAGAGCGCCCACCGAGCAATGATACGAATCGGAACCTTGCGCGCAAGAGCAACCAAAAACGCAAGCACCGGCATGAGTACAGCCGACTCGATGAGCAGATTGCGCCAGAGATAGTAATTGCCAGGGGCAAGCCGACCCGCGCTGGGGAGGATGCCGGGTAGCGACACATTTTGATTGGGGAGCGGCCAAAGCAAGGGCACGGAATGAACGCCCACCAAGAGATCGAGGAGGGGATGCGACAAGGCGGCTAAAAGAAACGCAACAAGTGGAGCGGTAGCCGAGTTACGCCTGAAAAGACGGCGAGTGCCCCACCAGGCCAGCAGCGACAACGCCACGGCAAACAGGATGGAATGGCTTATCCGTGGTTTGGCCGAGTAATTGAATAGCCAAATTGCGAAGTAATCAAAGTCCGGGCAGATCGCCACAAACACAAAAACCGGAAGAACCCACCAGGAGCGCTTGCTTCCAAGTCGATTGCACGCCAGGTAAGCGGCGGCTCCTGCTGCGGTGTGTCCAATGATCGACGACATGTTGCTCCTGGATCGCTTACATTAAAAGGTAAGCAGTGCACGGTACTCACGTCCGCTTGAACGCAAAGTCAGGCACAATGCCAATAGAGTGCGCAGATTCAGTGGATGTCTTCGGAAGTGACGACGCAACCCCTGTTGACCCCGGATATGGCTGGGTAATCGCAGAGGGCATCAATGCGCTTGCGATACTTTTCTTCGATGCAGGCAGCAGTCTTGCAGCTATTACGCTCTTTTAGCCATTGACGTTGAGTTGCCTTCAAATGTTTCAATGCACCGTCACCAATGTTTGTCGCAAGCGCCCCTCTGAAGTTCTCTTCGAGCGCATCATCGAGTTTGCTCAATATCTCGCTGGAGCAAATCTCTTTCTCAACCAAGGTTGTCGCCTTCATGCAATCGAATGAAGCCGCACCTGCACTTCCGGTTATCGCCATCAACAAAATAACAAGGTACTTCATGATTCGCTCCAATTTGTCGTAGAACCGAGCCTAACGTTTATGCTAACCGGCACCCAAGGCGTAGCGATTGAGTGTCCAGCGCGCGAAGTGCGCGGAGTTGAGCATGTTGTCAGGATGCCTAGTGAAACCGAACACAAACTCAACCGAACGCTCGAACTGTAAAGGATACCACCTCCGCCCGCCAGAGTGGGATGTAACTGTGAAGCCAAATACCGACATGTTGTCAGATCAGGTCGATCTAGCATCAGTCTCAGCCTCAGCCTCTAATCGTTTTATTTCCTTAATTATCCGTGTTGCTTCATTATATATTCGTGTTTTTTCCTCATATATCTGTGTTGCTTCATTATATATTCGTGTTTGTTCCTCATATATCTGTGCTGCTTCATTTTTTATCTGTGTTGCTTCATTTTTTATCCGCGTTGATTCATTATATATCTGTGCTGCTTCCTCATAGATCCGTGTTGCTTCTTCATATATCTGTGCTGCTTTCTCATCCATCTGTGCTGCTACATTTTCTATCCGCGCCACTTCCTCATTAGCTCGCGCCATTTCCTCATCAGCTCGCGCTACTTCCTTATCTATTCGCGCTACTTCCTTATCTATTCGCGTTATTTCCATATCTATCCATGCTGCTTTCTTCTCCACAAGTGTTACTCTAATATCTATCTGTGCTGCAACCATATCTATTCGTGCAATTTCCTCTTCTATCTGCTCCTTACGTATTTGAAACTGAACAAGCTGAAATCTATCTTTATTAGTTATTGCGCCACAATTAATTTCTAGTGCACTACAAAGTTTTGGCAATACCCTAACATTTTCCGGTGTGTAAGAAAGCTTCTCGACTTCAAAAGCCAGGGCTTGTTCACGAGTAGCAATTGTTTCTTGCGCTTCTGTCTGTCGAGGTAGTCCCAAAAATGTCAAAACTGCTTGTGCAAGGCGTGATTTACGCATCATTACTCTCCTAAAAATTTACGTACATATAAACAAACTGCTTGAGGGAGGCAATATCGCCTAACGTTTATGCTAATCGGCACCCAAGCGCGCAGCGATTGGGTGTCCAGCGACCGAAGGGAGCGGGGTTGAGCATGTTGTCAGGATGCCTGGTGAAACCGAACACAAGCTCAACCGAACGCACGAACTGTAAAGGATACCACCTCCGCCCGCCAGAGTGGGATGTAACCGTGAGGCTAAATATTATCCGCTTGAACACAAGGTCAGTCCGTTGGCTCTTTGAGGGCTCGATCTTTTCTGCAAACACTAAGTGATTGCGCTCTGGCGGAGGAAATGCTGATGAAGCGATGCGTTACGACATTGACAACCCCTGTGATACATGCGCAACCATAACCATAGTAGCCATTGGTCTTGACCCATTGTGAATCGCTGAATTTTGGGCTGAATCCCCAATCATCCTCAATTTGATGTCCTCCCTGGGTACCGACAATCCATTGACCGTTGCGATCTTGAAGCCACATATTTTGTGGCGTTGGATGTTCGTACCATCCGCACAGAGTCTGAGTTTTGAGTTCAACCCCAGCGGCGAACACCGAGCCGGCGACCAGCGTCGTCGTCAGGAGACTAAAGATCAGAGAGTGAATCGTCATGCGATGCCTACTTTGCAAGTTTGGGAAGAAACGATAGATCGACATAATATTTTTTTGGATTGCCCTTTTCAATAAACACTTTAATTGTCTCAGTTTTTATATAACCCGTGGGATCAAACCAGATATTATTGCTTGTAAATACGTGTAATTCCGAGGTCAAAGGGTTTTGCCATTGAGTTAAAACCCGGAAGGGATGTTTTCCATTAACGGACAGCGCAGTATTAAGCTCGACTCTTTGGTATTCAGTTTCAATTGTCATTCCATTCTTCTTCAGGTATTCATCCTTCCTGTCTTTCAGAGCGCCCACGAGGATAATGCCGACTCCTACTAAAAAGAATACCCCCCCCATGCCACCAAAGATGACTGGGCCTCCCCAAAGGGAAAAGAAATCATTGATCTTTGCATTTTGTGGATCTTTCGAATGGTATAAAACCTCGATTTTATCTCCTTTCGAATAACTTGGTGGGTTGCTGCCTGTAGATGAAACAAATTCAACTGCTTGGTCATTCTGGCTGTTAAATTGAACAACAGGTCGATAGGTCGTTGAATCACTTGATTGAGACCGCACTAATTCAACCACAGTGCCCTCTGTTTTAATCGCCTCCGTGAGAAACAAGTCTGTGCTTCGGTAGAGGAAAGTTGCGCCGACAAGCATTCCGATACCAATGATTGTGAAAGCATACTTGATAATGGCAATTGTCTTCATTTCCTGCTCCTGTAGGTGTGTTGTACTCAAACGTTTATGCTAGCTTGGGTAGTGCTCAGAGATACAAGGCCAACTGAATGCGGCGCAAGAGATGGGGTTGAACATGAATGCAATGACTTAGGTATTTCTCGATGAAGACGGACAATGAGTGATAAGAGTATACTATCGTGTGCACACTCCAAACGAGGACGGCATCATCATTAACACTACCGTTAGAAGAAAATCCAAAGATAACGTTGTCGTCGTCATTAAAGAAGAATGGCAGTATTCCTCCCCACAGTATGTTCTTGTCCTTGGGGTGCTCTTTGCCGACAATAGCGCGTTCGTAGTCTCCCCACTGTTGCCTGCCAACTCTGACATTTACGGACCAAAACGTCTCGATGTCGGAAATGAAATCTGCTCTGCTGGAACAACAATCAGCCTCTTGAAGATCGGTGTCCCCTAGTTGCGCGCAGAGTTTCCGGTACTGGCTTGGGTGTTTGACGGAGTAGAGGGACTCGATGTTGTTGAGAAACAAGGTTGTAGGAACTCTCATAAGCTGAAAGGCAAGCGAGATTGGAGAAGCCTAACTTGTGTTTTCATGATCTGGTTTTCCTTGGCAGAACGATAAGGAGGATGCCTTTTTCGCCTTCCCCGTTGCCGACGGGTACGGTGGGTGCGTTTTTTTCTCTGGGTGGGGTAGGCTGGAGGGGAACATCGAGGAGTTCGGTTTCCGCTTCATCCAGAGGAGGCTCTTCAGATAACCCGGTTGTTGTTTGCGCAACGACAGTGGCAGATTTCAATTTTCGCCAATACAAGAAGAGGAGCAGGTAAATAGAAATGGCGTAGAAGACGAAGAGCACAACGCCCGACAGATACAACGCGCCAATGGCGGGCGCCAGCGCAATGACGGCGACAAAAGGCATGCTCATATGCAGATGGGCGTTCTTGCCGTTCCAGGACTGTCTCGTTTGTGTTTTCATGACCTTTCCTTTTACCTTCAACACGGCGGAGATGAAAATTCTCATCTCCGCCGATGCTTCAGTTACCCCGCCTTCAAAGTCACCAGGCCGTTCAACACCTGATCCAGGCCGCCGAAGACCGAGATGCGGTCGATGCGTTTGGCCACCCTTGCGAACCTAAAGGGCATACAACCTTGAACGGGCGGCACACGCGAAGGCGACAGCGGCTCTCGCGCACCGGCGGGGCTTTGGAACCCCTGGCCTGTCATCCCTGCTCAAAGCAGAATGTCCGATCTCCTTTCAGCATAGACCGTGCCAGACAGGGTGGTGTGTCGCTAACAGATTGAAATTTATGGATAAAGACACTTTTTCCAAATATTTTCAGATTTCTGTGCCTAGGTAAAATTTATCTTTTTATATAAAGAAATATTTTTTGATATAATGCTGTCGTTGATCGGCAAAAATGATAATATCATGAAATATCCCCTGTACAACCCCTCCTTTCATTCTGCGCGTAGCGAAGCGAAGTCGCAGAATCCACCTGCTGCATGGATCCTGCGACTTCGCGCAGGATGACAATCGGTTTATTCGGAGTTATGCAGATGTTTGTGAAAAAAACCGTGGTCTTTGGTTTTCTGGGAACCAAGCTGGACGCCATTGGGGGGATCAATGCGCAGAAACGCTGGAACAAATGGCGTCCCAGCATTGGTTTGTGCAGCCAGCCGGACTTGCCCGTGCATCGGCTGGAATTGCTGCACGACCCGCGTGATATACAACTGGCCCGACGTATCGCTTCGGATATTGCCGAGGTCTCTCCCGCAACCGAAGTACGGTGCTTTGAACTGGCGCTTGCCGACCCCTGGGATTTCGAGGAGGTCTATACCCGGCTGCGGGATTTTTCACTGGATTATGACTTTGACATCGACCACGAAGATTATCTCGTGCACATCACCACCGGCACTCATGTGGTGCAAATCTGCTGGTTCCTGTTGACCGAGGCGCATTATTTTCCAGGGCGTCTCATCCAGACCGCACCGCGCCGTGGCAAGGAAGAAGATGTGCGCGACAGTTCAGCCGGATTTGTCGATGTCATTGATCTCGACCTTTCCCGTTACGACCAGATCGCCCAACGTTTCCGTCACGAGCAGGCCGATGAGATCAGTCGCCTGAAATCCGGCATCGCCACGAAAAACGCCGCCTTCAACGTCATGATCGAGAGAATCGGGCGCGTCGCCGGACGTTCGCGCGCGCCCATGTTGCTGACCGGCCCGACCGGCGCGGGCAAGTCTTTCCTTGCGCGTCGCATTTTCGAGTTGAAACAGGAGCGACAAAAGCTGAAAGGGCGCTTTGTCGAAGTCAACTGCGCCACCTTGCGGGGCGACTCCGCCATGTCAGCCCTTTTCGGTCATGTAAAGGGGGCGTTCACCGGCGCGCAGAATGAACGGGCAGGGCTACTGCGCTCGGCGCATGGCGGCGTGTTGTTTCTCGATGAAATCGGTGAACTCGGGACGGACGAACAAGCGATGCTGCTCAAGGCCATCGAAGACAAGCGTTTTCCGCCTTTCGGCGGCGACAGAGAAGTCGAGAGTGATTTTCAACTCATTGCCGGAACGAACCGCGACTTGCGCCAGCGCATCCGTGAAGGTCGTTTCCGGGCGGATCTGTATGCCCGCATCGATCTCTGGACATTCAGGCTGCCCGCGCTGGCGGAGCGTCCGGAAGACATCGAACCCAATCTGGACTACGAACTTGCCCGTTACGCCCGTGATTACGGTGTGCAGATGCGTTTCAATGTCGAGGCTCGCCGCCGTTATCTCGATTTCGCCTGTTCGCGGGAAACGCTCTGGCCGGGCAATTTCCGCGAGTTGACTGCCAGCGTCACTCGTCTGGCTACGCTGGCGACGAACGGGCGCATCACCGAGGCGAATGTCGCCGAAGAGATCGAACGTCTGCGCGCGGCCTGGGAAGATGCCCGCGAGCCGTCCGGAATCGCGCAAGCCGTGCTGGGAGAGGAAGTCGCCGGAAAGCTCGACCTTTTTGACCGCAGCCAGTTGGAAGCCGTGCTGCAAGCCTGCCGTCGGAGCCGGAGTCTTTCCGATGCGGGACGGATATTGTTTGCCCATTCACGGCAACAGAAAAAACAGGCGAACGACGCGGACCGGCTGCGAAAGTACCTGTTGCGTTTCGGATTGGACTGGGAAACGGTGCAGGAAGCGAAATCCTTGTAAGGGTTGCCCTGGAGCGTTTTCCCGCTGTTCGTCACGGAAGTCACACCGGACAAAAAAGGCACGAGCGGAAGGGGGTTGACACTCTCTACCCGTATCTGTCAGACTTCCGCTTCTTTAGCCCGATGAAGTCTTGATCGGGATTTGTTCTTTAACAATTTGGACAACCGATAAAGTGTGGGTGCTCGGTTTTTGAGCGCGGGCCTGTTTTTTTGAGCAGGCATGAAGCGAAGAGATTGAGTACTCGAAGTCAGTGATTTTGGGTGCTTTTGGATTGAACTCAAGAGTTTGATCCTGGCTCAGATTGAACGCTGGCGGCATGCCTTACACATGCAAG
>Ga0099364_10004895_pt1 | contig 20104 bp, 25 predicted proteins | sample TergutTh196P3_FD_73070 | JGI IMG/M metagenome (GOLD analysis project Ga0099364, IMG submission 73070) | Microcerotermes parvus P3 segment gut microbial communities from Pointe-Noire, Republic of the Congo - Th196 P3 | ecosystem: Host-associated > Arthropoda: Insects > Digestive system > Gut ... | reverse complement strand
GGCTTGGCTCAGTCATTGATAGACCACGTCAATTTAGATTCTTACGGGTTGGCGAAACTCGAAGAATCCGGCGCGGCAGTCGGAAAGTACGGGTTAGTAGAACCTGCGGAATTACGGCAGGAGCAAGCGCTCGCGCAGTATAGCGACTCGCGCGAAAACATGAATATAAATATGTAATATGGCGGCTAATAACCGCTGAATCAACAAAATACAAACCGCTGCTTCATAACGAAAAAGCGGCTTTTTTTTGCCGGAAAGGGGTGACTGTATCAATTCGCCGATATCATGGAAAGGGGGCAAGAAGCTGTCGCTTAAGCATATTCTGCCCCGTTTTCCCGTTTCATACTCGCAGTATATAGAGGTGTTCGGCGGCGGAGGCTGGGTGTTTTTCGCCAAGAAGCCGGAGCCGAACGACGTATATAACGATTACAACAGCCATTTATCCAATATGTTCGCTTGCACAAAAGAACGACCGCTTAAGCTCATTAATGAACTCGGTTTTTTGCCGCTTAACGGGCGCAATGATTTTTTTGCGCTGAAAAAATTTCTCGAAAAAGACGAATTCGACGACAGATTTATAAAAGAAGAACTCGAACTCGCCGAATATTATCTGCCGCCGCTTGAAGCCGCTGAAATTAAAATGATATTAACCGAAAAAGCAGAACAATTTAATGTCAGGCAGGCAGCAGCCATGTACAAGGTAATACGCCACAGCTACGCAAGCTCATGCGGCTCGTTCAGTTGTCAGGCGTTGGATATACGCCGGTTTTTCTATCTGATATGGGATGCGTCGCGCAGAATGGCAAACGCTGTCGTTGAGAATCAGGATTTCGAGAAACTGATACGCCATTACGACCGAGAAACGGCGTTTTTCTACGCAGACCCGCCGTACTTTGACGCGGAGGATTACGAGGTGGAGTTTCCGAAGTCTGACCATATCAGACTGAAAGCCCTTCTGCTGTCAATCAAGGGAAAATTTATGCTGTCGTATAACGATACGCCGGAAATCAGAGCATTGTACGGGGGCATACCCGGCATATATATTTACGAGTTTGAGCGACTTGACAGCATTGCCCAGCGCGCTGAACCGGGTAAAATGTATAAGGAGCTGCTCATCGCAAACTATGATATGGAAGAAGCCGCGCGGCAAAAAGAACCGGCGCAGTTATCGTTGTTTGACGCATTTACGAGAGAAACAGACGATGATTACTATCACGCTGAACAAACATTTATAACCCAAAATATATAAAAAACAGGAGAATTTATTTATGCACACAAAATCAGAACCTATCAAACGCATAATTATTGACGTCGCAGACGGAGCAGTTATTATCAACAAAATCCGGATACCGTTATCTGATGACGGCGGACGTAAAACCGGCTCGTTTCAATCCGACCCTGACCCGTTCGAATCATTTGAAGAAAGACCCCGCCCGCTGATTGATGCGTGCGATAACTGCGACGTACTAAATTTCTGCGATGACGATATATATTTGCCGCCGTGTATATTAAAAAAAGCCGGAATGTCGCCTGACGCCGACTTTGTTATCGCTTTTTGCGGCGGCGGGATTTATATAACTGAAGATATCGGCTATGACGGCGATGATTATTGCGGCGGAGAGAACTTCGCAGAACGGGGGGATGCAGATGATTTAAAATATTATTGAAAGAGGAGAGTGATAAACCATGCCTAAAATCGAAGTGAAGTCCGGCTTCGTGCATTATTACGGCAACCCTGCCGGGTATATTGAAGATAACAAGGCGGTAATCGACCCAATGTTCGAGAGCGATGAGCTGACGGCTTGGATTTCAGAAAAAGAAGGCTTGAAAATAGAATGGCGTGATGGCGTATTTGAGCGGTTGTCGGCTGCCTCGGCGGTTGATATAGTGAGCGGTGAAAGCAAACAATTTAAAGACTGCCGGATATGGCAGCTAAAGCCGTCCGCCGACCCGTTAATCAAATATATCGGCTACGACGAACTCATGCGGGTCACAGGAGTTCCTCCCGACCCTGCCGATTACAGAGCCGCGCTTGATTTCCATCCTAACACCGACAGCCTTGATGAAATCTGCGAAAAATTCGATGAGCAGCCGCATCCCGACCTCATCGGCGGCAAGATAAATCTGTCTGATATAATCGAATTATACGATAAAAACGGCAGCGGATTCTATTATACTGACCGGCGCGGATTCGTTGAACTCAATTTCACGAACCGGCAGGAACAAGCAAGTCACCAAACGATGAATATTTAATAGTTAAACAGTTTGTAAAAGGCTGTTTTTTTATTCTGTATTAAAAATGAGATACAAGGAGGAATCAAAGCAAATGGCAAAAACATCAAAACAAACATCGGGTATCCCGCCGGAAGAATCGGTCGCGCAGCCGCTTCCCATAGACCTTGATGTGCGTATTAATTCAATCATGCCGAACGGCAGCGGAAAACTCCGAGCCACAGGCTCGGTAAATATGAACGGCTGCTTCGCGGTCAAAGACATAAAAATCTACGAGGGAACAAACGGTTTGTTCGTGAATATGCCGAGCTATAAAACGTCAAACGGCGAGTACAGGGAGCATTGCCACCCTGTCACAAAGGAGTTCCGCGAACAGCTTAATACCGCCGTGCTTGACGCATACAAACAGGCTGTAACCCAAAGTCAGAAACCGGCTGAATATGAAAATCCTGAAGAACCGGAATTTGTTCAGTCCATGTAAGTCAAAAATTATAAAATTATATTAAAAAAAGGAGAAATTATCATGCGAAATATTTTAATGCGTATCAAAAACAAAATAGGTTATTTCATATCTTCTGCCGTGACGGTTATTAGCGGCGCGAAACCAGCCCTTTCGGACACACGCGGCGAGGGTTTTGTCGACACGGCAATCAAGATTTTAATGGCTGTTGTTATCGGCGCGTTAGTGCTTGGAGGGCTGTATCTGTTATTCAGCGGTACTGTGCTGCCGACGCTGACCCAGCGTGTGACAGATATGTTCAACTACAACGGATAGTAAATCATAAAATTTTTGGAGGAATTATGTTTATGAAAAAATTATTATCGCGAATCAAGGCAAAAACCGTATGTATTTCAGTTTTAATATTCGGAGCTTTGTTATTGTTAGGATTTATCATAAAGCAAAAAGCCGGCTGTTTCGCGTCCGGCGCGGAATCAGCCCTTTCGGACACACGCGGCGAGGGCTTCGTAGATACGGCAATCAAGATTTTAATGGCTGTTGTAATTGGCGCGTTAGTGCTTGGAGGGCTTTATCTGTTATTCAGCGGCACCGTGCTGCCGACGCTGACCGAGCGTGTGACGGAAATGTTCAATTACGGCGCATAAAAACATGGAATCGCTGAGATTAGCCGGTATAATCGAGGATTCTGTCGTTGATGGTCCGGGCGTGCGGTTTACAGTATTTGTTCAAGGCTGTCCGCACCGCTGCGAAGGCTGCCACAACGAAAACACGCACGATTTCAACGGCGGTTTCCGGGCAGACATACACAAGCTGTCAGAAAAAATCATACAATCGCATATAAAAAAGCTGACGTTTACGGGCGGCGAACCTTTCTGTCAGGCAGACGGGCTTGCCCGCCTTGCGCGGCTTGTCGAAGCCGGACAGCCCGGAACGGAGATTATCACTTACACCGGCTATCTCTATGAGGAACTTTTGGAAAAAGCTCGGACGGATTCCGGCGTGAGGGAGTTTCTTATCGTCACGGATTATTTGATTGACGGGAAATACGAGCAGGGCAAAAAAACGATAAATTGTTTTTACAGGGGCAGTTCAAATCAACGTATTCTTGATATAAGGCGTTACCCAAACTCGGTGAAAGCAAGGCTGATTGAACGGTTGGAAGATTTCAGCATATTACGCGGTCAATATAATAATACTTGTAAAGAGGTAAAAGATTTTATGAAAATAAACGCAATGCTTCACAATAAAACGGAGAGGTTCGACTTCAAGGAGTGTCAGGTAGATAAAATTATAGAGCTGCCGAGCTATGACTTTTTATCACTATTAAAAAATCTGCTGAAAGACCGCAGCTTCATTTCTGAAAATATTGATGTTATGTATATAGACGAAAACGAAGTTTTTCATTGTATTCTCGCGCTCGGCGAGGGCAGCGACGACGGAATTTTAATAGAAGCGGAAGGATATAATTACGCGCGGTACAGCGCATTTGTGCCGAATGCGCGGCAAATCGTGAACAGTATGGCGGAAGATAATTATTTATATAATCTCGACGGGAGCAAACAGGCTGTATCGGTAACCGTCCGAAGCCTTGCCGCAGGCTTGTCCGGCAAGCTGGCGCCGGGCGATATTATATCAATTATCGCCCCCGATTACCGCAAAACGGGCGTAACCGTCATTCCCGCCGAGCTTCGGTACGTCGAAGTCATAGCGGTAACCGCAGCCACCGGCAACGACGCGAGTCCGCGCAGTCAGGACGGCAGCGACAGGCGCGAGCTTCCGTCCGCCGTTACCCTGCTGGTACTGCCGGAACAGGCGAAAATACTTGCGGAGCTTGAATCTGACGGCAAACTGCATATAGCGCTGGTATACCGCGGTATGCAGGAAAACGCCGATTTATTCATACAGACGCAGGAAGAAATCATTGGGAAATTTTATTCTCTGACCGATGAAGAAGCTGCGGCTGACGGGGGTGACTAAATGCGTAATTTTGTGAAAGGCAGCTTGTTTTCCCGTAACAATAGTAATGAAGATGATTATATAGCTGAACAGAGCGGCGGCGCGCTTGCTGTTTGGGGCAGTCCCGGCTCCGGCAAAACCGCAGCGGCTGTAAAAATCGCTAAATATCTGGCGGAAAAGAAGAAAAAGACCGCTCTGCTGCTGTGCGACATGACCGCGCCCATGCTGCCCTGCATCTGCCCGTCTTCAGACCTTGAAAACGCTAAATCACTCGGCAGTATACTCGCCGCCACGACCGTTACCGATACGTTAGTGCGGCACAACTGCATACTGCATAAAAAGTTAGGATTCCTGACCATCATCGGAATGCTGAAAGGCGAAAACGAGTATACCTACCCGCCGTACAGTGCGAAACAGGCGAAAGAGTTATTGGAATCATTACAGAAGATAGCCCCGTATATGATAATAGACTGCGGGAGTTATATAGCGAACGATATACTTTCGGCTGTGGCGATTATGGAATCTGACGCCGTGCTGCGGCTTGTGAACTGTGATTTAAAATCCGTGAGTTATCTTTCAAGCCAGCTTCCCCTGCTCAAAGATAATAAGTGGGATTCTAACAAGCAGTATAAAGTAGCGTCGAATATAAAGAAGCAGGAAGCGAGCGAACACGTTGAGCAGGTTTTGGGAAGCGCAGCGTTCAAGCTGCCCCACTCAAGCGAACTTGAAAATCAATACCTCGCCGGAGATTTATTCAAGGATTTGTCGTTGGGCGACAGCAAAAGCTTCCGCAGAGAAATTGCCAGAATATGCTTGGAGGTGTTCGGATGTTAGGTCAAAAGCGCAGTCAATCAATACTGTCTCCGGAACAAGCCGAGCCGGAAAATTCGATTATTTCAGAGCAGACTAACGATAAGATCAATGTTTCGCCGGCTGTTACGGAATATGACCTGCGAAGCGGTCACGCCGCCGAAAAAGCGGCGAATAACGCCGGCAATTCTATCGCTCCGCGCACGCACGATTTATTTTTTACGCCTGATAACGGCGGTCAGGATTTCAGAGAGGTGCTGCGCGATGTTCAGGAATATATCTCGTCCAAGCATTCAAGCCTTATACTCAACGGCGGCAACGACGAGGTAAAAGAGCATATCAAACGATATATAACCAAGTATATTCAGGATTACCGAATTGCCGTGACAGGTATGACTGCGGCGGAGCTGACCGACACGCTGTATACAGAAATGGCGGAATTCGGCTTTTTGACGAAATATATCTTCGGAACTAATATCGAGGAAATTAACGTAAACAGCTGGGACGATATTGTCGTGCATTATAATGACGGCAGGGTCGAAAAGTTAAACGAACGCTTCGATTCGCCGCAGAACGGCATAAACGTGGTGAGGCGTATGCTCCACACATCGGGCGTAGTTCTCGACAACGCAAGCCCGACGGCGAACGCCAGCCTGTCGAAAAATATCCGTATATCCGCCATGAAAACGCCTGTCGTGGACGAGGACGTGGGAATTGCCGCGTCTATCAGGATTGTCAATCCGCAGCGTCTGCAAAAAGACGATTTTGTGCGCGGCGGCACGGCTACGTCGGAAATGCTTGATTTTCTGTCAGCCTGTCTGCGCTACGGCGCAAGCGTATGCGTAGCCGGCGCGACCGGCAGCGGCAAAACCACCGTTGCGGGCTGGATGCTGACAACGATTCCCGACCATTTGCGGCTTTTTACCATAGAAAACGGCTCGCGTGAGTTGGATTTGGTGCGTTACGGTGAGAACGGCAGCGTCAAAAATAACGTGATACACACCATCACGCACTACAGCGACAACGAGGCGCAATGCACCACGCAGGAAGATTTGCTCGACATGGCTCTGCGATTCCACCCGGATATTATATGTGTGGGCGAGATGCGTTCGGCGGAAGCCTACGCCGCGCAGGAAGCCGGGCGTACCGGGCATACCCTGCTGACAACGATACATTCCAACATCGCGGAAGCGACCCATTACCGCATGATGACGCTCTGCAAACGCGCCCATGACATGAAGGACGAAACGCTCATGGCTCTTGTCGCCGAGGCGTTTCCGATTATCGTGTTCGCCAAGCAGCTTGAAGATAAGTCCCGTAAAATCATGCAAATCATGGAATGTGAGATTTCGCCGGACGGGACGCGGCAATATCATTCGCTGTATAAATATACGATACGCGAAACGCGCTTTGAGCAGAACCATTTTATAATAGACGGACGTCACTCTTTTGAACGCGCCATGTCCCGGTCATTAGAGCGTAAATTCCTTGAAAACGGTATGCCTCAAAGCGAACTCGATAAACTGAAAAAAGGGGGTTCGCCGATATGATGACAATACTGTTATTAGCCTGCGCCGGCATGACAGCCGGATTTTTTATTTTACTCGGCATTAAGCCGATGGATTTTACAGACGGCGTCTTTAAAATGCTTACAAACAAGCCGAAATCGTTGAAAGCGGAGATAGAGGAAATAACCGGACGCAAAAAGGCAAATATTCTGAAACGCGAAATCATGGAGGCGCAGAACGTACTCGCGATGACCGGGCGAAGCCGCGTATTTCCGTTGGTTTGCGCCGCGTCCCTGATTTGCTTTATCGGCGGGGCGGCGTTCGCAATCATGCTCCGCAATATATTTCTCGTGCCGGTCATGGCTGCCGGCATGATGTTCGCGCCGTTCTGGTACGTCAAGCTCACGGCGAACAGTTACAAAAAAGAAATCAACGCCGAGCTTGAAACCGCGCTCTCGGTAATCACTACGGCGTATTTACGCTGCGAGAATTTTATCACCGCCGTTGATGAAAATATCGAGTACCTGAATCCGCCGGCAAAAATAGTGTTCTCGGATTTTTTGTCGCAGGTGAGGCTCATCAACCCCGATACGGACGCGGCGCTGCGCGCTATGAGGACGCGCATGAACGAGTACAAGCGGAGCAGAATGAAAAATATTCTCAGGGCAGCGGGCATAAATCTCTCGCCGGAAGAATATGTGGGCTACGCCTATGTGAAATCCGGCGCGGTTCTGTTGGGCGCGTTTGTATGCCTTTTAATCCTGCCGATTTTCTCGCCTGTCCTTATATTTCTTGCCATCGCAATATATTTTAAAGAAATCCGCAGGGCTGACGAACAGTTAAAGGCGATACGGGAGCGAATCGAAAGCGATTTGCCGCGATTTGTCATGACTATAGAGCAGGAACTTCGCGCTACCCGCGATGTTCTCGGCATTTTAGAAAACTATAAGAAGAACGCCGGCGAAGCCCTGCGTCATGAACTTGACGTTGTCTGCGCAGATATGCGCTCGTCAAGTTACGAGGCGGCATTGACGAGGTTCGAGGCGAGGTTTAACTCTCCGCAGTTGTCCGATGTAGTTCGGGGTTTGATAGGCGCGCTGCGCGGCGACGACAGCGCGATATATTTTAAGATGCTGGCGCATGATTTTAAGCTGCTTGAAGTGCAGAAACTGAAAAAAGAAGCGCAGAAAATACCGCCGAAAGTGCGGAAATACAGCTTTTTTCTGCTGATGTGCTTCCTGTTCACTTATCTTGTTATCATCGCGTTGGAAATTGTCAACTCTCTGGGCAATTTATTTTAGAAATATAAATAAAATATTGAATTTGTTATGTTTTTATGATATAATAATGCAAAAGGGAGGTTCGGCGATGAATATAACGGGTGAATTGATGTCGAAAGACATGGTAACTGCGAAAATTAACGGCGGCAGTATCACGGTTGTAAACGAAGATTTGCTTCCGTTGTATCTGAAAAAAACGCGCAATATCGAAAGATGGCTCGAAAGTCGCGCAATCGACACGCACCGCGCTAACTCGCGGCTGCTGAAGAAAGCGTTGCGCCTGACGGCTGCCGAGGATACAGACGTGGCGCTGAAAGTGAACGCGGCGGCAATTACAGACAATTACTGGTTCAGACCGGAGGGCAGCGGCCTGACTTATAGTGATATACGCTTTAAGGAAAATATGTTCGACAAGCTCGCGTTGTACGGCGACCCAGACAGCTTCAACAACGAGTACAGCCGCACGCCTGAACTCACGAATATCGGAAGTTTCGAGAAATGCTGGCGGCTCATTGACGGCGAATGGTGGCTCTATAAGCAGGCAAACGAACTTGAACTGTTTTCCGAATTATTTATTTGCGAGCTGGGCAAATTACCGGGCTTTAACATGGCGCGCTATGAAAAAGACGGCGAATATATCAGAAGCCGCGATTTCACGGGCGGAGCAGCCGTTAATTATGAGCCGTCGGACGGTTTGCTTGGCGGCGACGAAGATTATATAATAAATTTTAACGCTTTGACAAACCTTTCCGTAAACTGCGCCGGCGATTATATTAAAATAATATATCTCGACACGCTGTGCTTTAACATGGACAGCCACACGCAAAACTACGGCATACTGCGCAACGCGGACAGCGGCAAAACTCTTGGCATGGCGCCGAATTTCGACAATAACATCGCGTTGATTTCAAGAGGTTATCCGCGGAATATCCGGCGCGAAAATGACAGGCTGATTCAGCTTTCTGCGGAGTTTCTGGAAAATAGTAAAGAAGCTCTTGACTGCTTTGCGGAGCTTGACATTCCGTCGGTTGACCGCAGTTTGATAGAATCGTGCATGGACAGATTGCCGGTTGATGCAGACCGCGGGTTTATATGCGGGTTTATACTCAACGGGCAGGAGCAGATAAACGCAGCGGTACAGCGGTTGTTAAGTCATAACGGAGAAATTGTCATGCAGTAATTTAAAATAAATATATCATACAGCGTCATTTAATCGGCGCTGTTATTTTTATGTCAGGAGGCGATAGATTGATTGTACGGATACTGCGGCAGAATCGCGGCGAGGGGTTCATAGACGCGGCGATTATTGTTATGTGCGCTATGCTGGTTATAGCTCTCGCGGTCAAGGTACTGCCCGTATTTACAGACAAAAATAAACTCGATACTTTTGCCGCCGAGCTTGTACGCGAAGCAGAAATATACGGGCGAATCGGCAGCGAAACCGCCGCAAGGGAGAATAAATTAAAAGAGGATTTAGGCATTGAGCCTGTTATTTCATGGAGCAGAACGGGCAATATACAAATCAACGAGGAAGTCACCGTCACGCTTACCCTGCAAAGAAACCTCGGTTTATTCGGCAGTTTCGGCAGTTTCCCCGTGACGCTGACGTCGAGAGCAACTGGAAAAAGCGAGGTATACTGGAAATGAAATTATTAGTCCGAATATTAAGAGATAAAAAAGGGCTGTCCGTACCGCTTGCTGTTTCTATCGTGATTGTCTTAATTATGATGATGGCTGTAATATCGCAGTATATCCGGCTTATTATCATCGCGCAGGGAGTACGCGACAGCGTACAATCGGCGGTCATATCGGTTTCCACAGGAAATTATGCCGATGTGTACGCCTCTTTGCGCGAGGGTTACAGCGGCGGTTATTTCAATGACGGCGGCGGCTGGAACGAGCGGGTCAGTACCGGTGATGTTTACGCCCGCCTCAGTGAACTTTTAGGATTGCAGAGCGAAGGCGGTCATTACGTGAAATATACCGGCGGCGCAGTAGAATACAGAGTGTCTGATTTAGCTGTGAAGATTATAAACGCGCCGTTAGCCCCGGCTGACCGCGATGAGGCGCAGAAGTTTCTCGCTGAAGCCGCGATATATCTTGAAGTGCCGCTGTCGTTCGGGCGGTCAATATTGCCGCCTATGCGAATCACGCTGAACTGCAAGGCTGGCTGGACGCCGAAATTCTGAACTTTTACCATAAATAAGCGGTGGACAATCAGCGCAAAACAGAGTATACTGTTTGTTAGCAAAGCTGGTAAAATAATAAAATTTCAGGAGGATTAACGTATGCAAAAGGTGAATGGAATTAGCAAAAAACTCATGATTTCCGGATTGCTTGTGGTGTGCGTGATATTAATAATATGCTTATTCATGCGCGCTCAAAGCTCGAAAAATGGCGATACCCTGCAAAATATGGGCAATGAAGTCAAAAATATTACGCTTGACGACAGCCTTGAATTACAGAGCGGAACGGAAATATCCGCTAACGCGCTGGATAATATTATAATAGTTGATACGGGCGCACCCGAAATCGCGCCGGCTGAAACAACGGAAACCGATAAAATTTACGATAGCGCAGAATATGAGTTCGCATTAACGGTTATGCCGGAAAAGCCGGAACCGCCTGAATTGCCTGACACGGCGTTCAGAGGCGAGCGGACAGGCGACGCGACTTTAGAAGATGTAGAAGCTCACAAAGCTCTTGACCCTGCCCTGACAAATCCTGATGTAAAACCTGACGGTACTCCCGCGCCGCAGCCGGCGAATGATACTCCGCAGAGCGACGCCGCGAAAGACGGGGAGCGAATGTACTTCCCCGGATTTGGCTGGATTACCTATACCGGTCCGAATATCGGCGAAAAAAGCGTTTCGGACGGCGATTGGAACAAGATAATCGGCTCGATGAACTGATGATAAAACAAATATGACGATGGGGCAGGCTCAACTCCTGCCCTTGTTTAATGGAGGGATTCGATGAAAACTAAGGTCTTCTCTTTACTGTCTGCGATTGCTTTTTTACTGTCAATGACCTATACAGCCTTTGCCGAAGGCGAGGGCAATATAGACTCCGGCAGCGGCGGCATGGGCGGCGGCTCATCGGATTACAGATGGACGCCCGGTCATGACGGAGTTCGGGTATCTATCATAGATGCGGCGACAGGCGCGCTCGCAGGCAGCCCGATAGATTACACCAATCTGACCCCGCCGTCGGGCATGACGTATTTCGCGCAAAGGTCAAAAATAGAATATATGAACGGCGCGAATCTGACTATGTTATGGGGTTCTTACGCCTATAAAAATCCGGCCGTGCCGCTCCCCCGAATCGTGAGCGACGGCAGCGGCAACGCCAATCTTGAAGCTATTAAGAATTATTTCTGCTCCGAAGGCGCAGCGCAGATGATAGCAAATGATTTCGGGCTAGATTTCGAACTGCTCACAAACGGCGATTACAGGCTGTTTTTAGAGCCGATTGCATATTTCAGGTATGCGGGGTATAATATCGCAATGACGGCGCATGAAGCCGCGCTTTTTGATACCGAACTCGGCGGCGCTCTGCGGACGCACATGGCGGCTCTTACGCATCAGAATCTGCCGCTCGCTATGTTCCTTGAACGCTCGGATTTGGGTTTTTCCGTATTCGACGGCAACAAAACAGGGCTGCAGTCAAACGGCACGATAATGCAGTATTTAGGCATGGGTATTGTCAGCTATGCCGACGTTGAGCTTGATGAGCCTGTATTGCCCGACTCCGGCGGATTTGACGTTGAGTACCGCCCCAACACGGAAGTGATTACGGCGGTAACGCTCAGCTCGTCAGATGAAATAAACTATCACAGCGTGGCAAATGTTTCTTTTCATATGCCGGGACGCTCATATACCGTGACGGGAGTCGTCATGCCGGCAGGCGAATCGCAGCTTGTTTGGTTCAAATGGACGACTACGGCAGACGAGCAGACTATCACGATTAACATCACCACAAACAAAGGCATATTAAGTCAAAACCGGATAGCGGCGAAAATCGCGCCTTTAGAGGAAAATCCGCCGCCTGACCCGAAAGCTGATGACAGAAACGACGGATTCACCGCGGTATCCGCTCCAAGCAGACCGCAGAAAACTTCGGGGCATTGGACGATTTGGTGGGCATGGTGGCAGCCGAACTGGGAGTGGGTTGCGGATTGGCAATGGGTTGCCGATATGCGCTGGGTATCTAACTGGGTATATATCGACAGTTACGGCTGGGTTGATTACGGCTATTATTACGATTTCGGGCAATGGTTCGACTTCGGAGAATGGGTCGATTTGGGCTGGTGGGTGTTTGATAAAGCTAATTATTATGTAAATCTTGTCGCGTCAAGCGCGATTACGCCCGACGAGAAAGTGCCGGTCTCAGCCATGCGGAGCGGTTACGGTGTAAACAATACCGTAACGGCGGATATGGAATCAATGCAGTTAGAAATAGGCGGTCATATCACGGGAGCGCAGACGGCAATCAGTTATTTCCCGGAGTTCGGATATGCGACGTATTCGCGGCTTCTTGACCTTACTGTTCGGGGACGTTCCTCGCGGTTAGAGTTTCAGAATAACCCGTTCAGCGCATATAACCGGCGGTCGCATTTTACTCCGGTTTGGTATCCGAACGGCGCGTATAGCGTATATACATGGGTTCTTGACGCATGGACGCCGGTGGGTATGCTTTCGGCGAATCTGACCGGAGCCGTGAATATCAACGGCTCGCTGTTCGACGACTGGAGAATTGCTCCGAAATAAAAATAATAAAAAAAAACAGGAGGTAAAAGTATTTATGAAAAAAGTAAAAAAATTTATTGCGGTTCTCGCCGTACTCTTTATTTTTTCTTGGCTGTTTTGCGTGACGGTATCCGCAGCTGCCGGCGATGTTGCGGGAGCGGTTGAGCAGACGTGGAAAACTGCGTCGGTGCAAGTCAAGGCTGTCGTCAACAACGTGGTATTCCCCGTTTGCGCCACGGTTTTGGCGATTTTCTTTTTTGTTAAATTGGGTACTGCGTATTTTGACTGTGCGCCCGTAGAGGCGATATAATAACAGCAATGATGGTACAAGCATTGACGCAACAAGCCTTTCAAGAATTGAAAAGCTTATTGATTCCCTGAAAATCGAGAGTTACCAGCCCAAACCGGCTCGCGGGATATATATTCCCAAGAAATCGGCATTTGACGATAAATTGGCGCAGGAAGTCATGCGTATGATTTTGGAAGCAATTTATGACGGATATTTTGAAAAATGTTCTCACGGATTCCGTCCGAATCATAGCTGTCACACGGCATTGAATCAGATTCAAGCCTGTTTTACAGGAGTAAAGTGGTTCATTGAGGGCAACATCAAAAGTTTTTTTGATAACATCAACCATGAAATTATGATTAATATTTTATCAAAAAGAATAAAAGATGAACGCTTTCTCCGTCTTATACGAAAATTTCTGAAAGCGGAATATTTAGAAGACTGGACTTTCCGCAGCACATACAGCGGAACGCCGCGGGGCGGAATTATCAGTCCGATATTAGCGAATATCTATCTTGATCGGCTTGACAAATATATGCTGGAATATAAAGAAAGTTTCGATAAGGGCAAATGCACGGCGGCATCTCCCGAATCTTATAAAAGCTTGCAATATGTCCGTTACGCTGATAATTTCATTGCCGGCGTTATCGGCAGTAAATCGGAAGCAGAAGAAATCAAGGAGCAAATCAAACAATTTCTTTTTGAAAAACTGCGCCTTGAATTGTCAGATGAAAAAACACTTATCACTCACAGCAGCGGCAGAGCAAGATTTTTGGGATATGATGTATTTGCGCGGCATTCAACGGCAGAAAAACGTCATTTTAACGCCGCCGTCTGTCTTGCCATGCCGATAGAACTCATGCGAAAACGGTTGTTGGACTATGGCGCGATGACCATTGAGCGTAATGCAAAAGGCAAGGATTTATGGAAGGCTAAATCCCGCTGTTATCTGAAAAATAACGATGACTTAGAAATCATAGACCAGTATAACAGCGAAATCAGAGGTTTTCGGAATTATTACAGAATTGCATACAATTCAAGCCGGGCAAACCGTTTCGGCTGTATTATGCAGTACAGTATGTTCAAGACCTACGCTGCCAAATACCGTATGTCCATGAAAAAATGCTTTGCGAAATTTAGAATAGGAAAAGATTTGGGAGTCAGATACGAAACCAAAGACGGAAAAATGAAAACCCGTTTATTTTATAATGAGGGGTTCGCAAAAAAACCACCCATAAAAACAAGCGGCGTTGATTATATTCCGCAAACGGGAAACTCAAAGATTTAGTTGAACTTGAAAACATTGGCATTATGCCAGACCTGTCACGACAATTTGTACTTTGGCAGATTGAATTAATAAGTGGAAAGCCGTATACGCAGAGATGTGTAAGTACGGTTTGGGGGCGAGTTCCCGGAAACCTGCCGCAGAAATGCGGCAAGGCGCTGGGTTCTTAGCCTACATCGGAAACATGGGCAGTTTGAATGGGCAGCTCCGGCGATTCTGTTCGGCTGCTTGGTATTTATTATCACGGCGCCGCTTTATATTTGGACTATACTCGGCATTTAACAGAAAAACGGTAACGGCGAAGCTGAACACAGAAATCGGCCTCGCCGTTCGTATATAATAATATTTTTGGAAGGATGTGAATCGTGGTAACTTTTAAACTGAAAAAACATGAAAGCGAATCAAAGTATTGGAAATTATCACTCCCGGCTCCGTATGAGGGCAGAACAGATGACGTATTGCAGAAATTAAAACTTGACCCGAATTCAAAGGAGAAAAATTGTTTTGTGGCTGGCGTTGAATCGGACTTGCCTTTGCAATATTTGACGGGTCAAAAAATAAATCTGCATGAGGCGGAAACTTTATTTCAACAATTAGAAAAATTATCGGAAGCCGAACTCAGTAAATTTTCTGCAATCACATCTAAACATAAGCCGGATATAAAAAATATGATAAAAATATCTGTCAATATGCATTGTTTTGAAGTTTACCGGATTCTTGACGAACCGATTAAAGAAAATCAAAGTTTCCCGTTATCTTTCCGAACCAATGCGGATATGATTTTGAATAAAAATGCCGAAAATAATATCCGCTCGTTTGCTGTGACGCAATTATCACGTGTAATTTGGGATATTCAAAATGCTTTTATACCGGGATTGCCGGAGGACAAAACAGAGCAGGTAAATTCTATGAAACAAGCCCTAATAAATGAGGTAGAAGAACTCCGGCAAAACATCAGTTCGGACGGATTCGGTCAGGAAATGATGCCCAAAGATAATATAGTCATTGACAGCGAATTAATTATAGAGGACGACCATATCAGTGCATATCTGCCCGTTTGGTTTGACGTCGATGAACGTCTTGACTTGAACACCAAAGATACAGACGAGTATATTAATTTATACGCGGATTACTACACGGAGGACGGAAGACTCGACGTATATTATATCCATCGCGGCTCTGACGGCGAACAAATCGACGTAAAATCGCTTGACATGACTGCCGCCGAACAAGAATTAATCCTAAAATCAATGGAAAACGCCGGATTATGCAAATGTATCGCGGAAATGAGCGAAGAACAGGAATCAGGCATGAATATGCAATAAATAAATATATGGGCGCGGCAGGGTTATTCCCTGCCGTAATTTTTAAATGAGTAGGAGCGTGAAGAAAATTTGTTTATTTTTGATTTCGTCGCGGATATAATTCTCGGACAGATATTAAACTGGGTATATCAGCAAATCGTAGGGTTTCTTAACAGTTTTTTTGAACTGATGAACAATATGGGCGCGGAATTGTTCGAGATGAGCTGGGTGAGAGCGACTGTGCTGCTGTTCCATTATTTCGGCTGGGCATTGTTTGCCGCCGGACTTGTAGTAGCCGGCTTTGAATATGCCATCGAATCGCAGAACGGCAGGGGTAACATAAAAGATTTGCTGATAAACGCCCTGAAAGGGTTTATGGCAGTCGGTCTGTTTACGGTTGTTCCGATAGAATTATATAAATTTGCCGTGACGCTTCAGGGCGTATTCGGCGCGAGTATATCGGGAATGTTAGGCTATGGTTTCAGCATCACGGCGATGGCTGTGTCATCATTAAGATTATTGAACATGGGAAATTTGAACGCGCTTGTCGCCCTGTTCTGCATTATCATGATGGGATACGCAGTAATAAAAGTATTTTTCGCCAACCTAAAACGCGGCGGGATTCTGCTGATACAGATTGCGGTCGGCAGCTTATATATGTTCGGCGTGCCGCACGGCTACGCGGACGGGTTTTATCAATGGGGCAAACAGGTCGTGGGCTTGTGCCTGACGGCGTTTTTGCAGTCGACGATACTGGTGTCAGGGCTGATGGTGTTCAACTCAAATATGCTGCTCGGACTTGGGCTCATGCTCGCAAGCTCGGAAATACCGAGGATTGCCGGTATGTTCGGTCTTGAAACAGGCACGCGGGCAAATATTATGAGTACGGTCTATACGGCTCAAACCGTAGTAAACATGGGGTCTAAAATGCTGAAAACCGTGCCGAAATAATATATATAACGAGGTAAAATAATATGAACGCAAGACATGAATCGGCTGATTTAAAATTTTACTGTCCTTCGATGACATATAAATTATACTACGAAAACGACGAAGGCAAAACGACTTATGATGAGTATATTCCCCAAGATGTGATAGAACTGTACCGCGGTAAAATCGCAGAAGCATTAGCCCGGTCGGATTTTCCGAAAATAGATTGCCTGAATGTAATCGGAGCAACGCCCGGCGTGGAAGCTGTTGACGGCGAATTATACGGCACATTGAATGTGTCCTTTGATGAAAATCCGGGGCGCGATAATAATATGTACGAGATGCAGGATATGCTAAGCGAACGCATGGCTGAATGGAGCATATATTTTGAAAAGCAAAAAATTGAAACGGACAGCGGAAACTTATATGTCCGTTTTTATGACGGCAGCGAGCCTATGCTGCCTGAAATTATCTTTAAAAATCGGGCATATGTCAGTCAGCACAGCGAGGTTTTTGGGAACGACAGGTATTATATTGATAAACATTCAGATTATATAAGGAATGTTTATTATAATCCCGACAGCAACGCCGGAGGTCAGCTTGTGTGTAATTATCTGCATCACGGCGATTTAAAGAAGGCGTTTGAGGAAAGCAAATCCGAAGAAGATTTTTGGATGTATTTTGACAAATGTTCACGGCAGTATCTGACCGATATTGATACCTCGGACTTCGCTGACGAAGCGCGGAATTTTGCAGATGAACCCTGTGATTTTATCGGCAGGGACAGCAAAACGCTGAATAAACTGCGCAAATGGGCAGACAGCCGGACTGCCGAATTAGAATCCGAGCAGGGCATGAAATTAAATTTTTGATATAGTAGAAAGGATTGAACAGTGTATATATACCCTGATAATTTAAAAGCAAAGGCGACGCTGGGTTTATGGCAGCTGCGCGACGTCGGAATCATAGGAATCAGCCTCATTATTTCCGCGCTGGCGCTGACCCAGCTCGGATTTTTTATGCCGTTGGTCGGCACGGCGTTATACAGCTTCTTGTCTATACGATTTTCAGATACCAGCGTACTCGATTTTATCAGATATGCAAGCGCGTATTTTATCACCAAGCAGCAATTATTCACATGGAGGGTTCATAAATAATGGGCAGAAAAAAGGAAAAAACAAGCGAAAAGCAGCGGCTCTCGACCCGGCAGCTTATCGGCGTGAAAGAAATAAGCGATTACAGCCTTTTGACTTATGACAAAAGCAGTCTCGTGTATTTTATCATCAAGCCGAGCAATGTATCGGTGCTGTCGGCAGCCAGCCTGTCAGCGCGTATTTACGGGCTGATGACCGTGCTGAAAGGCATCGCGGAGATTGAAACGCTGTGCCTTAACTCGCGGGAAAATTTCGAAGACAACAAACGGTTTCTAAAAAGCCGCATGGAACAGGAGGACAACCCCGTAATCCGCAAACTTCTGCAGGCAGACCTGCATTTTCTTGACCGCATACAGGTGCAAATGGCGACGGCGCGGGAATTTTTGATTATAATACGACTGCGGAACGAAATAGAAAGCGAGATACTGCCGTATCTGAACCGTATCGAAAAAACGCTGAACGAGCAAGGATTCACGGTGAAACGCGCAGGAGAAGAAGATATGAAGCGTATACTCGCCGTTTATTTTGAGCAGAACGTCACCACCGAAAAGTTCGAGAGCTTCGACGGTGAACGCTGGGTCATTTTACATGATTAATAAATATTAAAATTAATAAAGGAGTTCGAAACATGGCAGATAAAAAAATAAGGACTATCGCGTTTCAAGTAGACGACCAAGATTTTGTCGCGCAGTATGAAGCAAGGGTTAAAGAAAGCGGCTTGTCCGTCAAAAATTATTTTGTCATCTTGATAAAAGCTGATATAGCGCAGAATCAGGCGCAGAAAGAGAGTTATGCAGAAGATGAAATCAAAGAAAATACCGCGCAAACAGAGCAGGTTCACGATACGCCGCCCCTGCAAGCGGAGGAAACGCCTGTGCCTGTTGCCGAGCCGGAATCCGAACCTGAACAGGAGCAGAGCGGTGAGCATCAGCCGCAGGAATCGGATATTCAATCCGAAGATACCGAAAATATAGATGCCGCCGATGTGGAAATACCGGAGCGGGAACAGGCTGAATCTCACGAAGAACAGCAGAGCGCCGCGGATATGACCGAGCAAGCAGAAATGATGAATCTGTTCGTGAAAATCCCGAACAACCAGCGCGAGGCTCTTGAATATCATAAAAATGAAACCGGCGAAACGGTCGGCAGCGTACTCAACCGACTGATTAAAGATTTTCTGACGGAAGTTAGAAACGGAAATCAGCCTGAAAATTTTGATGAAATATATAATAATTACGATATAGAATTGCGCGGGCAGAATATGGCGCAGAATCAAAGTATGTCAATGTAGCGCAAATTTATAAAACCTGTACATTCATAATATTTTAAATTTACCGCGAAAGGATTTGGTTTTTATGAAAAGCTATAAGCCGCCCGTAACGGCGGAGGACGTTAAAATAAAAGAATTTCTTGATATGATTGCGCCGTCCATAATAAAGTTTAACACCGACCAATTTTGACAAATTAAACGGGATGATAAAAGAAAAAAACGCAGAAATAGACGAAGGCGACCTTAATTCGGACAGAATCAAGGCTCTTTTTTTCGCCCTGCATTTCGGAAGCGAAAATCTTATTTTCGATGTAAAGCCGGCTATATTCGCACGGAGCAGAGATGGCGTGAAAACGGCGGAAGGAGCAGTCTTATGTTTTATCTGCGATAAAGCGAGAAAAAATGCACTTTTCCGGCAAGGGGAAAGTATATCTGTTATGTGAGCCCTGCTATACGGAGAGTCGCAGTAATGCGCCTTTTTCTTTTCTGTTTTAAACCGTGGGATACAGCGGAATAGCCGGAGATAAAATATTAAAATTATATAAAAGGGGGAGAAATTAATGATGTATGCGTATGTTCGCGTTTCAAGCGCAGACCAAAACGAGGACAGGCAGATGATAGCTATTGAGCGAGTTGAAAATACCCGCAGAGCAAATATATATGGATAAGCAGAGCGGTAAAAATACGGCTCGTCCCGGATTACAAGAGTTATTATCTACGGTACAGAAAGGCGATACGGTTATAGTCGAATCGGTCAGCCGTTTTGCCCGTAATACAAAGGATTTGCTTGATTTAATCGACAGACTTACGGCAAAAGGCGTGGAGTTCGTCAGTCAGAAAGAGCATATCGACACGACCACGCCAACGGGAAAATTTAT
>Ga0099364_10004894_pt1 | contig 20105 bp, 15 predicted proteins | sample TergutTh196P3_FD_73070 | JGI IMG/M metagenome (GOLD analysis project Ga0099364, IMG submission 73070) | Microcerotermes parvus P3 segment gut microbial communities from Pointe-Noire, Republic of the Congo - Th196 P3 | ecosystem: Host-associated > Arthropoda: Insects > Digestive system > Gut ... | reverse complement strand
CTCGAAAAAAATCAAACATGTTCAACATTTCGCCATCAGGTTGCTTGTTGGTTGCCTGTAAAAACCCCTGCACGTTGAATGAAATAACTTTTATGCTTTCAGATAATTTTTCTTCAGGAATCTCTTTTGAGAAGAACTGAACGTGTTTTCCAAGAAGTGACCATCCGGATAAAATTGTTATTAACGAAAGTAAAACATACATTTTTTTGCTCGAAAACAGCCAGTAAACAACAAAAAAAACATTGATAGCCACCAAATAGCCGTAAACCAATCCGAAAAAGCCTAACCACCATACAGTCTTTGGACTTACAAAACTGCAAACACTGGAAAGCGTTAAAGCGATAGCCGCTAAAATGTTCAACGCCAATACAATCCCCCTAAAAAAACTTCTCATTCGGCTAGAAAAAAATTAAAACACTATATCTGAGTTGATACCGATTTGCAAACTACAAAAATAATACTATTTTTCGGAAAAAAAATAATTTTCTAAAAAAAAATACAGACAATGTGAAAAAAAAATATTAACTTTGCAGAAATTTTTATATTGATTTTGCATTTGGATTAATGAAATATTTATTGTTAATTATTTTGCAGCTTATGCTTCTAATGGCGGAGGGGCACGCTCAAGACAGGTTTCCTAAACCTGATTTTACATCAGGATACGAATACCCTGAGGAGTACCACCATGTTCCCAACGAACTATTGTGGATGACCGTAGATGTTGTGTTATTGCTTGCGTTGATGATTTTCGTTACGTGGGCTATTTTCAAAAAACGCATCAGACAACCAATTATTTGGGTTTCGGTTATTTCTGTGGCTTATTTCGGTTTTTACCGGAAAGGATGCGTATGTAGCGTAGGAGCGGTGCAAAATGTAGCGCTTGCGTTAGTAGACAGTAGTTATGTTATGCCGATGTCTGTTCTGCTATTTTTTATGCTGCCCGTCATTTTTGCTTTTCTGTTTGGAAGAGTATTCTGTGCGGGAGTTTGTCCGTTAGGTGCGCTACAGGAACTTGTAAACGTAAAAAATTACAGAATATCGAAAGCTGTTTCGGCTGTTTTGGAAATATTACCATGGCTTTATCTTATTTTTGCCCTGCTTTTCGCGGTTACGCAAAGCAGATTCATTATTTGCAGGTTCGACCCATTTGTTGGTATATTCCGAATGGGCGGCGACATAGCGCTGATTTCATTTGGAGTGGCGTTATTATTGATTTCAATATTCACAGGACGACCATTCTGTAGATTTTTATGCCCGTATGGCGCATTGCTCAGCCTTTTTGCGCGCGTGTCTATTTGGAAAATAGAACTGACAAAACAGACCTGTATTAATTGCGAACTGTGCCACAACGCATGTCCCGTAGACGCTATTAGACCGCCTTTCGATAATAAAATTAAGGAAAGCAGAATGCACGGAGTGAAAAGAATAATAATGTATTTTGTTGCTCTGCCTGTAATTATAATATCTTGCTCAATTCTGACAAGACACTTTAGCGACAATTTTAGTCGAGTTCACAAGGATGTGAGACTTTACGAAATGGTTATTCAGCACCAAGAAGAACAAAATGAGTTGATATCATTAGAGTTAGAAGCTTTTTACGGACTTGGCATGTCGCTCGATGAAATTGAAGAAACGTTTGAAATAATCAGAGCCGACTTTAAGTTCTATTCCACAGTTGCAGGTTTTTTCATAGGATTAGTTATTGGATTGTCGCTTATTAGCTTTTCGCTGAAACGCACCCGAAAACTATACGATATAGACCATGGAGCCTGTGTAGACTGCGGCAGATGCTTTAGTTATTGTCCACAAAACATTAATGTAGTAAAAATATAAAAAAAATAAAAATGAAAAAGTCTATTTATAGAAATATAGCCATAGTATCGGCAATATTTATCGTCACGTTCTCCATAATGCTCATTACAAATTATTTTCAAGTGCGCGGAGCGAATCCATTAGAAACAGAAGTAATGGACATACTTAGAGAATTGAACGATGTTAACGCAAACAATCCGGAATTGCAGAAGCAAATACGCGAACTTGATTTGCTAGCGCGTAAAGCCTATTTTGCAAAAAAAGACCGTCTTGCTTCGGGAGTCTATATCCTGTTGGTGATGTTTGGAGTGTTTATATTCTGTACGCGAGGATATTATGAAGGACAAAAGGATATACCCGACAAAAATATAGACCCGATAGATGAATGGGCAATTAAAACGCGAGCCAGAAAATATGTTATACTTGGAACGTCAGGTTTAGCGGCAACAGCGCTTGTATTCGTATTAATAACGTCGCCACATCTTAAAGCCTCTGGATTGATTGACACGAACGACGACGATTTTGCAGAAACTGCTTTTCAACCGGAAAGTAGAGAAATAGATGAAAACATGCACTCAGATGACGCACAAACAGAAGAAATACAAACAACTGTTCAAACCACGCAACCTCAGACTGAAGGAGAGATTGAAACCGCCGATGCAGCAGTAGTCCCTCAACAAACCACAGCAAGGGTTAATCACAACGCGTTCAGAGGACACAATTCCAACGGACATTCGGCTGCCAGAAATATTCCGGTAAGCTGGAACGTTACTACAGGACAAAACATTGCATGGAGAAAGGAACTACCGCGTGAAGGAACAAGCTCGCCGGTGGTAAACAACAACAGAATATTTGTGACGGTTGCCGACGACGATGTAAGAGAATTGTTGTGTTTTGACTTGAACTCAGGAAACTTGTTGTGGACACACGCAGCAACAAATATACCCGGCTCGCCTGCGCGTATGCCCGAAACCATGTATGGCACTACTTTGGCGGCTCCTACCGTTGCTACAAACGGAGTACACGTGTGCGCTATTTTTGGCACCGGCGATTTAGTTTGCACAGATATGGACGGCAACAGAGTTTGGGCGCGAGCTTTCGGAACGCCTGACATACACTACGGATTTTCAAGCTCGTTGCTAATGCATAGTAATAGACTGTTCGTGCAGTTTGACACAAGAACTAATGCAAGAATCATGGCATTGGACATAGCCACAGGGGCAGAACAATGGAGCACCGCGCGCAGAGAAAGGGTGGGATGGACATCGCCAATAATAACAAATACAAGCAATAATACGCCAATATTAGTGCTTATGGGCAATCCCAATATGATAGCATACAATATTAACAATGGACAAGAATTGTGGAGTATAAATTTTCTAATGGGCGAGGTAGGCGCAAGCGCGGCAGGCGCAAACGGTATAGTATTCGGAGCAAGTGATAATGCAAGAATGGTGGCAGTGAACGCCGATAATGGCACAGAACTTTGGAGGAGCAACTTTTTTCTTCCCGAAGTAGCAAGTCCCGTAGCAACAAACGAAAACGTCTATATAGCCACAACTTACGGCGTGTTTGCAGCCTTCGACGCGCAAACCGGAGAACTGCGAAAAGAACACGAACTGGTAGAAGAATTTTACTCATCGCCAATGATTGTCGACGGAAAAATATACCTGTTTGACGGGCACGGGAAAATGCATATTTTCTCAACCGACAATGATTTCACTCTGTTACACTCGTTTGAGACAGGCGAAGGCGTATGGACTACTCCCGCATTCGTAGATGGAAAAATTGTGGTCAGAAGCGAAAAAAGCCTGTACGTTGTTTCAGTAAGATAGTATATGATGCTAAAAATAAGTATAAATTGAAAAATCCAAGAAAATATGTATGGGTAATTTCAATTATCCCTCGGGTCTGTTATTTTCCCGTTGACGGCTGCGGCTGCTGCTAACAGAACGCCCGCCAGCAATGTTCTTGAGCCGGGTCCTTGACGTCCTTCAAAATTGCGGTTGGTTGTTGAAACTGAATACATTCCTGCAGGAACCTTATCATCATTCATCGCCAAGCAGGCTGAGCAGCCGGGCTGTCGGAGTTCAAATCCAGCTTTTTCCAAAATTTTATCTAAGCCTTCTTCGTGGATTTGTCTTTCCACCATCTTTGAGCCGGGCACAAGCCATACAGTAACATCGGGATGTTTTGTTCTTCCATTAACGTAATTGGCAAATGCTCTAAAATCTTCGAGCCGTCCGTTCGTACAACTTCCTACAAATACATATTGAACTGGATGTCCCGTAATTTTTTGTCCGGGCGTAAATCCCATGTATTGCAGAGCCTTATCGAATGTTATTTTGTCGTTGCCGATAAGTTCATTTCCATGTGGAATTGTATCAATAATTTTCATTCCCATGCCCGGATTTGTACCGTATGTTATCATAGGCTCAATATCTGCTGCGTCAAAACTGTATTTTTTGTCGAACGTAGCGCCTTCATCCGTTTTTAATGTTTTCCAATAAGCAATCGATTTTTCCCATTGTTCTCCTTTTGGCGCATATTCACGGTCTTTAAAGTATTCAAATGTTTTTTCATCCGGCGCTATCAAACCGCCTCTTGCACCCATTTCTATACTCATATTGCATACAGTCATGCGTCCTTCCATACTCAGTGAACTTATTGTGGTTCCTGCAAATTCGACAAAATATCCGGTACCTCCTCCGGCAGTAAGTTTTGATATGATGTATAGTATAACATCTTTTGCAGTAACTCCTTGATTTAGTCCGCCATTAACCTCAATCAACATGCTTTTGGGTTTTGGCTGCATAATACACTGCGACGCCATAACCATTTCTACCTCACTGGTGCCAATCCCGAAAGCAATACTTCCGTATGCGCCGTGTGTAGAAGTATGACTATCGCCGCAAACTATAGTCATTCCGGGCAATGTTATACCTAATTCGGGACCCATGACATGCACAACTCCTTGCTTGGGACTACCAAGTCCAAAATATTTTATACCGTGATGCATGGCATTATCTTCCAATGTTTTTACCTGCATACGCGATTGTTCGTCAGCTATTTGCAGATGCTGATTTATAGTTGGTACGTTGTGGTCGCATGTAGCAAAAGTTTGTTCTGGGCGAGAAATTTTCAATCCACGTTTGTTTATGCCAGCAAAAGCCTGTGGACTTGTCACTTCATGCACTAAATGACGGTCAATGTACAATACATCGGGACCGCCATCAATTTTTCTTACTACACGGCTGTCCCAAATTTTATCAAAAATAGTTTTATTCATTTAACACAATAACAATCAAATATTATTTAATATCTGTCGGGGTGGCAAGACTCGAACTTGCGACCTCTACGTCCCGAACGTAGCGCGCTGCCAACTGCGCCACACCCCGCGCAAAAATCGCCGCAAAGATACTGAAATTTTACAAGAACACAAAACTTTTATTTAAAATAATTTCAATGCAAAGTATCTTACTTTTTTAACTCTTGATCTGCATAATTTATATGCAAAAAGTTATATTTTATATTTCAATATTATTTTTTATTTAATACAAAATGTCGTCCTTTGCGAAAAAAAATGTTGTTTCAATTCCCATTGAAGATAGATACTTTCTTTACTTTTCTTTATCTATTTAGAATTTCAACCAAATTTTTTCTTCGATGGGGATTTTTTTTTGTTTAGTTTCGAATCTGTAACATGTAATTTTTTCGCATTGGAATTTTAAAAAAGTGTTACCTTTGTGCAAATTTTGCTATTGAAATCTTGTAACAGACAATTTAATTAATGACTTTGATACTCCATACTTGCTGTGCGCCTTGTTCTGCCGCAATAATTGAATGGTTGCTGTGCAATGGAATGACGCCAGTTTTATTTTTTTACAATCCGAACATATATCCGCAATCTGAGTATATACTTCGAAGAAATGAAGTTGTGAATTACGCTAAAAAAATAGGAGTTGAAATAATTGAAGGAGATGACAATTATATAGGATGGTTAGAGCAAGTTTCGGGGCTTGAGCACGAACCGGAACGGGGAGCGCGTTGTTTGCAATGCTTTAAAATTCGAATGTTGGCAACCGCTCGATTAGCTAACGTTCGACATATTTCAATGTTTGCAACAAGTTTGGCTGCATCCCGACAAAAAAATATTGAACAGATTGCACAGGCAGGACACTGGGCGGCGGCACATTTCTGCGGATTGCAATTTTTTCAAAAAAACTGGAGAAAAGGCGGCTTGAACGAACAACGTTATAAACTTTTAAAAGAAAATAATTTTTATAATCAGCGATATTGTGGTTGTAATTTTAAATCGCAGAATATTTAACTAATTTTTAAACTGTAAATCATTATGTGTCAATCAATTTTGATAGTGTCGGCAACAAAAATTGAATGTGAGCCCACTTTGAATAAATTATGTGATATTAAAACTATTTCATCGAATCTTTTTTCAGGAATTATTCAGGGGCAATCAGTTGAGGTTTTGATTAGCGGCATAGGAAGTGTTAGTACAACATTTCGGTTAACCCAAACATTGATGCAACGGTCGTACTGTGGCGTTATTTCTATTGGAATAGCCGGCAGTTTTGCGCAAGGTGTTGAAATTTGTGAAACAGTTCAAATTATCGAAGATTGTTTTGCCGACTTGGGCGTAGATGACAACGGACAATTCAGGACATTGCACGAAGAGAGGTTAACGTACGGTGATTATGATCACGGCTTCATGAACAACACTACGCCGGTCGTTTCCTCGCATCGTAGACTGCGCGGTATAACGGTGCAAACCTCAAGTGGTAGCAACCAACGTATTGAAGAACTCGTAGAGCGATTTCAGCCCGATGTTGAAACAATGGAAAACGCTGCATTTTTCTACGTCTGCAATAAAATGAATGTGCCATTTGCTTCGTTTAGGGCAATCTCAAACAAAGTAGAGGCGCGAAACAGACATAAATGGAGAGTTGAGCAAGCGATAGCTAATGTCAATGAAATCGAATTCGGAAATCTTTTTCGATTATCAACACAAAAAGTGTGTTGTACGAATTAATTTTTCTCTAACTTTGCTTCTATTTCCTCAAAGCCAGCTAATACTTCTGCTTTTCGTTCGCTCACAACAACCATCTGTTCGTAATGTGCTGATGGCTTGTTGTCTCTCGTGCGTATAGCCCATTTATCACTTTCTTCTACAACGTCTTTTTTGCCTTTGTTAATCATAGGCTCAATGCAAAGAACCATATTTTTCTTTAGCCTTATTCCTGCACCTCGTCTTCCATGATTAGGCACATCAGGCTTTTCGTGTATTTTTGTTCCTATACCGTGCCCTACTAAGTCTCTAACAACCGAAAACCGGTTATTTTCAGCATGTTGTTGTATTGCGAACGATATATCGCCCATGCGAAACTGCGTTGTTGCCTTTTCTATACCGCGAAACAAACATTCTTTGGTAATTTTTAGCAATTTTAACGTTGTTTCTTCAACTTCGCCAACCTCAAACGTGTATGCGCAATCTCCACAATAGCCGTTCAGTTCAACCCCGCAGTCTATTGAAACGATGTCGCCATCTTTCAGTACTACCGATTTGGATGGCACTCCATGCACTACCTGAGGGTTTACAGACGTGCACAAGGTTTTAGGGAAATTCCTGTACCCTAAGAACCCCGGTTTTGCGCGATTGTCTCTGATAAACTCTTCGGCGCGCACGTCCAACTCGTATGTTGTCACTCCCGGTTGTATTAGCGTTGCAACTTCGGCAAGCGTTTTCATTACTAAAACGGCGCTCTGTTTGAGCATTGCTATTTCTTGCTCGGTCTTAATCATTATGTTCCCGAGCGCCCTTTGATGCGTCCACTTTTCATTAAACCGTCGTAATGCCTGTTGAGCAAGTGGCTTTCAATCTGTTGTAACGTGTCTAATACAACGCCAACCATAATAAGCAAACTTGTACCTCCAAAAAACTGCGCAAATTGTATACTGATACCCATGAAGCTTGCAAAAGCCGGCAAAATAGCAACGGTTGCCAAGAACAATGAGCCGGGTAGAGTTATTCGCGACATGATTGAATCTAAATATTCAACAGTTTTTTTGCCCGGCTTTACGCCCGGGATGAATCCGCCATTACGTTTCATATCTTCTGCCATTTGCGTAGGATTGATAGTAACAGCCGTGTAGAAATAGGTAAAGAGTACTATTAGAATAGCATTTACTAAATTGTACCAAAAACCTGTAATATCACTGAACGCAATTACAAATCCGCTTGTTGTATCAGTTGTAGCAAATCCGGCAAGCGTAACCGGCACCATCATTAGCGCCTGTGCGAAAATGATGGGCATAACTCCTGCTGCATTCACTTTCAATGGAATGTATTGACGAACTCCGCCGTATTGTTTGTTTCCAACTATACGTTTGGCGTACTGTACCGGTATTTTCCTAACTCCTTGTACTAACAGAATCGACAATCCTATTACCACTAACCAAACTATTATTTCGAAGAGGAAAATGACTAAACCGCCGCTTTGTGCTTCAAGCCTCCATGCAAATTCCTGAACAAGCGATTCGGGCAGTCGGGCAATGATCCCAATCATAATAATCATTGAAATACCGTTACCTATGCCTTTTTCAGTGATTCGTTCGCCAAGCCACATGATAAACATTGTTCCACTCATCAAAATAATAGTTGAAATAACAGTGAAGCTTACGCCTTGCACTAAGAATGCTTCCTGAGGTAATTGAATTCTGAGGTTTGCCAAATATGCAGGCGCTTGCAATACAAGTATTATCAACGTAAGGTATCGTGTAATCTGGTTTATTTTTCGTCGTCCGCTTTCGCCTTCGCGTTGCAATTTTTGGAAGTAGGGAATGGCTATTCCCAGCAATTGAACTACGATTGACGCTGAGATGTAAGGCATTATTCCTAAAGCCACAATCGAGGCGTTGGAAAATGCACCTCCCGAAAACATATCAAGTATCCCCATTATACCGCCGGCTGTTTGTGTTTTGAGAGCCTGCAGTTGGTTCGGGTCTATGCCCGGAAGCGTAATTATCGAACAAAATCTGTATATCAGAATGATACTCAGCGTGAATAGAAGCCTTGCTTTTAGGTCTTCTATTTTCCAAATGTTTTTTAATGTCTGAATAAATGACTTCATTCTTTTATTGTATTATGGCTACTGTTCCGTTCAATGCTTCGATTGCAGATTTTGCTGTGTTTGAAAATGCGTGAGCCTTTACGTCTAACTTTTTTGTCAATGTTCCGTTGCCCAATACTTTTATCAAACTTTTTTTAGACGCTAATCCTGCTTTTACGAACATGTCTAAATCAATAGCTGTGACACCTGTTTTTTGCGCTAAAACCTCTAATGCATCTAGGTTGACAGCTTTATATTCTTTGCGGAATTTGTTTTTAAAACCGAATTTGGGAACTCTGCGTTGTAATGGCATCTGACCTCCTTCAAACCCAAACTGCTTGGAATATCCCGAGTTCGACTTTTGTCCTTTGTGTCCTTTGGTCGACGTTCCGCCTTTACCGCTTCCCTGACCGCGTCCTAAGCGCTTTCCCTGTTTTTTTACCGACCCTTCAGCCGGTCTTAGGTTACTTAAGTTCATTTTTTTTTTATTTTTCAACTGTTATTAAATGGTTCACCTTGGCAATCATTCCAAGTATTTGAGGCGTATCCTCGTGTACTGCGGTCGAATTTATTTTGCCAAGCCCTAATGCTTTTACAGTAGCTTTTTGGCGCTTTGTTGAGCCAATGATACTGCTTTTTAATGTTACACTAATTTTTGCCATGACTGTTTTTGAATTTAACCGTTAAATACTTTTTTTACACTTATACCACGTTGTTTGGCAACAGTTTGCGCATCGCGCAGTTCCATAAGCGCCTCAAATGTGGCTTTTACCAAGTTGTGCGGGTTTGACGAGCCTTTAGATTTTGCAAGAACATCGCGTACGCCAACCGTTTCAAATACAGCGCGCATCGCGCCGCCAGCTTTTACGCCTGTTCCGCTCGATGCGGGCTTCATAAACACTGTTGAGCCGCCATAGTGCGCTATTTGCTCGTGAGGCAATGTGCCGTTGAGGATAGGAACCTTTATAAGATTCTTTTTGGCGTCCTCAACTCCTTTTGCTATTGCTGAGGTTACTTCGTTAGACTTGCCTAAACCGTAGCCTACAATGCCGTTCTCGTTGCCTACTACTACTATTGCCGAAAAGCTGAACGTGCGTCCGCCTTTGGTTACTTTTGTAACACGCTGTATGCTTACAAGGCGGTCTTTTAGTTCTAAATCGGCAGTTTTTACTTTACGAATACTTGATGACATAATTTTAAAATTTTAGTCCGCCTTCCCGTGCTGCGTCGGCTAATGATTTAACTCTACCGTGATACAGATAACCGTTGCGGTCGAAAACTACCGTGACAACGCCTTTTTCTAAGGCACGTTGGGCGGCAAGTTTACCAACTAAACGCGCTTGCTCTGTTTTGGTTATTTTTTGTTGGGCAATCTCTTTGCATTGCGACGAGGCGCTCACCAGAGTTTTTCCCGTCAAATCGTCAATAAACTGCACATATATTTGGGCGTTGCTGCGAAAAACAGACATACGTGGTTTTTCAGCCGTTCCGGAAATATCTTTCCGTATCCTTCTTTTTATGCGTTCACGCCGTTCTATTTTTGTTAATGGCATATCTTTCTTTTTTTATTGTCTTTCTAAAAATAATTATCTTAACGTGTTTTTACTACTTAGATGCTGATTTTCCGGCTTTTCTTCTGAGTACTTCGCCTACAAATTTGATGCCTTTTCCTTTGTATGGCTCCGGTGGACGCAACGAACGTATCTTTGCGGCTACCTCACCCAATAGCTGTTTATCTGCACTTTGCAGTGTAACTATAGGATTTTGTCGTTTTTCTGTTACCGTAGTGACTTTTATTTCTTTTGGTAACGAAAAAATTATATCGTGCGAAAATCCGAGACTCATTTCGAGTTTCTGACCTTTTGCTTCGGCGCGGAATCCAACGCCTACTAACTCTTGTTTGGTCGTAAAACCTTCCGAAACACCTGTGACCATGTTGGCTATCAGTGCGCGATACAAGCCGTGCATAGAGCGATGGCGCTTGTTGTCGGTTGGACGAGTGACCAGCAATTGATTGCCCTCTTGCTTTAGGCAAATATCAGGGTCTATTTTTTGACTCAACTCGCCCTGCGGACCTTTTACAACTACGGTATTGTCTGGGGCAATGCTGACGGTTACCTTTTCAGGTATGACAATGGGTAATTTTCCTATCCTTGACATTTTCTTTCCTCCTTTTATTGATTAATAAACGTAACACATTACCTCTCCGCCAATATTTTTTACACGGGCTTCCTTGTCGGTCATAACGCCTTGCGATGTAGAAATGATGGCTATACCAAGACCATTCAAGACACGTGGCAGGTCTTCGTGTCCAACGTACTTGCGCAATCCGGGACGGCTAACGCGCTGAATAGATTTGATGGCAGGTTTTTTCGTTTCGGGGTTGTACTTTAGGGCTATTTTTATGTTACCCTGCGGACACGCCTCGCCTGCCTCTTCGAACTTGTAATTCAGAATGTAGCCCTTCTCAAAAAGTATCTTGACGATGCTCTTCTTGATATTCGATGCGGGGCAGTTCACGACGCGATGACGTGCCATGATTCCGTTTCGAACGCGGGTCAACAAATCTGCTATTGGATCAGTCATTCTTTTTTATTAAAATTAAATTAAACAATCGATATCCGATAACTTTATACTATATATATAATGTATATCAAACACTCAAAAATTTGAACGCACAAAAGTACTGCTTTTTTTTAGAAAAAAAAAAATAAACAAAAAAAAAATCAAAATAATTATGTACTTTTTCAATTTATCCATATTAACGGATTTCGAATTGGCAAATTTCTCAACACTTCGTCAACTTGTGGGTTGTGTTCGAGTTGCGCCCACAGTTCAAACCATACGTTCGCCTGCGTAAGTATGTGTTCTTTTAAAACTTTGGCTGCCTTTTCTTGCCATGTTGCTTCTTTGCACGAGTTAATTAAAAAAGCAAAAAAAATATGAAGTTAATTATAAATAACTTTTTCATCGCTTTTATTTTTTAAAATAATTTTTTTATTTTTTCAATTGCATTTTCAATCATGTCAAGCGTTCCGCTGCCGTTATTTACATAATCGACTATCATTTGGGCAAATTCAATAGCTTCTGTCAAAGCTGCTGATGGCTGACTTACTGTCCTGCTTTGTCTTATCAGATTTTGTAATTCTGCCAAATCTTCGAGTTCTGCCAGATTGCCGGGTCTCATAGTGTTTACTGCAACGTTTAAATCGGCTGCAATTGCGTTAATTTCAGGTTGATTGTATGTTTTATTTACATTATTCAACGCATTTTGCGCATTAGAGAGTTGCGCAATAAGTCGGGTAAATCCATGAGGCGCCCACGGCGGATGTTCCGGTATTTTTACCGAAAGTTCATACCATGCTTCTTGTGCAATTTTTCTCTCTAAAGCGATATTAACGAGTTGAGCCAACGCGGTCTTATTTACTGCACCGGATGTTTCGGTTACTACCTTGTTTGGGTCGTCGGTAATGTTTATTCTAAAGTAATGCGTAGAATTTACATCCCTGAAGTAATCTGGCTTGAATGTTAAATCTCTGTATGTCAGAGTGTATAAATTTCCATCGACGCCTGATGTCCCATTGTTTGCTCCGTTTGGTATTATATTTCCTAAATGCGAATCTATTTCAATTACTGCTTCGTTCCAATTGGTTATTCCTGTGGCAGTCATTGCCAATGGACCATACATGAGCGTACCTAACCACATTGGGTCAAAACTGGCGTTTGCATCATCAACGGTTACGGCTCTTTCCATTTTGTCAGGTCCGTAGTCTATGTGTATGCCAAATGGCATTGTTATTTCCACTACGTCTTGCGTAGTCCAGTTTCGTTCCGGAATTGTAACATAAGAGCTTGGTTTATAGCTTGAGGCAACTGCTACGCCGTTAAGTTTTACCTCAAAGCCTTCCGTAGCCCAATATGGAACCCGTAATTTCATTGAAAAATTTGCAGCGCCCTTAGTTAGTTTGATAGTTGAACTTTCGGCGGGCCACATACAATCTTGTGCAATAGTTACATTTTTTGCATCCCACTCAACTGTTGCAGGCATGTATAATCCCACCCAAATTGTATTATCAGACACAAAATATATGGCTTCCTGATATTTAACATGATTTTCGGAGCCTGTGCCACCGCAACACGAACTCTGCGGAGTATGATTACCCCATCGTTTAGAGGCATTTAGACTGACAGCATAATGATATGTTGTTCTGTATCGACTTTGGTCTAAAGACCCGATAATCTGGTTGTACAACACTCGTTCGTAATAATCCATGTATCGCGCGTCGTTGGGGTTAAAACAATTCAAGTCCTTTGTCAGTTTTGCGAGGTTGTACGCACAGCACGTTTCGTTCAGGTCAGGTGAAGGTCTAATGTTGCCGTCCTGTCCTCTTGTCGAATGTGTTGTCATACTAACCATTTGCGTGTATGGCTGTCTAAACATTTCGCCGTTGCCAACGCCGCCGGGCGAATAGCGGTATCGTCCCTGTATCAAACTCCAAAAGTTTTCGGACAAGTTATAATGATACGGATTATTTGTGTTTCTGAAACTGCGCAACGCACTCGTAATTTTTGGAATGTGCTGATTGGCGTGCCGTGTGCGAATATCGTCTATATTTTTTGATAATGGAGTATAGAATGCCGGACTGTCAAAAAAGTTTGAAGCTTCGAGTAGACGCGCCTTTTCTATTGGGTCGGTTACCATTTCTGAAATTCTGGCTAACGATTCGCCTGTTCCTCCATCTTCACCCGCTATGTAGATGTTCCACATTTCAAAACGGTTACCCGGATTGGCTCTGCGTTCCGATTGAGGCTTGTCAGCAAGTTCTGTGCCGCAAAAAGTGCGGTAATGCAGTCTGTTCCATATCCACAATCCCATGTCTTTGGCTATTAACAAAGCTTTAGCTGCGGTTTCGGGAACGTCAATGTATGTGGCTATATCAATTAAACCGGCTAATTGTTTGTGTATTGAGTAATATGGCGCCCAAATCCAATTTTCATTTTGATATGGTCGATACATTTCAATAAGTACGGCATGTTGAGCCGGAATAGCGTTAAGATAACCATATCCGTATACTTCCCAATTGGTTTTGTATTGGTCAAAAGCAGCCCAAGTACCCAACATTTCCCGCAATTCAGCTTCGGGAGCAAAATCGCGCGCTTCCCAATATCTGTCTTCAACGGGATGTCTGATAAACGTTCTTTCCTGACATTCGCGCAGTTCGTTGACCATTCTTATCATGTTGTTGCGAAGTATTATTTTGTGCTCCATGTTTGAAGCGCTTGCAAAAGCTAATGCCAATGATGACATGTAGTGTCCCGAGCCATGACCTTTCAACTTTGTGGTAGGCGAATCCCAGCCGTTAGATACAGGATAGCCTTCTGTACTCAAACCGTAGGCGTCCCGATAATTGTAAAGCTGTTGGCTAACATCCCAACTGACTATTTCGGCAATTGCGCGGTCACGATTAGATGTCAATCGGTTATCGCCTGTGAGCGTTACTCTGTTTAAGGGAACAGTTTCTGCTACGGGAACATTTGACGGAGTAGGGTAGGGGAGAGCCACCACCGAAACGTTTGCCGTGATGGGATAGCCATTTGCAGAACTGTTGTCGCCCGTTATATAGCCGTTGACAGTATAATTGCGCCCTGCAGGATTGACAACGGAGTCAGCCTGTTCCTGTTCTGCATCCAAAGCCGAATTAGTCCAACGCGTTTGTCTGTATTCAGATTTTCCATCTGAATATGTGACCCATACCTTGTATGGCAATCTGGGAACTGTGCCAGCAGGACTTTCAATATTGATAGTCTCCACATCAACTATTGTCCTGACCTCTCTTTGCTGTGCTTGAAGACACAAAGTCATCATTATCACCAAAATAAAATATAATTTTTTCATTGTATCATTTGTTATTAAATTTTCAATTATTTTACCTCAAATCTATACACTCCCTGCTTCAATTTCACTATCATGCATCCGTTTTCTTTTTGCAGGTTTGTCATTGCCAGTCCGCTTTCTGTTACAACTGAATTTTCGGAAACCGGAATATGCACGGTGGCATGACTTCCCGATGGTATTGTGATGTTCATTTCCAGACCGTTAGCGCCGGTTTTTTTTACTTCTGAAACAACTTTTCCGTAAGGCGTTATTTTTGAATAATATACGTGAGTTAATTTTTCCGGCAAAAGCGGCTTAATGATTATGTGCTTGAATCCCGGCTCGTTTTCATCGGCGTTTACGCCGGCGAGAGTGCGGTAAAACCAGTTGAGTGCGCCTCCAAACATTGGGTGATTTCGCGAATTTTGTCCGTCCCACTGTTCCCACGTAACGGTTGCGCCCTGCTCAATCCAATGTCCAAAACTTGGAAAATCCTGCTTGTTCATCGCCTCGTATGCAACATCGTTCATCCCGTGCGCCGCTAAGGTTTCAAACAAAAATTGTGTGCCAAATATTCCGGTATTAAGGTGTCCGTTATGTTTTTCAACTATTTCGCTGTACAACGTTTTCCTGACACCCTCGTAGTACTCTTGCGGTACGCCCATCACAAGCGCAAAAACGTTGCTTCCGTAGTCGCCATACGTTTTGTTTTCGGCATCGTAAAACTTTTTGTGAAACGATGCTTTTGTTTTTTCGGCAATGTTTGAAAAATGCGTGCAGTCATCGTTGCGATTCAGCGCTTTGGCTGCCTTTGCAGTGAAGTCGGCGCAACGCCACAGATAAAACGTGTGTACCAACTCTTTTTCGGGAAGTCCAAAGGCGGGCGACCAATCACCCAAATTTAGCCAGTAGTTTGGCGCGTCCGAGTTTATATTTGTTCTTTGCATAAACATTGTGCCGTCGGGCGTGAGCCATGTAAGCATGTAGCGAACTTTTTCGAGCATTGCAAAATAATTGTCTTCGAGCATTTTTTTGTCGCCATAGTGCAGGTAAAACTCCCAAGGCATTATATTCATCGCCGCTCCCCAGGGCACGCCTCCTCCGCAGCCGGGTTGCCATGGCGCGCCGTTAGGCACGTAGCCTGTTTCGATGTTTTGAGCGTCGGCAATATCGCGAATCCATTTTTGATAGAAAGCGGCAGCATCGAAATTGTGCATCACGGTAACACATGCCACTTGCCCGTCGCCAGTGTAGGGAGTGCGTTCACGATGAGGACAGTCGCTCATTATGCCGCCATGAATATTATCCAGCAAACTGCGTTGCCAAATAGTGTTTATCCGGTCAAACAGCGGATTTGATGTTCTAAATTCAGCAGAAACTTTAACATCTGTGTTTACCGCTTCGGCTGTGAGCATATTTGGGGTCAGCGCATCAATGCCGCTAATTATAGCCTTGCTGAACACGTACCACGTAAATCGCGGAGCGTGAGATTCGTTACCATCGCCCTTGAAAATGTATTTGTGCACGCCAAGAGGCGATTCGCAGATGTATTTAACATCCAATGTGTTGCCTTTTGCGCCGCGTATGTCCTTGAAACGTATCCATCCCGAAATTTCTACTCCAAAATCTACCTCGTAACTGCCGTCGTCATTTTTCGTTAGTGAAACAGGATTCAGAATTTTTGTAATTTTGTCAGTTGGGGCTGCGTGTGCGCAAAGTTTACCTGTTGGAGGCTCGCGAAGTGCGGCATGGCTCCATTGCGAATCGTTGAACGATGCAGTTGCCCAGCCGTCGCTTTCGAGATTAGCATCGTAAATTTCGCCTTCGTAAATACCATTCAACGTTATGGGCGAATGTCCGACTTTCCACGAATCATCAGAATAAATGATATCTTTTGTGCCGTCTGTGTATGTTATTTCTATTTGACACAACAGTCGCGGCGAGCCAAAGGGCGAAATCCATCGTAAGTTTGTGCAATCGTAGAAACCATCGCCAAGTATTGCTCCGGCAACGTTTTGATGTTCGTTTAACAGGTCTGTAACATCGTATGCAAGATACATCACGCGATGCTCCCTGAAATTGTTTTCGATGGTTAAAAGTTGGGTATATTCAAGGCTTTTGCGATACGAATAATTTGTCAGGTTGGGAACTAAATAATCATCGCCAACTTTTTTTCCGTTCAAATACAATTCGAAAAAGCCAAGCCCCGTAACAAAGGCTTTTGCATTGGCAACATTGCCGCTAAGGTTGAATGTTTTACGAAATAATGGAGCCGGAAATTGAGGGTTTTCCGGTCTTCTTGAGCCGGCAGGCGTCAATTCTGCACGTGGAGCCTCGCCTTGCCATGGTGCGCCAATCCATTTTGCTTTCCAATCGTCGGGCGACAGCAGTCCCATTCCCCAGAAGGCTGGCGCGCTCCATGCGGAAGCCTCGTCAGCGCTGTCCCACACCATGACGCGCCACCAATAATCCTTGGCAGACTGCAACGGAACGCCGGAATATGGAATGAGATAAGATTCAGAAGACATGATTTTCCCACTGTCCCAAATATCTGCATTTCCTTCTAACAAAAGTTCTTTGGAGGATGCAACACAAATGCGGTATGCAGTTTGATATTCGTTGCGTATTTTGTTTGAAACAGCCTCGTTTATCCATGACAGACGCGGCTTTTCGACATCCAATACCGTTGGGTTGAGCATGTACTCGCAAGTCAATTGCGTTGGTTTTATCTTTAATTTTTGCTTGATTGTGTACACCCCGCGTGTCAGCGCAATGGCTGTATATTCGTCTTTAGTCCATTTTTCATCAACGCTCAACTGCCTGACAGATGGCGCCTTGCCGTTTATTTGAATTTTCCCGCGCTCTTCCGGCAAACGCAGGATTGCTGTTGTATTTCTTGGAACTGTCAGTTTCAGAGAAAAACCTTCTTCATTGTTTTCAAAAGACGTGTCCACAAATCCGCGAATAGTAGGCACAGAGAGCGACGCCCAAGAAAATGTTACCGGACATGGCTCTACTAAAAAAGTTGCATAACCCGCTTCCAATGGCTCTATCCCAAATAAATGTTTGGCAATAACTATCTGCATTCCTCCGCTCCATGCGTGATTAGTTGTTCCGCCTCCAAAACCGCGTTCGCCAATTCCCCAACCCTCAAATAAAGTTGTGTGATCAGGGTCGTTCACCATTTCTTCAAATCGTTTTCCAGTACGTTCCATAGCGTATTCTCCTTCGCCCATAATGAAAAGCGCCTCCATGACATATTTTTCCATGTATGGACTTGCATGAAACTGTGTTTTAAACAATTGCAGAATTTGCTCATATTTTGATTTGTCGGCTATTCCCGAAATTACAGCCAACGCTTGCACTCTGTCGTCTGTTTGCAGTTCATATTGCGGATGCCGGTACGCATTCCCGTTCCAGCACTTGTTGTAGCCCTGTTTAATCAATTCCATCGTTCTGCGATATCCGGCAATATCTTCGGTATTGTTTGATATTTCAGCCATTTTAGCAGCGGCATCTAAAGCGATGTAATGCCATCCGGCTTGAATTAGTCTCATATCACGGTTTTCGCCCCAATCGCCCCAAGTCCAGTCGCCTTGTCGCATTTCGGTAAGTCCCGTCTCACCGGTTTGCCATAACGCTAAATATTTTTTCACAGCCGGATAAACCTCAATTATGGTAGCGCTGTCTTCTGTATTCATGTAATAAAGCCAAAATCCGTAGTTTCCTATGCTTGCAAGCATTTGGCATGGTAGTTCGCGATTCCAGTTTCCGGCGGGTATGGGCGAGAATAGTTCTCCACTCGGGCGTTGCCATGCGGCTAATTCGCGAATGGCTTTTTTCATCAGTGCATGGGCAGAGGTAGAAAACGTGTAAAAACTTTGTCCCATAAGCAAAACCACATCACCCCACCACTGTGCGCGCTCTCTGTCAGGGCAATCGAAATAATTATCACGCTTGTTCACGTACAACGTTCGCAATGCCTTTTTCCAAAAGCGATTAAAAAAATCGTCGCTACACTCAAAATAACCCTCAGGGTCTGAATCATAGCCTGTTTCACGATATTTAACAGAAATAACCTCTACGCCTGACGGCACGTTTAGTAAAATTTTTTCGCCGTTCAGCCATCCGTAAGATTCATATTCCTGTATTCCGCTGCGGGTAATGTATTCAGCCCGCAGATTATTATCACCTCCGGCAACGGAATGGTCGGTTGCAATGCCAATCAAATTTCCGCCGGCGGGGTCATTAAGAGTGATAATCGGGGTCATTTGCATATTATATGGCAATTTGGCAATTATTTCGTTTCCGTTTCGTTGAAATGTCGCTTCTTTCACGCCAAAATCCTTCCACTGCGGTATTGGTCTCATTACTAAATTGTTCCATGGGGCGTCGCCTGCCCGTCCAATCTCAATTGCCGGCTGAAAATTACTCAATGACTGCAATGCAGCGTTTTGCCAATTATCAATGTCATTTCGCGCGTCAAAGCAAATATTTGATTCGGCGAGGCGATAGTTTGGAGCGGGGTCGCCTGCCGTACCGTATGCGGGATGTATGCGACAATGCCATTTATTATCGCTGAAAAGGTTTATTCTGTCAGAATCCAATCTGAACAATAATCCTGCGCGTCCGCTGTTTTTGTGGGCAAAACCCTCTTTTCCGAAATGCCAAACTAATATTGCGATCCTGTTTTCGCCTCTTTTCAGATACGGCGCTAAATCAACCATATCAAAATATGTGTCTTGAGGATTTGGTCCACGTTTGAGACCGCCCTCAAAAATCACAAGATTTCCGTTTATCCAGAGCCAATATTTTGAATCTACGACAATTTTTGCCATAGCCCGTCTTGGCGCTCTACTCAATACGACGTCTCTACGGAAGGCTATCCAAGTGTTTTGTGCGTTTACTGTTTCGCTGTCGGCAGTAATCCAACTCGGCTCTATTTCGGTTTGCTCCGTTACCGGCAAATATGAGCCATGAGCGCTTGCGCGAAACGTTAAGAAAGCGCCGGCTGCTCCAATTTTTGAGATAAAATCTCGTCTGTTGATTGTTGATGAAGGCATGGTTGTGTGAATTGAAAAATTTCAAAAACGCAAAGATATAAACTTTTTTCCAAAAAAATCAAAAAAAATACTTGCAAATTAAAAAAAAAGTATTACCTTTGTCGTTTCTAAAAATTGGTTTATGACAAAAGCAATTAAGATAAGGAAAGGCTTGAATATCAAGTTGAAGGGCAAGGCTGAAAAGATTTTGGTCAAAGCCGAGCCTACAGACGTCTACGCCGTCAAACCTGT
>Ga0099364_10004893_pt1 | contig 20109 bp, 20 predicted proteins | sample TergutTh196P3_FD_73070 | JGI IMG/M metagenome (GOLD analysis project Ga0099364, IMG submission 73070) | Microcerotermes parvus P3 segment gut microbial communities from Pointe-Noire, Republic of the Congo - Th196 P3 | ecosystem: Host-associated > Arthropoda: Insects > Digestive system > Gut ... | reverse complement strand
CCGACACTTCTACTCCCGGCAATCGTTTCAAAAGGTCTTCTGCCACCGCGCTTTCCTGCATTCTGAATGCTTCTACATTGTATTCGGTAGTATCCTGTTTTACAATCACTTCGGCTTTTTGTCCAACCACTACCGCTTCTTCAAGCATTACTACGTTTTCTTTTTCTTCAATCGGTTCTATCTGCGTAGAATTTGTTTGTGAAAATGCACAAAAAACAATTGTTAAAAACAAGGTAACTATGGCAATACGAGGAAATTTCATGTGTATAAAAATTTATTAAGAATGCAGAGGTAAGATTTTTTATGCAAAAAAATCAGACAAAGCAAATAAAAAATGGTTTAATGTTTTTTTTAAAAATTTATTCTTACTTAAACGCGCCCATACGAAGCATAATTACTTCTTTTTCGGATAAGAAACGCCACTTGCCGCGCTGCACATTTTTTTTCGTTAATCCTGCAAAATACACACGGTCTAAACGCATCACTTTGTATCCCAAATGTTCGAACATGCGGCGTACAATGCGGTTTCTACCCGAATGAATTTCTATACCTATCTGTTTTTTATCTTCGGCGTTGACATATTCTACCGCGTCGGCGCGAATTTCGCCGTCTTCCAACACAATTCCTGCGCTTATTTTGGTAAGGTCGGTTTTGGTAAGCGCTTTATCTAACGAAACCTGATATATTTTTTTTCGTTCGTATTTCGGGTGCATGAGGCGTGCCGCCAGCTCGCCGTCGTTGGTAAGCAAAAGTACGCCGGTTGTGTTTCTGTCGAGCCGCCCAACGGGATAGATGCGCTCCGAACAGGCATTTCGCACCAAATCCATTACCGTGTGGCGCTCTTGCGGGTCGTCGGTGGTGGTAACGCAATCTTTCGGTTTGTTGAGCAACACATACACTTTTTTCTCCGATTGTACCAACTGATCGTGAAAATGTACGCGGTCGGAAGACTTTACCTTGTAGCCCATTTCGGTAACGACTTCGCTGTTTACACTTATCACGCCTGCTTTTATGTAATTGTCGGCATCGCGCCGCGAACAGATGCCCGAATTGGCAATATATCTGTTCAAGCGTATGGGTTCATGGGGATTTGTCCGCTTTTTTTTGTATTCGAGTTGCTTTTTCTTGCTGTATTTTGCGTTGGGGTCGTAGTTGTCGTCGCGTTTTTTGAAGGTACGCGCAGGTTTATGTACATCTTTTTCATCGTCATTCTTGCGCACAGCAGATTTGTTGTAAGGTTTTTTTTCACTGTATTTTGCGTTTCGGTCGAAGTTGTCATCACGTTTTTGGAAAGTACGCGCGGTTTTGCGCAGGTCTTTTTCGTCGTCATTCCTGCGTACTGGATTGCTATAAGGTTTCTTTTCAAAATTTCGACTATCCCGGCTGGTATTTCCGACAGATTTTCGCTCTGTGGCGCCTTGCCTTTTTTCGTTATTTGTTCTCATTTTTAACTCGTTAATTGGACTGCAAAGATAGGGAAAAGATTTTAGAGTATGGATAGTAGAGATAGAGTTTAGAAAAATAGAGACGATTTTGGCAGAAAAAAGAAAATCGGTTGCAGATTATAAACGAAGAATAAGCAAAAAAAACACTTATTTCTCATTTTTTTCTTCCAAAAATATACTAAATGCAACTAATTTACGTTTGATAAATAAAACTTTTTGCCTATGGAAAGAACCCCTACTCTCGCCGCTACATTCGGAACGAAACGCAGTTACAAATGGATTGAAATGCAACCCAAGCAATCGACCGTTGATTTTATTCTGCACTTTGCCGCTACATACGATGCGAAAAAAATCGAAATGTATCATTTGCATAATTGAAATTTAAGTTATCTTTGTAGATATTTTAAGACTTGCGCACATGAAAAAAATGATTGCTCCCTCGCTGTTGTCAGCCGACTTTGCAAACCTCGGAAAAGACATTGAAATGATAAACAATAGTGATGCCGACTGGTTGCATATTGATGTAATGGACGGCGTTTTTGTGCCGAATCTCTCCTTTGGTTTTCCTGTGTTAGATGCAATCAAAAACATTTGTAAAAAGCCTTTAGACGTGCATTTAATGATAGTTGAACCCGATAAATTTATTTCACGTTTCAAAGACGCCGGCGCGTATATGCTTAATGTGCATTACGAAGTTTGCCCCAATTTGCACCGCACAATCCAACGCATCAAAGCCGAAGGTATGAAAGCCGCGGTAACGCTCAATCCGCATACGCCTGTGTGCGTATTGGAAGATATTGCGGGCGATGTAGATATGGTACTTTTGATGTCGGTAAATCCGGGATACGGCGGACAGAAATTTATCGAAAACACCTACTCAAAAGTAGTACAACTGAAAGAAATGATTGTCCGAAAAGGTCTTAATACCTTGATACAAGTTGATGGCGGGGTAAACGATATTACCGCTCCGAAACTGTTTGAATGCGGCGCCGATGTGCTGGTTGCAGGAAATTATGTGTTCTCGTCCCCTAATCCGATTAAGACAATTGCTGATTTGAAAAAATAATACAAAAGCCACATTTTTAGTTATTTGAATGCGACTTTCTATCACACAAGCCCCTTTTTTTCGACTTTGTTTGTCGTTAATTATGGGGATTTTGCTTTTTACGCTACTGCCGTTTTCATGGTGGTATGTGGTTGTTTTGCTTATATTGGCTGTTTTCTGTTTCGGATTGCATTTTACGAAACAAAGCTACTGTTTTCGATGGGCGTTTGGCTGCGGTACGTTTCTAACATTGGCGGCAATGGGTTATCTTTTGACTTTTCATCAAAAAGAGACGTTACAACACAAGCTGCCCAACACCGAAAATCTGTATTTGCTGGAACTGACCGATGCGCCTGTGCCCAAAAATAAAACCGTATCGGTACGCGCAAGCATTCTGGCGCAGCTAAACGACAGTTCAAAAATTCATCAGCCAATTAAAACTATTCTTAATATCGCCTTAGACAGCGCGGCTACAAGCCTTCGCTTTGGCGACCGAATAGTCGTCTCCGCACAGTTTCAACTCCCGAAAAACAACGGTAATCCCGAAGAATTTGATTATACGGCGTACCTCAACCGACAGGGAATAAATGCTACCGCCTACGTTTCTGCCGATAAATGGTATAAAACCGGAAAAAACACCGGCTTTTCGATACGCCGTTTGTCGTCAAATTGCCGTGATTATTTACTCAATATTTGCAAAAAATATGGAATAGAAGGCGATGAATTTGCGGTAATCGCCGCATTGACAATGGGTTATAAAAACGCGCTAACCCCCGAACTAATCCAAAGTTACAGCATTTCGGGCGCTATGCACGTGTTGGCGGTTTCCGGATTGCACGTGGGAATTGTGTATATGGTGATATCTTTTCTATTTCAAGCGTTTATGAAACAGAAAAATTTACGAAGATTGACTTCCGTTGTTATTTTGCTGCTGCTTTGGGGCTATGCTTTTATGACAGGTCTTTCGACTTCGGTGGTAAGGGCGACCACCATGTTTTCGCTGTTTTGTGTGGGCGCCGTATTTCACTATAAACCTTGGGGTTACAATACGCTTTCTTTCGCGGCATTTGTAATGCTGCTTTATAATCCTCAATATTTGTTTGATGTAGGCTTTCAATTGAGTTATTCGGCAGTAATCGGGATTATGTATTTTCAACCGAAATTTGTGGCTTTGTTATCGGTTAAAAACAAAGTTTTGGCTTGGCTGTGGGAATTGAATTGCGTTTCGATAGCGGCTCAGCTGGTTACTTTTCCGTGGGGACTGTTTTATTTTGATAAATTTTCCACGTATTTTCTGTTGGCAAATCTCGTGGTTATACCAACCACCAGCGTTATTATTTACGGCACAATTCTGCTTTTCGTGGTGTCGCCCATTCCATTCATTGCTCAATATGTAGCTCTGCTGCTGAAATGGGTGGTCAAAGGAGTAAATTTCTGTGTGTTCACCATCGAAAAAATGCCTTTTTCTGCCCTCTGGGGTTGGATAAACGATTATCAATTAGCATTGATTTTTTTGATAATTATTTTTGCGGCAAGTTATGTCGCTTCGCGTAAATATCGTGTTTTATTCGCCGCTTTGCTGTCGGTATTGCTGTTTTTTTCTATTTCTGCTGTAAATACATACAAAGCCTCCACGAAGCGCGAAATGGTTGTGTGGTCGAATACAAAATACACCACAGTCAGTTTAGTGGACAGAAGGAAATGCTATATTTTCTCAACCGTAGAAAATCCGTTGTTTCCCGTAGCGTATTTAGAAAAAAATCAGGTCGATGAAATTTTTTGGAACGATTTCTCCTGCCCTTACTACAATATGGGCTTTATTTCTTTCGAGGGAAAAACCGCTTATTTTTGGGATTCGGACGAGTTACAGACAAAATTTTCCGATAATCCGCTTCAAATAGATTATCTGATTTTAAGCGAACAAGCAAAATCAAGAACAGGCGATTTTAAGCATCTGTTTTCGCCAAATCTGCTTGTAGTTTCTGCTTCCACATCTTATTGGTTGCAAAAGAAAATCCAAGAAAACGATATTATTTCGACATTTGATATACGACAAGAAAGTGCTTTTATTTGGGAAAAAAAATAACAGGCGCAAAGCGTTTGTACGCGCCTGTTTCATTTTACGCTCAAACGAATTGAGGCAGCGACTATAATAAAGCGCATCAATTTTTAATCAAATTCGCACTTCTATTCCGTTTTCTTTTAAATATTTTTTCAGTTCGGGAATAGCGATTTCCTTGTAGTGGAAAATACTTGCGGCAAGTCCTGCATCGGCTTTTCCTTCACGAAACACATCTACAAAATGCTGCATTGTTCCTGCTCCGCCGCTGGCAACCACAGGCACATTTACCGCTTCGGAAACCGCACGTGTAATATCCAATGCAAAACCATTTTTTGTGCCATCGTGGTTCATTGAAGTTAACAGAATTTCGCCTGCACCCAACTCAACACCTTTTTTTGCCCAATCTACGGTTTTAATATCAGTTTTTACGCGACCGCCATTCAAATATACATACCACTGTCCGTTTTCAAAATTTGTGTCGATAGCCAACACCACACACTGACTGCCGAATTGTTGCGCCAAATCGGTAATTAATTGCGGATTTTCTACTGCGGCAGTATTGATTGAAATTTTATCGGCGCCGCATTTCAAAAGAAGCGACACGTCTTCTATACTGCCGATACCGCCGCCTACCGTAAACGGAATATTGATGCGCTTTGCAATGCGCGTAACCATTTCCGACAGTGTTTTTCGTTTCTCGTTGGTGGCAGTAATGTCAAGAAATACAAGCTCGTCAGCGCCCATTTCAGCATACAATTCTGCCAATTCTACCGGATCGCCCACATTTTTGATATTCACAAAATTGATGCCTTTCACTGTTTTTCCGTCTTTGACGTCTAAACAAGGGATAATACGTTTTGTTAAGCCCATAAAAATAATTTAAGATTTAAAGTTTAAAATTTAAAGTTTCAAGAAATTACCAAGTATTTCGTGTCCTGTATCACCCGATTTTTCGAGGTGAAATTGTGTCGCAAAAAAATTATCCTTTTGCAAGGCTGCGCTATACGGCAAAGCGTAATCGGTGGTGGCAATGGTGTGTTCGCCGTGTTCTACATAATAACCGTGCACAAAATAAACAAACGAATGTTCTTTTATTCCACAGAACAGTTGCGATTTAAGCTCGAAAATATCGTTCCAGCCCATTTGCGGAATTTTGAGCGTATCCGACCGGAAACGTTTTACCTGCAAAGGGAAAATTCCCAAGCAATCCACATTTCCTTCTTCCGAGCGAATGCACATCAGTTGCTGACCCAAGCAAATGCCCAACACAGGCTGTTTCAAAGAAACAATCAGTTTGTCTAAATTCCGTTTTTTCAAATACGTCATTGCGGTTGATGCTTCGCCCACGCCGGGGAAAATCACTTTGTCGGCAGCGCGTATTTCTTCGAGATTGTCAGAGACCCTTGCCTGCACTCCCAAGCGTTCGAGCGCATAAAGCACAGAGCGCACGTTTCCTGCATTATATTTTATAATAACCACTTTCATTTTGAGGCGCAAAGATAACACATATTTACCGAATTTCATTTGCAAAAGTGTTGTTGTGTTGAGCAATGACAACTTTTCCGTTTTCAACAGTTCTAATTTTAGAAAAATATGATTATGAGGCTTGTTAAGTTTTTCAAAATATTTTTTCTCTTCTTCGTAAAGATATTCAATTATTTCACAAATCAACCTATTCTTTTCTTCATTTTTAACTGTTTCCATAATAATATAATTGTATTAGACCTATAAAAATACACATCAAGTATTCAAAAAAACCAAAAAGATTGCTTATTTTTGCAGGTTGTTAAGATAAAAAAGCAACTTGAAATTATGAACACACAAATAGAACAAATCGCTCAACGACTAAAAGGTTTACGCGAAGCCTTGGACATTTCGATGGAAGAAATGGCGCAAAAATCGGGCGTAACGCTCGAAGAATACACTCGTTTTGAAAGCGGAAAATCGGATATTCCGATGAGTTTCCTTTGTCAGGTAGCGCAAGCTTTCCACATCGAAACTGCCGCATTGCTGTCGGGAGACGAGCCGCACATGGCAAGTTATTCTGTTACCCGCAAAGACAAAGGAATATCTATCGAGCGCGTGAAAGCCTACAAATATCAAGCTTTGGGAATGGGATTGAAAAATGCTAAAGCCGAGTTTTTTATTGTTAGCGTAGAGCCGAAGACAAGCGACACGCCCATTCATCTCAACACGCACCTTTCGCAGGAATTCAACATGCTCATTGAAGGAAAAATGTTGCTGTCCATAGATGGAAAAGACCTCGTTTTGAACGAAGGCGACAGTATCTTTTTCGATGCCTCCAAGCCGCACGGCATGAAAGCGCTTGACGGCAAACCGGTGAAATTTTTAGCAGCGATTGTATAAAATACAAATCAAAGGTTGAAGCAAAAAACTTTTACCTTTTTATCCTTTTAAAACTATGCTACACAAATACCTTAAAAAAATAGATTTTACTTCATTCGAAGATTTTTATCAAAATTTTGAATTCATTATTCCCGAAGATTTTAATTTTGCTTACGATGTGGTAGACGCATGGGCAGAAAAAGAGCCGAACAAACGCGCCCTTTGCTGGACAAACGACAAAGGCGAGCATATTGATTTTACATTTGCCGAAATAAAAAAACAGAGCGACAAGGCAGCTGCTTATTTTCAGTCGCTGGGCATTAAAAAAGGCGATATGGTAATGGCGATACTGAAACGGCGTTACGAATTTTGGTTTACAATTATTGCTCTGCACAAAATTGGCGCGATAATTATTCCCGCTACCCATTTATTGACGACAAAAGACCTTATTTATCGCAATAATGCCGCTGATATTAAGGCGATTATCGCTGTTGGCGAGGCAGAAATCACACAGCATATAAAGAGCTCGCTTGCCGAGTCGCCAAGTCTGAAAACGCTTATTTCGGTGGGACCGATTGTGCCCGAAGGGTGGGAAGATTTTCACAAAGGAATTGAAAATGCGCCGCCTTTCGTGCGCCCTTCCGAACCGACTAAAAACAGCGATTTGCTGATTGTAAGTTTCACATCGGGCACCACAGGAAATCCAAAAATGGTGGCGCTCAACACTGTCTATCCGTTGGGACATATTATTACCGCAAAATATTGGCACAACCTGAACGAAGATAGTTTGCACCTGACCATTGCCGATACCGGCTGGTTGAAAGCCGTTTGGGGAAAACTCTACGGGCAATGGATAGTCGGCGCAACCGTGTTTGTGTACGACCACGAAAAATTTACGCCTGCCGATATGCTGGCAATGATTGAAAAATACAAAATCACATCGCTTTGTGCGCCACCTACTATTTTCCGGTTTTTAATTCGTGAAGATTTTTCCAAATACGATTTATCGTCGTTGGAATATTGCACCATTGCCGGCGAAGCCCTAAACCCTGCTGTGTATGAGCAGTTTTACAGGCTGACAGGCATCAAATTAAAAGAAGGCTACGGACAAAGCGAAACAACGGTCGCCGTTTACACTACTCCTTGGTCAGAACCAAAGCCGGGCTCAATGGGCATTCCGGGACCTCAATTCGATGTAGACTTGCTTACTCCCGACGGTCGTTCGGCAGAAGAGGGCGAGCAGGGCGAAATCGTAATACGCACCGGAAAAGGCATTCCGCCCGGGTTATTCGATGGATATTACCGCGATGAAGAGCTCACAAAAAATGTGTACGACAACAATATTTACCGTACCGGTGATGTGGCTTGGCGCGACGAAGACGGTTATTTCTGGTTTGTCGGACGCAACGACGATGTGATAAAAAGTTCGGGCTACCGAATTGGTCCATTCGAGGTAGAAAGCGCGTTGATGACACACCCCGCCGTAGTAGAATGTGCCATTACCGGCATACCCGATGAAATTCGCGGACAGATAGTGAAAGCAACAATTATTTTGACAAAAGATTATAAAAACCGCGCCGGCGATGATTTGGTAAAAGAAATCCAAGAACACGTAAAACAAGTAACCGCACCTTACAAATATCCGCGCGTGATTGAGTTTGTAGACGAACTCCCGAAAACCATCAGCGGAAAAATTCGTCGCGTGGAAATTCGAGAGAAAGATAAGGGATAGTGCCGCTTGTTGCGAGCAAATAAAAAATCAAAAATTTATTGACAAAAAAAAAGTAGAAACAAAAAAATATGCTGCGATTTTATCCAAGTGAAATTTTTAAAGAAATTGAATTAGAAAAAGGACTTCAACTTCGTTATGCAATTTCAAACTATGGGAGATTTGTGAGTTTTACCGACAAAATTGAGAAAGGAAAATTTGTAAAAGGAGGCAAGCAAGACGGATACCGGATTTGGCGTTATCGAGTTCGAGATGAAAATAACAAACTTCGATACAAACACAAATTTTTTTACAAACTTGTTGCGAAGTATTTTATTCCAAAAACTTCGGACGAGCAGGTTTATGTTTTGCATTTGAACCGCAATCGAGCCAGCGACCACGTTGACAACCTGCAATGGGCAACAAAAGCCGAAATGCTGGAACATAGCAAAAAAAGTCCGTTTGTAATCATGGCGAGAAAAAAACAACTTGCAGAACTTAAAGAAAAACGGAAACAGAAAGGCAACAAATTGACTTCTACACAAGTAATGTTGTTGAAAAAAATGCTTCTTAATCCTAACCGTAAAACACGATTGAAAATTATTGCAAGACAATTTGGTATTTCAGAAATGCAATTATATCGCATAAAAACAGGTGAAAATTGGGGACATATAAAAGTTTGACAATATAAATTTTTAAAATGAGCAAAAAAATCTTTTTTCCCCTTTTCTCCCTTTTGTTTATCAATATAAGCATTTTTGCCAACGAACAAACACCCGATATCATTGTGGCACAAGACGGTACGGGTGATTTCCACACCATTCAGGAGGCTGTTAATTCCGTTAGGGATTTTCGCCCCGAAGGCAGAACTGTTATTTTTATAAAGAAAGGTATTTATAAAGAAAAGTTGATTATTCCGGCGTGGAAAGAAAAACTCACGCTGCTTGGCGAAGACGCGCAAGAAACGATAATTATGTGGAACGACCATGCGAAAATCGACAATATGGGCACATTCCGCACCTACACGCTCTTAGTGCAGGGTGATGATACAGAATTGTGCAACCTCACGATTGAAAATAACGCCGACGAAGCACAAGCTGTTGCGCTACATGTGGAAGCAGACCGCGTGAGCGTTATCGGTTGCCGACTGATTGGCAACCAAGATACGGTTTATCTCGGCAAAGGCGGTCAGCGACAGTTTTTTTACCAATGCTACATCAAGGGAATGACCGATTACATTTTCGGACCAGGCACGGCTTGGTTTGAAGATTGCGATTTGTATTGCGCGCGAAATTCCTACATCACAGCTTCTTCTACACCCGAAAACGTTGCTGTAGGCTTTGTGTTCAATAATTGCAGGATTACTTCCGCGCCAAATATTACGCGCGTGTTTCTCGGTCGTCCTTGGCGACCTTTCGCTTACACCGTATTTATGAATTCCGAACTTGACAAAGCCATCGCTCCCGAAGGTTGGGACAACTGGCGTAATCCCGATAACGAAAAAACCGCCCGTTTTGCTGAATTTAACAATAGCGCTGAAGGAGCAAACACCTCAAAACGTGTAAGTTGGGTACGCCAACTCACAGCAGAAGAAGCAGCAGAATTGACAATAGAAAATGTTTTGAGTGGAAAAGACAAGTGGAATCCACGCTCGGTTGGGTACAATTGCAGGTCAAATCTGCAATGACAGTATTACAAATACGCTATCACATTTTCAAGCTGAATTCCCCGCGAACCTTTTATCAGAATTTGAAATCCTTCCAATTTGTCATTTTTGATAAAATCGACCAATTTATCAATGGAAACGAAATTTTGAAATTTGCTTTTTTGCCGGAAAAAATTTTCGCCTACAAGAAAAACTTTATCGAAACAATACCTTTCTAACTGTTGAATAATCGCGGCGTGTTCGGCATCGGCGCCAATGCCTAACTCGCGCATATCACCCAAAATTACCGCTTTTAGCGGAGCGGCAATATGCGCAAAATTTTGCAAAGCAGCGCTCATGCTCGTAGGATTGGCATTGTAGGCATCTATTATCAGTTCGTTATGCGCCGTTTTCGTCAACTGCGAGCGGTTGTTTGTCGGAACGTATTTGTGTATCGCTTCGTTTATTTGCGCTTCCGGAACGTCGAAGTAAATGCCGATTGCGATTGCCGCCAGCACATTTTCGGCGTTGTATTCGCCCACAAGTTGTGTGTTTATCGTGTATTCCTGTCCGTCCTGTTTTTTCCAGCGAAGGGAAAGAAACGGCGCGTTTGCCGCTATTTTCCCGCTTACAAAAAACGATGAATTGTCTAATCCGTAACAAATTTTATCCAAATTGGCGGCGTGCTCCATTAGGATTTTGTTGGCGGCATTTATAAAAACAACCCCTCCCCAACCCTCTCCACAAGGGAGGGAGTTAGAAACGTTTTGTCTTGTTGTCCTTTTATCCTTTTGTCTTTTTGTTTTTATATGACGATACAATTCCGTTTTTGTTTGCACAACGCCTTCGAAAGAGCCAAATCCTTCCAAATGCGCTTTTCCCACATTGGTTATAATCCCAAAATCGGGACAGGCAATTTCGCAAAGCGCAGCGATTTCTCCCCGATGATTTGCGCCCATTTCTACGACAGCTATTTCGTGTTCGGGACGCAGTTCGAGCAATGTGAGCGGCACGCCGATATGATTGTTTAGGTTCCCTTGCGTGAAAAGCACATTGTATTTTCGGGAAAGAACGGCGGCGATTAATTCTTTTGTGGTGGTTTTTCCGTTCGAACCGGTAATGCCGATAACAGGTGTTTTAAGCGTTTCGCGGTGATGTTTTGCCAATTGCTGTAAAGCGGTCAGGCAGTCGTCCACTAACAAAAAACGCTCGTCTTCGACAAATTCAACCTCATCTACTACGGCATAGCTGCAAGCTTTTTCGAGCGCCGATTTTGCAAAAGTATTTCCGTTAAATGTTTCGCCTTTTAACGCAAAAAAAATAGCTCCTTGCGGACAATTTCGGCTGTCGGTAGTTACAACAGGGTGTTGTTGGAAAATTTGGTAAAGCGTTTCGAGGTTTGTTTTCATCTGTATATAATTTTATTTTTTACATTATTGTCAGATGGAATTCCTGAAAGGATATCACGAATTCCTTTGAAAATTTATTATTTTATGAGTAACACCCAAGATAATTATCTGCTTGTGTGTCAGTTTTTGACATGGGTGTTTCATATTCTTAAATAATACGCCGCAAAGGTAAAAATAAAAATAAGATTTCGCTAATTTCATATTTTCTGTTAAATTTGCAGATTGAATTTTGAACCACTCTATATCATGTCTATTTCAGTAAAAAACATTTCAAAAACCTACGGAACCCAAAAAGTTCTTTCAGATGTATCATTCAATATAAAAAAGGGCGAGATTGTCGGATTTTTAGGTCCAAATGGAGCGGGGAAATCAACGATGATGAAAATCCTTACCGGTTATGTGCCCGCCGATAGCGGCATTGCCGAGATTTGCGGACTTAACATTACGGATTTTCCCTTGGAAACGAAACAAATGATTGGCTATCTTCCCGAACACAATCCGCTGTATCTCGAAATGTATGTAAAGGAATATTTGGAGTTTGTGGCTCAACTGTATGGTTTGGGTAAGCAAACAAAAAACCGTATCCATGAAATGATTGAAAAAACAGGGCTTACGCTCGAATATCGAAAAAAAATAGGGCAGTTGTCCAAAGGCTACCGCCAGCGGGTAGGCTTGGCGCAGGCGTTGATACACAATCCCGATGTGCTTATTCTCGACGAACCGACTACCGGGCTTGACCCGAACCAACTTCTGGAAGTGCGCAACCTTATTGCCGAAATCGGGCGGGAAAAAACCGTCATGCTTTCGACCCATATCATGCAGGAAGTAAGCGCAATATGCGAGCGGGTGATGATAATTAACCGAGGCGAAATTGTGGCAAACGAGGCAGGAAAAGATATTTTGAAAATTTCATCGAAAAAAACGATACGTTTAACGGTAGAATTCGACAAGCCAGTAGCCGAAAAAGAATTAGCGGCAATACCGGCAGTTTTAACTGTTCGCGCGGCAAATCCGGCATCTTTTGTCCTCGAAAGCGACACGGATATCCGGAGTGATATTTTTCGTTTTGCTACTGAAAAAGGACTGACTTTGTTAACGCTTAATCAGGAACAGCAAAGCATGGAAGATTTGTTTTACGAATTAACACAAGCAGGGAAATAACGAAATGAGATTTCTTTTGTTTATAAACTAAATTTTTGTACAAAAGTTGATTTTTGTAGTTTATAGCGTAAAGTTTTTGTATATTTGCAAAATATTTAGTTTATAATTAGAAGCATTTGTATGAAAAACGATATTATAATCAGGGAAAAATATCTCAACAAGACGCTTCCCTTTGTAGGAAAACAGTTGATAAAGGTATTCACAGGACAACGTCGCGTGGGTAAAAGTTATGTCTTGAAACAGACCATACAGCACATAAAACAAATTGATAACGAAGCGAATATTATTTATATTGACAAAGAGAATTTGAGTTTTGAGAGCATAAAAACCGGCATCGACCTGAACGATTACGTGAAAAAAAACACAAATGAAAAAGCAAAAAATTACTTATTCATAGATGAAATTCAGGAAATTGACCAGTTTGAAATCGCTTTACGAAGTTTGCTTTTAAATCCGACGTATGATATTTATTGCACGGGCAGCAATACCAATATGTTGTCGAGTGAGTTAAGCACTTATCTTAGCGGTAGATACATTGAAATACCGGTAAATAGCCTTTCTTATTTGGAATTTTTACAGTTCCACAAACTCAACGACAGTAAACATTCATTGCAATTGTTTTTACGCTACGGCGGGTTGCCTTATTTGAAACATCTGGAATTGAAAGACGAAATTGTATTTGAGTATCTCAGAGGAGTTTATAACACAATTTTATACCGCGACATTGTAAAACGGCACGATTTACGCAATACTGCTTTCCTGGAAAATCTTACCCGTTTTCTTGCCGACAATACCGGACAACTGTTTTCGGCAAAAAGCATCAGCGATTACCTGAAATCGCAACAGATAAAAGTGTCTGTTTCGCAAATTATTGATTATCTGCATTATTTGGCGCAATCGTTTATGATACACCGTGTGGGCAGAATGGAAATTGCAGGAAAAAAAATCTTTGAAATCGGCGAAAAACTTTATTTTGAGGACACCGGTTTGCGCAATGCTTTTTGGGAATATCGTCCCGACGACATATCGAAAATAATGGAGAACATTGTATATAAACACCTTATTTACAATGATTATGAAGTAAAAGTGGGACAAATCGGCAACCTCGAAATAGATTTTGTTTGTAAAAAAAACGGCGAATATCTTTATGTGCAGGTTTGTTACCTGTTGCACGACCAGCAAACCATAGAACGCGAATTTGGAAATTTGGAAAAAATAAAAAATAATTACCCAAAAGTCGTTGTCTCTATGGACAATTTTGCAGGCAATACGCGCAATGGCATACAACATATTCAATTGCAAAAATTTTTAGTAACTTTGTCGTAATTAAACGGCATTGAGCAAAAAAATGAACCAAAAAACAAGATTATGGAAGAAACCTTCGACATAAGAAACAAAGCCGCCGACCGTGAAAAAGATTTTGAAAACGCCTTACGTCCACTTTCTTTTCACGATTTTCAGGGGCAAAACAAGGTGGTCGAAAATTTAAGTATTTTTGTGCAGGCGGCGCGGCTTCGCGGCGAAGCGCTCGACCATGTACTGCTGCACGGACCTCCCGGATTGGGTAAAACTACGCTTTCCAACATCATTGCCAACGAATTGGGAGTGGGCTTCAAAATAACTTCGGGACCGGTGCTCGACAAGCCCGGCGACTTGGCAGGCGTACTGACCAATCTTGAAACAAACGACGTACTTTTTATCGACGAAATTCATCGTTTAAGTCCGGTAGTTGAAGAATATTTATATTCGGCAATGGAAGACTATCGAATTGATATAATGATAGATAAGGGACCCAGCGCCCGTTCCGTACAAATTGGATTAAATCCGTTTACGCTGATTGGCGCAACCACTCGCAGCGGATTGCTTACAAGTCCGTTGCGTGCGCGTTTCGGCATCAATTGTCATTTGGAATACTACGATGCCGAAGTGTTGACTGGTATTATAAAACGTTCGGCATATTTGTTGAACATCGCATGCGACGAAAAGGCAGCGCAGGAAATAGCGCGGCGTAGCCGCGGCACGCCGCGTATTGCGAATGCACTTTTGCGGCGCGTGCGCGATTTTGCACAGGTAAAAGGCTCCGGAAGCATCGACCTTGCTATCGCAAAAATCGCTTTGGAAGCCTTAAATATTGATACGCACGGCTTGGACGAGATTGATAACAAAATCCTTTGTACGATTATCGACAAATTCAAAGGCGGTCCTGTAGGGTTGACCACCATTGCCACCGCTTTGGGCGAAGATCCGGGCACAATAGAAGAAGTGTACGAGCCTTTCCTTATCAAAGAAGGCTTTATGAAACGTACGCCGCGCGGTCGCGAAGTTACCGATTTAGCCTATAAACATCTCGGCAGAACAAAATGGAGCGAACAGGGGAAATTGTTTTGATTTACAATTTGCAATTAAACAGTTAATTTAATTTATTTTATAATCTGCAAAACCATTAACTGAAATTTCCATCAAAGTTTCCTTGATTTCATCATCTGTGGGCGGGTTAGGGAACAAATATTCGACTTCTTCGCGACAATCAATGTCCTTAAAATAAGTTAGTTGTGCAATGAATTGTTTAATTGAAAACATTTGTCCATATATTTCTGTTGCCCGATTGCTTATTTCTGTCAACGAAAAATTTTCCTTTAAAAGAAAATACAAATCCACATAGTCTTTCCATTTCGATCTGCGTCCCAATGCGTATGATTTCATTGCGGCCAAATCAAGCAAAGAGGGTAGCCTTAAAAATTTTTCAAACGATGTTTCTGCCTGTATATCAAAAGGATACTGATAAAAAGTCATTTTAACATCATTCACAGTTATATTCATCTGTTCAAAAACACGTCTTGTTATCACAAAAGGAAACTTAAAACTTTTTATTTTGTCAAGATTTCTTTTGTGATTGATGGGCGAATATTTGAATAAATCAAAATCAATAGAACGACGATGTCCCAAATAAAAGGCTATTGCAGTACCTCCTGCCAAGTAATATTCTCTTTTGAAAGTAGAAATTAAAGGTAACAGGTCTGTCTGATTTTGATTAAGTATTTCCTTGTGCATAGCGCGAAAAAACAAGATTAAATAGATTGTATATTTCGGGATAATAATTATTTTTTCGCCGTTCACTCTGATTGACCGCATCGAAAAACACTTTTGCCACATTTTTAATCCCCATTATTCTAAATAATTCTTTCACATCGTCCATTGTACCATAATTCAAAATAGTTTCCACCAAAAAGTCGTCCGAAATATCTTTTTTTTTGCTTTCGGGCGTATACCAAAAGAGGTTTCGGTGTTGGTTGATGTATTGTTTTAAGGCAGGGGAATGCATATTCTCATGTATTATTACCATACGTTGCAAATTTACACAAAATTCATCAATTATACGCAGGCAAGTAAAAATTTCTTTCAAAAATGGCAATATCATATTAAAACCTTCTGCTCGGATTTGCAAATTCGCTTTTTTTGTGATTTTAAGAACATGTTGAACGTTGGTTTCGCAAATAAATTTTATCTTTGCAAATTGTTTGAATATTTAGGGCGTAATACTTACGCCGCGATTTAATTTTTTTGAATAAATTTTTATGTCCGAATATACATATATCTCAAATCCTTGCGGTTGCCGCATGAACAAAAACGGCTGCGCCGGTAATTCGTCACAGAAATTGGCAGTATTCGATTGGCTATGCGACCTGCCCGAAACCTATTCCGATACGGAATTAGTGGAAGTGCAATTTAAAAATACGCGCAAAGGCTACTACGTGAACAGCGCGAAAATCTCTCTAAAAAAAGGCGACATTGTAGCCGTAGAAGCAACGCCCGGACACGACGTTGGCGAGGTTACGTTGTTGGGACGTCTGGCGCTTGTGCAAATGAAAAAAAACAAGATTGATGCCGAAAAAACAGAAATTCGCCGCATCTATCGTAAAGCGCGTGAAAACGATATGGAAAGATTTCGCGAAGCCAAAAAAAAAGAACAAGATACAATGATACGCTCGCGAAAAATAGCCGAAGACCTTCATCTGCAAATGAAAATCGGCGATGTCGAGTATCAGGGCGATGGCAACAAAGCGATTTTCTATTACATTGCCGATGAGCGCGTTGACTTCCGTCAGCTCATTCGTTTGCTGGCAGATACTTTTAAGGTGCGTATAGAAATGCGGCAAATCGGGGCGCGGCAGGAAGCCGGGCGTATTGGCGGTGTCGGACCCTGCGGACGCGAATTGTGTTGCGCTTCGTGGCTGACAAATTTCGTGTCGGTTTCGACAAGCGCGGCGCGGCATCAGGACATCTCGCTCAATCCGCAAAAATTAGCCGGACAATGCGCAAAACTCAAATGCTGCATCAACTACGAAGTTGATGCGTATGTGGAGGCAGGAAAAGATTTTCCACCGAGGGAAACTCAACTCGAAACGCTTGATGCTACGTGGTATCATTTTAAAACCGATGTTTTCAAACGACAAATTTCCTATTCGTCATCGCCCAACATACCCGTCAACATTACTGCTTTGTCGGTTGACAGTGTGTGGGAAATTATCAATCTTAATAAACAGGGTAAAAAGCCCGCCGGATTGATTGAAAAAGATGACGAACAGCAACAACCTGCCGCAGATTATCAAAACGTAGTAGGGCAAGACAGCCTGACGCGCTTCGACAGGGGAAAACGCCGCAAGAAAAAAAGACAAAACAGACAACCCTATCACAATCAATCGAAAAATAATGAAACCCGCATGTAAAAGTTACACCAAAGGGCATGAACATAATTGTGGGTTCCATGCAACCTTAAAAATTATGTTCAGATGAATAAAAAAACGCTTTTATTGCTATTATTGAGCCTTATTTTGGCAACAAGCTGTTCGAACAATATTTTATACAGCGAGTATCAAACCTTGCCCGTCGGCGGTTGGCATAAGGACAGTCCCCTCGTTTTCGACGTGGAAATAACCGACACGCAAGCCCGTTACAATGTATTGGCGACCATACGCAACAACACAAATTATCCCTATCAGAATATTTGGTTTTTTGTATCGTTGCTTGCGCCCGAAAACAGCGAGGCAGTAACCGACACGCTGGAATATTTTCTGGCTGATGCTCGCGGAAAATGGTTGGGGAGCGGCAGCATCGGCTCAATTTATTCATCGACAATTTTGCTGCAAAAAGAACAGCGTTTCACGCAGGTTGGGCTTTATCGTTTTAGTATTCAACATGGCATGCGCGATGATATGCTAAAAGGAATTCGAGATGTTACGCTGGAAATACAAAAAAACAGTAAATAGTTGTAAGTAATAAGTAATAAGTCAATATAGCTATTTATAACATACAACTTATCACTTATACAACTGAATAATGGGAAAAAACAAGTTAAAAAAATTCACTGAAATGACTACCTTTCCGCACGTATTTCAACCATCGTTTGATGGAATATGTTTTGAAAAGCCTTTTGTTTTAAAAGGAGTATGGAACAGGGATTTTTTTAAAAACAATAATCCAATTGTGCTCGAATTGGGTTGCGGAAAAGGCGAATATACGGTAGGATTGGCAAAACTGTTTCCCCAAAAGAATTTTATCGGCATTGATATAAAAGGAGCGCGAATGTGGAGCGGCGCAAAACAGTCGCTCGAAGAAAATATCCCGAATGCAGCTTTTTTGCGGACAAAAATTGAATTTTTAAGGTATTTTTTTGCCGAAAACGAAGTATCGGAAATTTGGCTTACCTTTCCCGACCCGCAAATGAAAAAAACGACCAAACGAATGACCGCAAGCAATTTTATGGCACAATACCAGAAGTTTGTCAAACCCGGAGGAATTATCCATTTAAAAACCGACAGCCGCTTTATGTATCAATACACCTGCGAAATGGTAAAAACAAACGGTTATAACGTGCTTTATCAAACCGATGATTTATACAATTCGAGCATTGTAGATGCTATTTTAGGGATAAAAACTTACTACGAGCAACAGTGGCTTGCACGCGGCTTGGCGATAAAATATTTGAAATTCGAGTTGCAACCACGCGAACAATTCATAGAGCCCGATATTGACATAGAAAGCGACACTTACCGCAGTTACAACCGCGAACAGCGCGGACAACTGCAAATTTAATATTTAAACAATGACACAACAGGCAATTCAACTATTAAAACAACTCATCGCCACGCCATCTGCCAGCAGGGAAGAAGGCGCGGCAGCCGATTTTTTGCAAGCCCACATCGAAGAACTTGGTTATTTGTGCAACCGGCTTGGGAACAATGTGTGGATAATGTCGCCGGGCTTCGATTTAAACAAGCCTACCATTTTGCTTAATTCACACATAGATACCGTTCGTCCGGCGCAAGGCTGGACGATAGACCCTTTTACGCCGATAGAAAAAAACGGAAAACTCTATGGATTGGGCAGTAACGATGCCGGCGCAAGTTTGGTAAGTTTGCTGCATGTATTTTTTGCGTTGACAGAGAAAGAACAAGCCTATAACCTGATTTTTGCCGCTTCGGCAGAAGAGGAAATTTCGGGTACAAACGGAATGGAAATATTAGTAAAAGAATTGCCGAAAATTGATGTCGCGATTGTAGGCGAGCCCACCAATATGCAAGCCGCCATTGCCGAAAAAGGATTGCTTGTACTTGACTGTACCGTGTTCGGAAAGTCTGGTCACGCCGCTCGCAACGAAGGCGAAAACGCAATATACAAAGCAATGCCGATTATCGAACAGCTTAAAAATTACCGTTTTTCGAAAGTGTCCGATTTGCTTGGCGAGGTAAACGTAAACGTAACGATGATTTCGGCTGGCGTACAACACAACGTGGTGCCCGACAGATGCGATTTTACTGTAGATATTCGTTTCACGGAATGTTATACCAATAAAGAAATCCTCGCAGAAATTCAATCGCAAGCCGATTGCGAAGTAAAAGCGCGTTCGCTACGCTTAAAATCGTCATCTATTGACCGCAAAAATCCGTTTGTATTGCGTTGCAAGGAAATGGGTTTGCAAATGTACGGCTCGCCAACCATGTCCGACCAAACCTTTATGCACTTCCCAAGCCTGAAAATAGGACCGGGAAGTTCGGCTCGTTCGCACACAACCGACGAGTTTGTCTATTTGAGTGAAATTGACGAGGCAATCCGTGTGTATATGGAACTGTTAGACGGATTTAGTTTTTAGGTTTATCTTGTCAAAAAAACAACGCCTACAATCACGAAAAATATTCCGAAAATTTTTACAGCCGTAATTTGTTCATTAAAGAAAAACAATCCCAAAAACAAAGTAAAAATATAAGCAAGGCTCGTCATGGGATAAGCC
>Ga0099364_10004892_pt1 | contig 20112 bp, 21 predicted proteins | sample TergutTh196P3_FD_73070 | JGI IMG/M metagenome (GOLD analysis project Ga0099364, IMG submission 73070) | Microcerotermes parvus P3 segment gut microbial communities from Pointe-Noire, Republic of the Congo - Th196 P3 | ecosystem: Host-associated > Arthropoda: Insects > Digestive system > Gut ... | reverse complement strand
GGCACCAACACGCCCAAAGGCGCTTGCACATAAATGCAGATTCCTTCCGCCAACCAACTCTGGTCGAGCTCATAGAAGACATTAATCCCAACCTTCCATGCCGTGAACCGACTCGCACTTGACGCTTCTGTTTCCAGCGCGCCAATTTCGTCCGTCAGTGCGCTAAACATCGCAGTCGACCGTCTCAAATAGCCCGGATCAACCTCAAACGACGTTGCACCCTGATTGGTCTCGGCGTAATTGCGCCGCTTCACGAACACTTCTTCCTCTGTCATTTCCAAGTCCATGAAGAACACCGCAAACCGATAATCCGCCGTGTCCATACCCGGCAAGTCAACTTCCGGGCCTTCCCAATGCTGGCCGACTGTCGGCACACCCACCGGGAAAACCATCAGCAGATTCTCAATCATGATATGCCCGTTCAGCTGCCGGTCGAAGTAATCGCGATTCAAAACAGACCAAAACAGATAATCCCGCTCTTCCGGCTTGATTATCGTGCCCGCTTCGTAAACGCCTCTGCCGCCGCTACTCGACAACGTCGCAAAACCTCGCGACGTCGTGTTGCCGCCAACATAGTAGTTCTCGAAAGTAATCGTCCCGTCGTCTCTGATTTCTGCCCAGCCGAATCTCTTCGAGTCATACCATCCCGCGATTTCCGAAAAGTCGCCATTCTGCATCTTTTCGTACAGTTCATTGGCCGCTTTTGTCGATTCGCTCGGCCCCGCAGGGCTCGGTTTCGGTTCGCTGGTCGGCTCACTACTCGGCTCGGTGGTCGACGCGCTATCTGAAGGCGGTGTTGTCGCCAGCTCTCCGCTTGGTATTGCCGTGGTGCCTTCTCTTTCGCACCCTGCCAACCCCAAAATCATGATGATAATGAGTGCCGGTAAAAAGATTCTCCGTTTCATATGACCTCTCCCTAAATCGTTTATTTCTTCACGATTTCAAGCTCATAAGCCGTAAGCGACAGAACCACGATCCCTGTGACTCCTTAAATTGCACTCGGATAATTATGGGGCAGTCAGCTCTTCTTTCATCCCGTCGATAGACAGAATGTTATCAGCCAACGTTTCTAACGAATCGCTGTACAATAGTAGAGCCCATAAGTCCTCGGCCAACCGCTGCGACATGCCTCGCTCGTCTACCACATATCTGCTTATCCAGCGTTCATCCCGCCAAACTTGGGATGTGAAGCCGGGGCTTGGCGTGTGAGCAAACCCTCCGGTATAGTAAGGCACTATGTGCCAACGGTCATCCGATCCAAGACCACGGGCAAGCGATGTTTCCACCGCAACCGTAAGACCTAACCCATTATCCCAAGTGTAGTCCCCTTGCGGCTCAAAGTTGCTGCCGATTTTCGCAAGTGCTCGGTTAAACAGGTCTTCTGTGGTCCATTCACCCCAGTCCGGATATTCGCCAAGCGCTGCTGCTCCGTCCAATTCATTCAGCCAAGCATCCTCTCCAGAAACTTCTGGGTCATTTTGTTCTGGTTCGCTTACTGTCCCGTTGCTAGGCACGCTTGGTATTGCCGTGGCGCCTTCTTTTTCGCACCCTGCCAACCCCAAAATCATAATGATAATGAGTGCCAGTAAAAAGATTCTCCGTTTCATATAACCTCTCCCTAAATCGTTTATTTCTTCACGATTTCAAGCTCATAATAGGAAAATGTACCGTCTCCGTCTGCAACAGCCACAACCGTACTGCCGTGGGAAAACGGAGTGATGCTTTGAGATAATGACATCCTCCCGCTTGCAGAATCTCTTGCGACACCGATATATTGGTGTTCGGTCAGTTGATTTCCCGCACTGTCAATAATACAAAACGGGTAATATATCAGTCCGAGGAATTGAAATAATGTATCCTTGGGCGTGTCGGCTTTCCGCGCAAAAGCCACGCCGCCTGAGAATATCCCGGCATAATCAAATATGTACGGAATAGCCGTTTCGCCCGTTTCCGCGCTTATATAGCCCCATTTGCTTTCCTGTTGCCTTTGCACGGCGATCAAACCATCACTGACAACACCGGTGTCATAAAAACCATCGGCTATCAGTTTACCCGTCGTATCAATAAATCCCCACGCTTTGTTAGTTCGGACTTTCTTCAACCCCTCGTAAAACGGGTGGTCATCGACCGCTGTATCCAAAATAAAATCAGAAACCCGAATACCTTCTTCATTTATTAAGTAGTTCTCCCAGTTAGCATCAGCGACGACAGCTAACCCGTGGTCAAAAGGGTTAGCTCTGTTGAATCTATATGGTATAGCGAGTTTTCCTGCCGTATCTGCGTATCCGTACAGCATGAACTTTCCCGTTTCATCGGTTCCATGCACAATCGAAAAGCCGTTTTTAAAAGGGGTTGCCGCAAGAAAAACATCCCCGAAGTGTTCTCCGGCTTTATTCATAAAAATCTTTGCCTCGACCGGCATATTAGCTCTATCGGTTAGCCAGATATTATCTACGGCAATACCTTCGCTAAAGTTGTAGCCGTCGTAGGAACCTCCGCCTTCACGAGAAAACACGATATTGCCGGAAGTATCATACCAATTAGCAATGTGCCTTATAACGTCGTTTGAATCTATCTTATACGCGACACACAGGCCATCGCTAAAATCTCCAACTGTCCAATTTTCAACCGGTATCACAAGCCTGCCGTTTTGCATATCATATTTACCGACTAAATCGCCGGCGCCGGATACGGTTATAAAGCCGTCTTTTATTGTCGTGCCATGAATATTGTGAAATTCTACCGGCACAACCTCTGTTCCGGTTTTGTCCACAAGCCCCCATCTAATATTGCTCCCCCTACCGACAGCAACCAACGCATATCCGCCCGAAAAAATTAACCCGCCTGTATTTCGCCAATCATTAGGGTTTTGGACGTCATCATATTTCAAGTCAATCACAGTGTTTCCGGATTCATCGATGAACCCCCATTTGGATTCACCGCTCATAGGGTCATATGCCCTTACCGCGCAAAGCCCCTCGCTGAAACTCATCACTTGGTCAAAAACAGCTTCGGTTATTAAGCCTTCTTCGCCTACGCGAATAAACCCATATCTTTTATCTGCGCCGGTACCGACTTCAAACGCCATTAATTCACCGCGTTCAATAAACGGGTGCCGGATTATATCGAAGTCATGGCCGGAATAAATCACTTCTTCGTTTGAGGTTGGGCTCGCGGTAGAATCCGCGTTATTTGTCAGCGGCGGGGAAGCCGTTTCCCGCGGCACGGAAGCGGCCGGATTTTCGTGGCTGGTCATTCCGTCGCTCTGACTACTTTCGGTCTTCATGCAAGCCGTAAGCGACAAAACCACAAGCACGGCAAGTGCCGATGCAAGTATGCGATTCTTCATAGCAAAACACCCCTTGTAAAAATGCATACCTTTTTACAAGGGGTGTTTTGCGTTATAAAAAGCATGAAAAAAGCCGCAAACAGGGCTTTTTGCGGCAAAATGGTACTATGTAATAAACCATGATTTATTTCATAACAGGCGAAGCTGTCGACCCTAATCATAACACGGGTGCGGTCATTTTTCAAGAAGAATTTTTGCTTGCGGCGCATAAACTCGCGCTTCGGAATGACCTCTGTTTCTCCACTGCCTCTGCTCCGATAAAATATTTCCCCAGAGACGGCCCTCCCACCCTTTACAATTATAAGGATACTAAAAATTAAGGGAGGACATGATTATGGCAAAAAGTAAAGTTTCTCGGCTACCGGAGATTTTCGGGTATGGAAGGGTCAGCACAAAAGAGCAGAACGCCGACCGCCAGTTAATCGCCCTGGCACAATTCCAAATCCCGGAGGGTAATGTTTACATCGATGAAAAATCCGGCAAAGACTTCGACCGGCCGGAGTACAGGCGGTTATTCCGCAAACTACGCGCGGGCGATTTACTGTACGTTAAATCCATCGACCGGCTCGGCCGCGACTACATCGAGATTATCGAGCAGTGGCGGCTCTTGACAAAGGAAAAAGGCGTTGACATTAAGGTGCTGGACATACCGCTGCTTGACACAACATATTGCAAAGACCTTCTCGGCACGTTCATCGCCGACCTTGTATTGGCTGTGCTTTCGTATACCGCCCAGATTGAAAGGGAAAACACCTTGCATCGCCAAGCCGAAGGCATCGCCGCCGCCAAAGCCAAAGGCGTGGTGTTTGGCCGTGCGCCTGTGGAAGTGCCGGATAATTTCTTTGAGATTTTCCTCAAATGGCGGGGAAAAGAATTAACAGGCGAACAAGCAGCCACCCAATGCGGCTTTAGCTTGAAGACACTGTATAATCTAACGGCGGATTGGCGGGCGGGGGAAGGATTTGCTTCAAAATAGTATCATTTTTTCGCAAAAGATAAGCACAATCGTCCTCTGTTAATTGTGCATAATGCACATAAAATGTGCTAAAACTCTTGATTTTTTAGCATAAGTATGATATAATGTGGGCGGTCTGGAGGTTATCCCAAAAATAATCTCTAGAATGGACATTAGTATAAAAAATGCTAATACCGAATCCAAACCCGAAGAGGGGCAAATTAATTGCCCCGAAAAGGGGCGGAAAGAGGTATGTTATGAAAAAGGCTATCTGTGTTATGTTTGCGATTATGACCGCTCTGGCTATAACGCTACCGGCGGCAGCCATGTCGGACGAATGGGTTTTAACGATTATAGGCATTTCGCCAGCACATAGCACCATTACGCCCGGTCAAACGCTGGAATACAGACTCAGCAACGTCGCCAGTGGTAATGTGACTTCATTACACCACAACGGCGGTGATAATCTGACCATTAGCGGTACTAGAGTCACGGTAAGCGAGAATGCGATGCCCGGTACTTATCATGTCTGGGCAGAGGGCAAAGGAATTAGATCTCCCTATGCTGCGCTACAGGTCATTGGAGATGATTGGGTAGCTGCCACAACACAGCCGGAAGTAGAAGAAGAGTCATACCTGACGCCTTTTTTATTTTTTGTTGGTTGGGCAGTCCTCTTTGTACTAACCTCAATACATCAAATCTATCTTGGGAAAAAGAAAAGATTGTATTATGATGAAGGGGCTAAAGAAGCATCGTTCCTTAAGCTATTCTGCGGCAACTTTCTTCTTGTGATTGCTGTATGCAGTAGCACGGCTATGCTTATGTTGATAATTTCCGATTACTTAAGTATCGGCGGTTTTGAACACGGTTTTTCTGCTTCCACGTACATCTGGGCGGCAGCCGCGAGTGTAGCCACAAGTGTTGTCATTACAGCATTCTATGCAATAATAGGACGCGATATTGGCAAGATGAACCCGATATGGACAGATAATGCCTATTCGTTCTTTGCGGAAGCCGGCGACACGAGCATCCACAAGGTATCCGTCCAAACTACCGATGGCAGATTGGAGTGGATGACCATAGAGGAGCTCAGAGAGCGGGCAAAAAGCGAGGGATGGCAGTTCGAACTGCACCATGCGACTGTTGTTAACAGTGAAATTTCAGCTTTGGATACAACGGAAGAAGAGAAGTACAGCTTTAAGCCAACCGCGCCAGTACTGATGGCAAAGCGCGAGTACAGCGGCAAGGAGGAACACTTCATCGCCTACAGGGGTGGTATATACCAAGTCAAATAGCATTTATATCTTTAGAGGACGCCTCACAGCGTCCTCTTTTGCTATGCTCTTTATAAACAGATGCCATAAATATTTGGTTTTTTTGGGGAGCTAGGCGGTTTTGGGGTTAAAGTACCAAATACCACCGACTACGCCGTTATGTTCTTGCATTATCCATACTATGGAATGCAAATGTGCCATTTCGTATATTATCACATTGAGACGTCCGCCACGGATAAAGCACCTCTCGGTTGGATTTGCGGTGATGTCGGCGTTAATTATAGCGACTTGGTTACCCCGCTCCTTTTTGTGATATAATGTTAGTGTTCATTTCATAAATAGTTGGATGAACAAACAGCACAACAAAAGGAGGACGATGTCCGAACAAAACAACGATCAAAAAAATACGAGGGGCGCTGTATCAACCGATTGGGATGCGTTATCAAACGCGGAATCCAGTTATACTGAAGGATTGTCACAAATGCCGGAAACGGAGCCGAATCACGAAACGAATCGGGACTGGTCGGATGTGTTGGCTGAAATGAATAATGCTGATGAAAAAATGCTTGACGAAGCGATCCGCCAAACGATTGCCAAAAGAATTTATGACACAAGCAGACAAGCGGCATCTAACAAAATGCGGGAGATTGTGAGCTCTCTTGATACCCTCGGCAAAATGGCGTTTGTAGAAAAATTTTTCAAAGACCGCGGGATAAGTGCCCCGAACAACCCTTCATCAAATGAAATAGATAATTCGACATTATTGACCCTTATGGAACGAGATTATTGGGAACGCTTTTACGAAAGCGGGCAAATGGATGTTCAAGTAAACAGCATCTTAAGCAAACTGTCTGATGAAGCGCGGGAAAAATTGCGCCAAGAGAATCAAAGCGTCGTGTTTGCAAGAAAACAAACAATGAAAATTTAAGAATTAATCGCTTTAACATTTAGAACATATCTTATACGACCGGAATACATAGCGCCTCCGGGCAACACACCGTCGAGATTGTGCCAACCAATCAGAGTCCCGGCGTCCGAAAACAAAGAGCTTGGTAAAATACGGCCGCTTCCCGCAGGGCTGCTCATTTTAGTAGAATTATTATAAAGTTTAGCGCTGGCGGCGATAAATTCCAGCGCAACGGCTTCATTTGAAACTATCTTCGCTTCGCTCCAAACCGTGGCGGCATTGTGCGCCCTCAATTCCCCTCTGATTATTCCGGTTTGCTGAGGCGTAAGCTCGTTGGGGAACGATGATTTTGCGGCAGCGCGGAACATAACCGTATTTTGAATGTTTTGTTTATCAATATCGGCGCCGGCATTATTATGATAATATAGCATGACTTCATATTGCTTGCCGCTTTCAATAACAATTTGATTTTGGTACTCTCCCGTATTATATTGACGAATCCAAACAAAATTACGTTCATCGCCATTCGCAGCGGCAGGCAAACCGGGTTGACCTGTGAGTGAATTCCACCTAACTCTGGGAGGCAGTTTATTCGATGTGTATGTTATACGGGCAGCATCGAGTGCAATGTCGATTTCTCCCCGGATTAAATCATTTTTCAAGCCAATGAACTCGTTGCGGCTTCTTATTGACTCATCGGGAGCATATAATGACAGCCACTTGGCGCACAAAATATCTGCTTTAAGCGTAAATTCATCAATGTGTGGGTTTATGGTTCTTGCAACTCGATATTCATAAACATCCGCAATTTTCAAGCGCGCGCATTCCGCCTCTATTATTCCCTTATCATTATCGCATATTTTATCAAAAATAATTAATTGTTCTGCAGTAAGATAATTTCCTATTTTTTCGCCGATCCTCAACGCAAGTTCATCATTAAGCCATTTCAACAAACAATCTTTTTCATCATCCGGGAACGAGTAATAGCGCGTCCCCTCAAACACTTCCGATGTAAAGGCGGGTATTTCACCCCAGCCTAAAAGCAAATCGTTTTGCAAGGCAGCTTTCAATTCCCCGTCAAGTAATTCCAAAGCTGATTTTGCCTTGCTGTATTTGAGTTCGGCAGACAGCTTGAAATGTGTCTGCGCCTTATATAAATCTTTAGAGCAACCCAACCCGTTTTTTAACAGCAAGCCTAACTGATAGTGCGATGCAGCTTTCACATAGTTAGAATTATTGCCATAACAAGCGTTAATGAAGCAATCCGCGGCTTCTTTGTGCATTTCTTTATCTGTAAAAATAATCCCAAGATAATATCCGGCCATATCATAGCCGTTTTCGACAGAACGCTTGATTATTGTAAACCCTAAATCTTGATTCTTCTTTATCCCATGTGTTCCATAATAATAAATAAGCCCAAGCTGACCGAAGGCCGCGTTATTTCCGTTTTCAGCCGCAGTTAAAAGCCATATTTTGAAGAGCGAAGGGTTAGAGCGGCGATACCACATAGCAAGCATATATTGACCGCTGTCGCTTTTCCCAAAGGCTGACATCTTATACCAATATAACGCATAGTCACGATTCTGAGGAACGCCGTTACCGTCTTCGAAGCACGCTCCGAGATATGATTGTGTTTTTACATCGCCATCATCCGCATAGTTATTTATTAGTTCAGCCGCGTCGCCGCCGAACTGCCCCATTGTATCAGTGTTTAATTGCAGCGGTGTAAAAAACAACTGTCTCTTGCCCGACTTATATTTATATTCAATCAACTTGCCTTTATAAGACGATTCTATTTGGAACCCTAGACGCCTGCCGATTTTGTTTATAGGAAAATCTTCGATTTTGCGTTTCTCGCCATTTTCGTCATTTGAAGCCGACCAATAATATCCGTTGCCGCATAAAAGCACGTTTCCGCCATTATAAAGATAATCGATCAGAGCATCCCGTTCATCTTCGTTTAAAGATTTGCCGGGGCTGCTAACGACGATAACGTCACAGGTTTCAAACATTTCGTGAGCGCATTTTTCTATTTTTATGCCCTTAGCAAGCAGCATCCCCTTTAATCCCGGATCAATTTTTTCAGGACTCGTAAATTCACCATGCCTATACGTGAAGCCAATCTTCTTTTTACTAAACGCGCCGCCAAGATCGGTTATCAATCGGAAAAGCATTTCTTTAAGGGATTGCGGCACATCGCTTATTTCATTTATCGGTTCCATCCTCAAGACATAATCATTTGAAACAACGGCAAATTGACCTGAACCATGAACTCCTTTTAGGACGAACGCGCTGTGGTCGTTATAACCGCACCGATACAGAGCATGATGTTTCCCCTTTGTATCTGTAATCGGAGAAAACAAACAGGGAGCGGCTACAAACAAAGGATATCCCTCAGACAACGACGGCGAGGATTCGCTGCGGTTCGAGTCGATAACCTCGTTGACTTTTTGGATCAGCAAATCAATTTTTTCAGCATGAACCGCATACAAATCATGACCTTCGGCGTTTTCGTTCAGGGTCTTTTTTTTATTGGAATCTAATGCTTGCAGAATAGATTCTTCAGTATCTTGGATTTTGTTAAGTATTTCTTTTTGCTCATCTAGGATTCGCTGGTATGCGCTCTCTTTTACATTGCCCCTATATTCTTCGAACGATGACACAGCCGGTGGGATATCAACGACTTTAACAAATTGATATGTGATGAAAAGATAAAAATCCTCATCACTGTATTCGTTAACAACGGGCCAAGTTTCGGCAAAGCATTTTCTTATTTCCGCCCGTCCGCCTAATCTGGTTTTTATAAAATCAAGAAAAGCATCGCTGTCGAATTCGTGGAAATCATTGAGGCCATCGCCCTTTTTGAAAACTAAGTTATATAAGCTCCGCTTAAAGTCCGACTTCAACCAATTGTTGACTCTATCCGAATCCGTTTCAACAGCAAGGCTACCGCCTCCCTTGATGGAAGCGTTAAGAAGAAGTATCGCGCATTGGGGCTTATAAAAAATCTTGTTTATGTTGACCATGTCAACGAGATTTCCAAAGGTCATCTTCTTAACACCTTCCTTATATTCGGCATACTACGCGACCGTCACTTTCTTTTTACCGCTGGTACACATATGACTACTTTTTGACTAACGACCGCCGGAAACCTTTGTATTCCGGTGTTTTTCATGTTCTGATAAAACTATTTTCCTACCAAGCGCAGCCAATATTTTTTGAGATAATTATATCAAGGGCATCAAGAGAGCCGAAAGCCTCAATCACTCTGGTTCATTCATTATAACACATTTTTGCTTGATTGCCATGAATTTTTAAGAGACCAAAATTATTCGGGACGAAAGGCTGGTGAGCAGGATGAAAGAGGTCCGCAACACAGATGGCCGCCTGATGGCCAAGTACGACAAGGCGGCCGGCAAACTGGAAATGCAATCCAAGGGCTGCGTGACAGTCGTGATGTTCCCGCCGGGAACGGAGATAAAAGTCGTCAACAGCAAGAAAACAGCTTAACAATCAAATACGAAGTCCGCGAGACCGCTAGACGGCGTGCGGAGTGCCTTTAAGCAGGCATTCCCCCGCCGTTTTTCTGTTTTGTGGAATGAGCGGCTCTCGCGGTTTTCAAAAAATCTGAAAACCAAAGGAGCCGAAGAACATGGGATTTAATTATGGGTTGGAAACCAAAAAATTTAACGAACGGTGGAACAAGCTGCGCGCCGAGTATGAAACCGCCGGAATGAGCGAAGCAGAAATGCAGGCGATGCGGGATTTTGATTGGGATTGGCTGAAAAGCGAGCGGCGGCACCGGACGCATAATCAGCCTCTCGGAGGCGCAATTTTTGCCGCTGGAGACAACGCCGGCGAAGACCAGTCACCGCTGCTTGAGAATTATTTAGAGCAACTTTCCGCGGGTCAGCCGGAGATTAGCGAGTGGGGACGCTATGACTGGATTGAAGATTTGGAAACGCCGGAACTGGCGGGCTATATCAAATCTTTACGGAAAGTGGATTTGGAATTGCTGACAGCAATGGTTGCGGATGGCTTGAGCCGGGCAGATTTATCCCGTGAAATGAACATTTCCCGCGCCGCTGTCACTAAGCGAGTGAACCCGATAAAGAAAAGTTTAGAAAAATTGTTGACCGAGGTTAACAAAACGACTCTCTCACTGACTGCCCCTTAAGGAGGTGATGCCGGTTCCAAACGCCGCAAACAAGTTCTGTGGTTCTTGTCTGAAAAGCCGCAAATCTTGAGGAGAGGAGGATTATGTTCGTGAATGGAAACAAATATGGCGAAGCTTTCAACGAAACACCCGCGGCCGAAATGCCGCAGGGACAAGCGGAACAAGCGCAGGAGCCGCTCACGCAATCTACGGATGATGCATCGCAAACGGGCAAATCGTGCAAACACGGTGTCAGGCGATTTGAGAAACACCGCCGCAATGCGGAACGGGCAAAGGTATATCAAGAATTCTTATCTGCGACCGCCGCTCAAAACACAGCGTTTTTGGAAGCCTGTGCGGAACAAGCCGTAAAAATTTCGTCCAGTGTTGACCTTCCCGTAAAAAGCATTCTTGAAATATATGCGTCGGGAGCAGGGCGGTCAACTAAAGCGTACCGTAAACCAAAATAAAAATTAAAGGAGACTTTCCCCATGAACAATCAAGAGTATTACGAAGGAAACCAATACTACAGCGATGTCCCCGCCGCAACCGGCGGAAACTCGCTCGCCCGTATTCCTGAAATATCCGCTGTCGCTGTCAGTCAGGCAGGCAACCGTGCTGTTCGCAGAATGGAACGTCGGGTAGAAATGGAGGCTACACAAGAGCGCTGCAAAGTCAGGCTGATGGGCGAAGTAGTCGTAAACACTACTGCGCTTAGCGCGCTGGCGGATCAAGCTGTCCGGGTTGTCCCATCGGCTGAAAAACCAGTCCGTCATGTAGTGGAAAAATATGCGGTCAGCTCTGCGGAAAGGATTGCATCAAGATGGTAATTTCGGAACTTTTTATGACCATTGCCGCCGCCGTTCTCGGAGCTTCATGCGCCATTGCTGTTTTTGCCGTTGTAGTTCTTCTGTTTAGAAAACTATTGCAAAGGTGCGATTACTACGGTCTGGAACGGCGCATGAGGGAAGAGCAGGCAGTTCTCAGGAATCAGTTTATGGACGCATCCGCCCAAATCATATGGGAGACCGCAAAATACCGCTTCGGCGGTGGAAGTGAGCGGAGTGAATAGATTTAGTGTTTGGCTTGGTCGTGGGATACCTAGCGTGTCTCACGACCTTGACAAAGAGCCACATTCCTGACTTTACGCTTGAAAACACGCACAAATCATGACTTTTTATGCACGGTATACGCTGCCATAAAAAGCATTTTGACCTCTGCGGCACAATCTCGTCCATTAAAAAAGCAGACCATCAATTTCCTTGAATGTCAAGCAAGAGCCGTGTAAAACAAGTATACACTAACCAACGAGTTAGCGAAAGGAGCAAAATATGAAAGAAAAAAAGAACCTATACCGCACGGTAATCGCCGATCCGCCGTGGGACATACAGCAAAAAGGGAACTTTGGCGCGGTCAATCATTACAACCTCATGAGTTTGGATAGCATCAAAGCTATGCAGATATCAGATTTATGCGATGAAAACGCCCACTGCTGGTTATGGGTTACAAACAACACACTGCGGGCCGGCTATGATGTGTTGGAGGCTTGGGAATTCACACCACGCAGTATTTTTACATGGTGTAAACCCCGCATGGGACTCGGAGTATATCTTAGGAACGCCACTGAACACGTATTGCTTGGCACAAAAGGTAAAGCGCCGATTCTATTCAAATCGCAGCCCAACTGGGGCTTCTTTCCGCGCCAGTCCCATAGCCACAAACCCGAAGAATTTCATGAAATCGTCAAGCGGTGTTCGCCGGGCCCATACTTAGAGTTATTCGCCCGGCGGCGACAGCCCGGCTGGGATGTCTGGGGCAACGAAATAGAGTCGGATGTCGTCTTGGACGGGTATCCCGTACCCAATTATTCAGCAAAAGCAAACCCCAAAAATAATGAAAAAGGAGTGGAGCATGTATGAAATTCTTCGACAGAATGATGATGGCCTTTTTTGCCGGAGGGCGAAAAGTGAGAATAGCCGATGGGATAGCCGGTACGATTATTGCGGTTTTGTTCAGCTTAGGAATCGCTGTCGCCGGCGCGATAGGCGGATACTGGCAATGGGTGGTCATCGGTATGATACCGGCGATTTTATTCACGATAATCACCGTCATACTCATCATCATAAACATCCGCAGGAACACCCCCCGATGGTGAGCCGCCGAACCTTTGCGGCAAGGAGGAACAGTATATGAAAAGAACACCGTTTAACGAGCTTACATGGCTGACATTCGACTGGCAGCGCCCATTCGAGCATGAAGACACGATAGCTTTACTGACACATCTGGCGTCCAGCACCCCGCAAACCCCGCTCATATTTGAAATTCGCGGGTTTAAGGGGCGGGTAAGATACTATCTCGGTGTAGACCGGCAGTTTTCACGGATAATCACCGATGTTATGAAGGCCCACGGCGACATTCGGTTTACCGAGGTGTCGGTGAATACGAGGACGCCGGTAAACGAAGCCCGTTTGCTAAAGATTTCAAAGCCGAAGCTTTCACTCAACACTGAGCTCACAGAGGCGGTGACCCGCGCCGGTCTTGCCGCGTTGTTGCAGTCCAACGGCTCGGAGGAGTCGGTAGTGCAAATTATACTCGGCCCGCCCTACAGCCCCTCGCCGATGCCGAGCAATCTCCCGGACCCGCACGCTTCGTGGCTAACCAGAGCCTTCGGCACGGTAGAAGACGCCACGGCGGAGTCGAAAACCGCGTTTAAGGAAAAGATTTCGGTTCACGGGTTTTATGCCTGTATCCGTTTGGGGGCAAGCGGAAGCGAACCGATAGCACAAGGGCGCATATTGTCAATACTGTCGGCGCTGCGCACCTTGCGGTCAGCGGGTGTGGCGATTCAAATGACAGATGAAAACCCGCACAAGCTAAACTTTGCAAACATCCCGTGGCATTTTCCGCTGCGACTGTCGGTGAAGGAGCTGGCAAATTTCATGCTGCTACCGAGCGGGGAAACGGAGCTGCCCGGCGTGGCCGGTTTGCATCCGAAGCGGATAATGCCCCCGGCTTGGCTTAGAACGCCGCTCCCCGCTTGTGACCGCACCTTCGCCGTCAGCCTTGATGAAAAGAAACGATTGAGTATCTCCCCTAAAGACAGCCTCGAACATACGGTCATTTTGGGGCCAACCGGTGCGGGTAAAAGTACGGCGATGCAGAAATTGATTTTATCAGACATCTACGCAGGGCGCAGCGTGTTGGTTATCGACCCTAAAGCCGACCTCGTGAACAGTATCCTCGCCAGAGTTCCAAAGCATCGGCAGGAAGATGTGGTGATAATCGACCCGTCGTCGCCCTGCCCGGTGGGGTTTAACCCATTGGCGTACAAGAATCACCATAACCCCGGACTTATCGCCGACGCCATACTCGCCGTGTTCCAGCAGGTCTTTTCCGAAAACTGGGGTATCCGTTCGCAGGATGTAATCTCGGCAAGTTTGCTGACACTGGTAAAAGCGAAAGGCTCGTCCCTGCTCTGGCTGCCGACATTGCTTACCAACGAGGGCTTCCGTAAAAAGGTGACGGCGGGGATTAACGACAAAATCGGGCTGGAGCCTTTCTGGGCGGCGTTTGAGGGGATGCGTGAATCCGAGCGCAGACAGGAGATTTTACCAACCCTGAATAAAGTCAGGCAGTTCCTGTTGAGGCCGGGTTTGAGAAACGTATTAGGGCAAGCCGACCCAAAATTTGACCTCACCGACCTTTTCACCGAGAGGAAGATTGTTCTTGTCCCCTTGAACAAAGGCTTGATCGGCGGGGAGAGCGCGAAGCTACTCGGCTCCCTCATCGTGGGGCTGACATGGACGCTGGCGCTTTCCCGCGCCGGTATCCCCGAAGAGAAGCGGCATCTGGTTTCCCTATATATTGACGAATTACAAGACTATATTTCGTCCGTATCCGCCGACTTTTCCGATGCGTTGGCTCAAGCCCGCGGTCTCGGTGTGGGTATTACGATGGCGCATCAGTACCGCGAGCAGCTGCCACCGGAAATCCGCGCGGGTGTGGATGCCAACGCCAGAAACAAAATCTGCTTCGGCGTAAACGCCACGGACGCGAAAAGCATGGCGGCGATGGCACCGGAATTGGCACAGGAAGATTTTATGGCTCTGCCGCGCTATCACGTTTACGCATCATTTAATCAAAACGGCAGGAACACCGGCTGGATATCCGGTCAAACCCTGCCTATGACCATCGCTCTTAACAGCGCCGAGGAATTGAAGAAAAGGGTGGCGGTCCGGTATGGCAAGCCCGGTGCTGAGGTTGAGAGCGAATACTTAAAAATGTTAACTGAGCACCGTCCCGAGAATGATTCGGAAATTGACTCCGGACCGGTTGGAAGGAGGAAAATAGAATGACGTATCGCTTATCGTATCGCGCTTTCCAAAAGGGTGCGGAAATCCGCCAACTGTCGCCACTTGAGAAAATTAACGGAAACGACTCCTATCATAACTCCCCTTGTTTTGTTAGTTATGTCGGCGGCAGGAACCGTCTATCTTCTGCCTTATGGTTCGGCTGCCCATTCACTCAAGACTGGGGGTTAATATGAGTCGCAGGCTTTCAAAAAAACGGATAGAGGAGCTTGACCGCATACTGTCCGATAAGGATAAGTCCATCCTCCGTTCCCTGCAGCAGTGCCGGTATCTCACAACAGGGCAAGTGCAGCGGCTTCATTATACCGACAGCAAAAATTCCGCGGCGGGACTCCGGGCGACCAATTGGGGAACGGCTAAACTGCGCGGCTACAGATTGATTGATGTACTGGATCGGCGCATTGGCGGAGTTCGGGCCGGCAGCAAAGCATATGTTTGGACGCTGGCTGAATCCGGCGCTAATCTGCTGAACCTAAGTAGTTCGGATTATTCTTTGCGAAGACGTGCTTTTGAGCCGTCCTTGAATTTCCTGCAGCATACATTGGAAGTTGCCGAAGCTTATATTCAACTCACCGAAATATGCCGGAGCCGACATCCGGAACTCGTCAAGACCGAAACGGAGCCGGACTGCTGGCGGAGCTACATCGGCGAGGACGGCAAACCTGCGACTATGAAGCCCGATATGTTCGCCGTCACCATAAACGGTGAGTATCAGGATAATTGGTTTATTGAGGTGGATATGAATACTGAATCGCCGAACAAGGTTGTAGATAAGTGTCTCCGTTATATACGTTATTACAGAAGCGGCATCGAACAGAAGAATCATGGTGTATTCCCGTTAGTGGTATGGCTGGTTTATAACGAAAACCGCAAGGCCAAGCTGCGGCAGTACATAGCCGATTGCCGTGAGATGTCCGAACAGAGCAAGAGCATTTTTGTTGTAATTATGCCGGACGAGTTTGAAACGTTGATTTGCGGCGGCGTGGAATCGCTCGGCAAGAAAGGAGAACAGGATGACAATTAGATTTTTTGATATGTTCGCCGGTGTGGGCGGTTTCCGCGCCGGACTGGAACGGGCGGGAGGCTATGAGTGCATCGGTCACTGCGAGATAGACAAACACGCCGACGCCGCATACCGCAGAGTACACAAAATAAAGGAAAGTGAGGTTTATTATGAGGACGCAAGAAAAATTGATACAAACACCATGCCGGGGTTCGACCTGTTATGCGCCGGATTCCCTTGTCAGGCGTTTTCAATCGCTGGCCGGAGGCAGGGATTTGCCGACCCCAGAGGAACTCTCTTCTTCGAGATCGCCAGAGTGGTACGAGCGAAGAAGCCTGCGTATCTTCTGCTTGAAAACGTGCCGGGTCTGCTGTCACACGACAACGGGCAAACATTCGCCGCCATTCTCCAAACGCTTTCAGACTTGGGGTACGGCATCGAATGGCAGGTGCTTAACAGCGCGGATCATGGGGTCGCGCAATCTCGGCGCCGCGTGTATATTGTCGGATATCTTGATCGAGGATGCGCCGGAAAAATATTACCTATCCGATGCTCAAACCCGGCGGCTCTTATACAAATCATAGGCGGGCGACAGGATTCGCGGGTGTATGACCCTGCGGGGCTGGCAAAAACACTGCTCTCGAAATCGGGCGGACCGGGCGGCAAAACGGGGTTGTATTTTATAGATTTAAGCAACGCCAAACCGAAAATCACCCCACAAGCCAGATGCTTGACTGCCCGCTATGACCGTGGAATCAGCAATCGAAGCGCCGAAGGTTCAGGAGTTTTGCTGATAAAAGAAGCGACCAAGCGCGGATATAAGGAAGCCATCCCCGGCGATTCGGTAGCTCTCAGTTATGCGAATCAGAATAAGAAGCGAGGCCGTGTCGGTAAATGCATTGCCAACACAATCGACACCGGCAGCCAGCAGGGTGTGGTGACACTGACCGGGCGCATTCGCCGCCTGATGCCGAGGGAGTGCTTCAGATTGCAAGGCTTTGACGAGAAACAGATTGACAAATTGCTAGATGGCAATTCCGACACCCAAGCCTATAAACAGGCCGGAAACGCCGTTACCGTAAATGTCGTGCATGCGCTCGCCCTGCGCCTAAAAAGCGCACACGAGGACTGTGCGGCGGCGACACGGGCGGAAACGAGGGCGGCATGATGGCGGCGGACGGAGAGGGGGATACCGTGGCATAGGATTAGACCGCGGTATAGGCGCGGCGGGCTAGACCGCCAAACCGCGCCTGCGGAAATAAAGGCCATACCCTAATGGCGGCGCACCTTGACAATTTAATTTCGAGGGTTTGATGCGGCTAAGTACATCTCTCCTCACTTGGCCGCGCCAAGCTCTCGAATAAAATAGGGGCTTGGTACAACCAAAAAACAGAAAGGAGGTCATATTCATGCTGAAACAGGAGGTGATGCAGCGACAATTTTACTGTAGTTAGTACCCATTAACAAGGCTTGCGAACGCGCACAAAGTTGCTGCGCGTTTGCGGTAGCCCCTCTCTTTGGAGGATGTGCGTTTCGCGCCTAATTCAAAGGAGGCGAAAAAAGTGTTTAACCACAAATTCGGCATTGAAATCGAGTTTACCGGCATTACCCGCAAAAAAGCGGCGGAGGTTGCAGCGGATTACTTCGGTGTCAGTTTCCATGCCGGCAGCGACCATTACAACACGCACCATGTCACGGCGCCCGACGGACGGGTTTGGAAGTTCCTGTATGACGCCAGCATTGAGCCGCAGCGTAAGAGCGGCCGCCAAATCCAATCAGCGGGCAGTGAATACAAAGTGGAACTGGTCAGCCCGATCCTTACTTACCATGAGGACATCAAAACGGTGCAGGAATTGGTGCGGCGGCTCCGCAAGGCGGGCGGTTTCGCAAACAAAACCTGCGGAATCCATGTCCACCTGAACGGAGCCGACCACACACCGCGAAGTATCCGCAACATTGTGAACATCATCGCCAGCAAGAACGATTTGCTCTACAAAGCCCTGCAAATACCGCCTGAGAGGACGCAGTACTGCAAGAAGATGGACGCTTATCTGGTTGACAGGATGAATCGGGTCAAGCCGAGAACCTTTCAGCAAATCGAGACCATCTGGTATGAAGGGTATCGCAATGAAGGGCGCTCCGGCCGTTATCACAGCAGCCGCTATCACTTTTGCAATCTGCACAGCTTTTTCAGTAGCTCCGGCAATCGCACGGTCGAGCTTCGCGGATTCAATGCGGAGCTTCACGCCGGAAAGGTGCGGGCGTACATCGTTTTAGCGTTGGCGCTGAATAATCAGGCGCTGACACAAAAAAGCGCCAGCAGCCGGAAGTCGCAAGAGGAAAATGAGCGCTTTGCCATGCGTGTTTATCTTAACCGTATCGGCTTTATCGGCGACGAGTTTAAGAGTTGCCGCGAACATCTGTATTTTCATTTGAGCGGTAACGCAGCGTGGCGGTACGGGAGCCGTGAATCGGCTACGCCCAGAGCAAGCGCGAGAGGAGGTGAAAGCAATGGCTAAACGAAGAAGGCTGTATATCGCCTACGGCTCCAACATGAATTTGGGGCAAATGAGGCACCGCTGCCCCACGGCGAAGGTTGTGGGAGCGACGTTTCTCAGGAATTGGCAGTTGATTTTCTGCGGCGTGGCAAGTGTGGAGCGTTTTCGGGGTGGTAAAGTCCCGGTGGTGGTTTGGGAGCTGCAGCCGGAAGATGAGCACGCGCTGGACATTTACGAGGGTTGGCCGCGGATGTACCGCAAGGAAACACTGCGGGTCACGCTGGACGGCAGGCAAATCTACACCATGATTTATATCATGAACACCGACCGCCAAAGCCCACCCAACAGCAGTTACTACAACACCATTCGCACAGGCTACAAAAGCGCCGGATTTGATGTCAATATCCTGCGTGAAGCGGCGAAAAGGTCGATAAGAAAGGAGGAAAATCCCATGAATTCAACTGTCAGGGAGCAAATTATGGCAATTCGCTCCGGGGCTGAAACGAATATGTTTGATGCCAACGCGGTGCAGCAAATCGCCATGCGTGAGGGTTTTTACGAACTCGTATGTTGGTTGGAAGACCACAAGCGCGAATATTCCCGTTTCATATTGACGGGTAAGACTGAGGAGGACGAGTAAATGCGTATCGAAAAACGCGACGGCGGCTTATGGGTAGATATACTCTGGGACGATTTATCCGCTAAAGCGCAAAAACAACTATTGAAGCTGATGGGTGAAAATGGGAACTTTGACGTTTTCCCTATTGCCTCAATCAATGTGAGTCAGGAGGAAGATGAATGAACATTCATTACAACGTGACCGGTGCCGAACGTAAGGCACTTGCAACAGCACTCGGCGAAATCCTTAACCAACCGGTGATTTACAGAGGTACGCCTACTTTCTCTTACGAGATCGGTGAGCACATCATTGACAGGGGAGGTACAATGGTTCTCCCCCAAAACGCAAGCTATGAAGAGGTGCAACCGATTGTCGCGGCTCTAAAAGAACGCGGATACGAGGGTACGGTGGATGGAGAGCCGAACTTCTACGAGCAGCATTTGATAGAAATTGACACCGAACAGGCAGCGTGCATTGATGCAGCTTTGGAAGAATCTATGCGAGAGGTCGCTGACCCAAACACTCGTTTGCTGACGCATGAAGAGGTTTTCAGGCCATTGAGGAAGCAATTTCAATATGATGTTCCCGAACCTGATGCCGATGACAGCAACAAGCTGGTAATCGAAATCCCGCTGGATGGCTTTACCGATAAGGCGATTGAGAACCTCGGTAAAATTGTCGCCAGTAAAAATCAGCTAATCAAAAAAGCGCTTGGTGTGGACAGTCTGCATATTGACATTGCTGACGGCAAATTGAGTTTTCCGTGGTTCATTCTCACCGGTGCGGATGGTGAGATGGACGCATATCTCCGTTTTATTACCGCAATTTGCAAGATGGCAAAAAATCAAAAGCGTGTCTCTGCGAAAGAGCGTCCGTTGGAAAACGACAAATTCACCATGCGGTTGTTCTTGATTCGTCTGGGTTTTGTCGGGTCGGAGTTTAAGGCGGCGCGGAAGATTCTGCTTAAGAATCTGACCGGAA
>Ga0099364_10004891_pt1 | contig 20113 bp, 18 predicted proteins | sample TergutTh196P3_FD_73070 | JGI IMG/M metagenome (GOLD analysis project Ga0099364, IMG submission 73070) | Microcerotermes parvus P3 segment gut microbial communities from Pointe-Noire, Republic of the Congo - Th196 P3 | ecosystem: Host-associated > Arthropoda: Insects > Digestive system > Gut ... | reverse complement strand
TTCGTAGTATTCGCCGATTGTCCTCGCCGCCCGCGTTGCGATTTTGTCGGGGTAGATGTGTGTGTGTGTGTCGATTATCATTGGGTTTCCTTTGGATTTTTTGGGAAAATTTGAGGGTTGCGCTAGGGAGTGTTGGCACTACTGAAATGTGCAGATTTTTGAGATAATTTTTCTAATTTCAAGGCAGAGAAATGAAGAATACTTTGTGCATTTCAACTGACGATAACGCTGAAAGGAGGAAAATTAGCCATTAAAGATGTGCATTTTTCATAGTGTCAACACGACCTAAATAGTATAGCATAGACGCTAGGAAAAGTAAAGGTTCTTGCGTCTTAAATAAGCGTCAAAATCACCCGATTAAACCTCCACAACCTCGTAATCCATCTCTCCCAACCCGATTTTCACGCCGTGTTCCAGTTGGCTGCGCCAGTCGGTACCGGGGTGGATGAGAGCAAAGTGGTCGTTGCCCTCGCCGCAACCGCAGGGGGTGTAGCCCAACTGTGCACCGGTCACCTTGCCTTTGTATTCCGGGGCGTATTCGTAAATTTTCGGCATGGTGTTCACCATGTCAATACAGGCGTGATCCAGTGCCACGGGGTCAAAGGATGCGAAAATCCCAACGTCGGGGACTATCGCCGCGTCGTTGTAGTTGTGGCAATCGCAGTTGGGGGAAATCTGCGCCGCGACGGAGATGTGGAAATGGGGTTTTCCCGCAACAACTGCCCCGCTGTATTCGGCAATTTTCTTGCATAATCTCTCGTTTGCACTGTAATTTTCGTTGTAGATAGCGTGAAAAGCGCAAGTGCCGAAGCAGCGTCCGCAACCGACACAACGCTCGTGCAAAATCGCCGCCTTGCCCTGTTCGTCAAAGACAATGGCGTCTACAGCACAGTTTTTCGCACAGTATCCACAGCCTGTACAGCAAGATTTGTCAATAATCCCCTTGCCCTCGTTGTGGAGAGCGACTTTACCCGCGCGGCTAGCGCAACCCATACCCAGGTTCTTTAACGCACCGCCGAATCCCGTTTCTTGATGACCTTTGAAGTGGTTCAGGGAGACGATTATGTCTGCGTCTGCGATCACACGACCGATGAACGCCGTTTTGAAAATCTCGCCGTTAGGTACCGGTAATTCGGCGAAATCTGTGCCTTTCAGCCCGTCACCCATGACGATTGGGCAACCGCAAGCGAGGTAGTTATAGCCGTTTTCCCAGGCGGCGCGGATATGGTCAAGAGCGTTGGAGCGTCTGCCCACATACATGGTGGAGCAGTCGGTGAGGAAAGGCAGACCGCCTTGGGCGGTAATCTTGTCCGCCACCACCTTCGCCCAGTTGGGGCGCAGTGCCGAGAGGTTGCCCGGCTCACCGAAGTGTAGTTTGAGGGCGGCGAAACGCTTGTCCCAGTTGATTGCGTCAAAGCCCGCCGCATCCAACAGCTTGCTCAGTTTTTTCAGCAGGTTTGTCCCCCGTCCGCAGCGCATATTTGTGAAGTATACTTTGCTCATGTGTTTTCCTCCGCAGTTTTTCTTTTTTTAACGATGTAAATAAAGCCGAGAATCATGCTTGACACTGTCAATTTTGTATGGTATAATATCCGTATGCTGTTTATTTCACGGCTTGTCAAACCGCTTGTTTTTCCCTCTACAGGATATCATATTCTGTTCAGCTTGTCAAGCGGCTAATTTATACGACTGGAGATGTTAACATGAAATGTTATGAATCAAAAGCTTGGTACTACAACGAATTTCAGCACGTTGGGGTAGACTATGAGAGCGCGGAAGAAGTAAAAAGTTATGATGATGAAATAGGAAAGGGCATCAATCAACAAGACAACTGTGATGAGATTGTTGACGCTCTTAAACTGAAGCGAACTGATTGCGTTTTGGAAATCGGCACAGCAACTGGAAGACTTGCGATCGATCTTGCACAGCTGTGCGATTATGTTTATGCTATAGACATCTCAGAATCTATGTTGAATTATGCAAGGGAAAAAGCCAAAAAGCTAGGGCGGCATAACATTAAGTTTACCAAGGCTGGTTTTCTAACGTATCAACAGGAAAAAGAGACTTTGGATGCGGTCATTACAAAGTTTTCGCTTCATCACTTGCCCGATCACTGGAAGTTCGTTGCTTTAAAGCGAATATTTGATATATTAAAACCCGGCGGGAAACTGTTCTTGAAAGATGCTATGTTTTCTGTGGACATTCAAGATTTTTTTGAGTCAGCTGATTATTGGATTCAAGGAACGCGAGAGGTATCCGGTGATAAGCCGGCTGAAGCTGTTGTTTTGTGCATCAAGGAGGAGTATCCTACTTACTCATGGATTATTGAAGAAATGCTTAAAAGGGTCGGTTTCCATATTGAAAGCGCAAACCATATGTATGGCTTGCATACGACATTCGTGTGCTCAAAACCTGTTGAATAAGATATAGATACAAATGATTTTATAGTCTCCTAACATGATTCAGGAAGAATCGCAAGGGAGGATAGACGGCGCTTATCTTAAAATTTGCATTTTATTAACATTTGTGTTATACTACAGACACCACAAACACTCAGAATCTAAATTTTGGGAAAACCCCAAAAAAGGAGAACTGTTATGAAAAAGAGAATCACCTGCGTTATTTTAGTACTCATCCTGCTATTCTCACTGTCCCCTCCGGTAATAGCACAGGAAACTGTCCCGCTGATTTGCTTGCCTGGTTTTGCGTCAATTCCTCTTGTCGTCAATGACGGGGCTGAAGATGAATATACCGTGTTTCCGCCTAGCATGGAAACTGCAAAAGCCGCGTTGGGACTTTTGGGAGGTGTGCAGGGCAACAGCGCAAACTCTATAATCTTCGGTGCAATCAATACGCTTTTCAACCAACTTCAATGTGACGCTGAGGGCATTCCTATGGACGAAAGTGTCGGCGTAAAAACTTTCAGCAAGTCTCTATTGCATCACAACGATGAGGCTGCGCGCTACAACTACGCCCGCGCTTACGGCTCTTTAACCGGCGAGCGTGTTGGATGGGCAAATGTATACATATTCTCGTTTGACTGGCGCCTCGACACGATGGAGGCAGGGAGAGAATTAGCAACCTTCATTGATATGGTCAAGGCGGAAACGGGTTCCGATAAAGTCAATATCGTGGCTTCTAGCATGGGAGCGTGTGTGGCGTATGCGTACTTAGCACAAAATGAGCAAGCAGCGGATTCCCTAAACACTCTTGTCATTGCTTCCTCGGCAATCATGGGCACTACCCTTTTAGGCGACCTCTTTACAGGCAAGTTCAAAGTGACTGCCCCAGGGCTTGAAAACCTTGTGAGCAGCATGAGCGACTCCAACGTATTTTTGAACTTTCTTTCGGGACTTTTCACTGACACTCTTGTTTTTGCAGCTAAACTGTTTAAGCTTGAGAACAGCGCTGTCATGACGCAGTTGAAAAAGGATTTTTATGCATATACCGCAATACCAATTTTCGGTAATTTTGTGGGGCTTTGGAATTTAGTGCCCACAGAAGTCCTCAACGAAGCCCTTGCTTTCATGTTCCCATCTGGTGTGAACCCTGTATTTGAGGAGAAGGTACGCGCCTATGCCTCTATAAGGGATGATGCTGAGGAAATTTTAAGTTCTTTGATGGACGCCGGCGTGAAGCTCGCTATAGTTTCAAACTACGACAGTCAGATGATACCTGTTGTGGAAAGCGATTATGTCCTATCAGATTCCGTTATCGATACCCGCTACACAAGTTTCGGTGCAACGACTGCCAACAGAAACACGGTGCTTCCTGACAGTGTTTCCGGTTCTTATGTTTCCCCCGACCGCATGATAGACGCCTCCACAAGTCTTTTCCCTGAAATCACTTGGTTCATAAAGGGGTTGGGACACAATGCACCTTATGTTGTGGGCGAAGAACCTGTGAATCTCATTATGTGGCTACTCGAGAGCAAAACACAGCAAAACGTTTTGTCCAACGCAAGTTTCACGCAGTTTTTAAGCTACAACAAAGCGACAGGCAGTATAAGTCCTGTGACCGAGTCCTCTTCTCCAAGTCCTTTCAGCAGCTTTTCAAACCTATTCAGCTTTATCTTTTCAACTCTGAGAAACATGGTGAATAGAATTCTAAAGCTTTATTGAGGAGGCGCAAATCTAAGAACCTGTATTCAGTAGATTAGGGGCTGTTTGAACAGACTATTTTTAACGAAGTTTGGCGGATAAAGCGCCAAAAAGAGAGCGTTTCAAGCTACTGAATACAGCTTCTAAAAGCCTCCCCCAAAAATCCTCAATCAAACCCTATACGGTGCAACAGCCCGCACAGCCTGTGCCACATCGGCAAACGCCTCTGGCGTAAGAGATTGCGGACCATCGCACATGGCGTATTCAGGATTGTTGTGAACCTCGATAATCAGCCCGTCCGCACCTACCGCAGTCGCCGCCACGGCAAGGGGCTTCACGTATTCCCGCACCCCTGTGGCGTGACTCGGATCCACAATCACAGGCAAGTGGGTCAGTTTGTGCAACACTGGCACCGCTGATAAATCTAGCGTATTGCGCGTTTCCGTTTCAAAGGTGCGAATGCCACGTTCGCAAAGCATGACGTCGGTGTTGCCCCCCGCCATGATGTACTCCGCACTCATTAGCCACTCCTTGATAGTGCTGGACAGCCCACGCTTGAGCAACACAGGGATTCGCCCCCGCCCAAGCTCCTTGAGCAGCTCGAAATTCTGCATATTTCTCGCCCCCACTTGGATGATGTCCACCTCAGAAAACAGGGGTAGTTGAGAGATATCCATAATCTCCGTGACGATGGGCAAACCTGTTTCTTTTTTGGCTTCCAACAAGAGTTCGATGCCTTCAGCGCGCATACCTTGGAAGTCATAGGGAGAGGTGCGAGGCTTGAACGCGCCGCCCCGCAGGAGCTTTGCCCCGGCGGCTTTTACTGCGTGGGCGACGCAGAGAATCTGCTCGCGGCTCTCCACAGAGCAAGGTCCCGCAATCATCACAGGCTCGCCGCCGCCGCCAATTTCCACGTCGCCGACCTTGATCACCGTATTTTCGGGCTTGAACTTACGGTTGGCTTTTTTGTAAGGCTCGCCAATGCGCTTGACCTCCTGGACGATGTCCAACGCGCGGATTAAATCCGCATCCACAGAGCTCGTATCGCCGATTAACCCCATAATGGTCTGCTGGCTCCCCTCGCTCAAGTGGATGTCCAACCCCTGTTTGCGAATCCACTCACAGAGCTTTTCGAATTGAGGTGTTTGGTAATTTTCTTTCAGAATGACAATCATGATAAACTCCTTTTACTTTTAATACCAAAAAGTAGAACCCCTCTGCACTTACTGCAGAGGGGAATTTTGTGCATATAGCGACCCTTAGTGCAGTAACCTAACAACCTTGCCGTAATAAGCAAAGCCGAAATAGCTAAAATACTGCCGTGATGTGTGCATTTGGGACGCTCCTTTTTGGAATATGATATTAGTATAGCACAGTTGTAGGGATATGTCAAGCGTTTTTTAATTTGAGTTTCCCCATTTCAAAAAAACCCCAAGCGCCAAAAGCAAGCGATCGTAAAGAAAACAGCCAAAGCACTATTGAGATATGGAAAACTCAGCAGCCTGCAAAAAACAAAACAGCCTGTAAATGTGATATAATTGGAATTGCTGAAAGACCAAAAAATCACAAGGAAGAAAGGCTGTTTTGCATGAGCAAGTATAACACATTGGCATGGGATTTGAAAAGGGATTTAATGAATTTTTCAAAGAAAATCACAAAGGAGATAGGAAAACCTGAGCAAAAGCTTGTAAGCAATATGCTTTACGGTATCGCCGAGAGCGGAAGCTGTCACCTGAGTAAGATTGGTCGAGCGCTCAAAGAAAAGATTTCTCTTAAAAAGACGATTGAAAGATTATCGCGCGGATTAAAAAGCTTTTCAAAAAAGAAACAACAAAAGCTTCTGGACAATTACACCGAAAGTATTCAGCGTGAAATTGATAAGCAAACTGTCTTTGTATTAGACGGCTCAGATGTGACAAAACCTTGCAGTGAAAAACTGGAATGCTTATCGCTGGTACGTGACGGAAGTACCGGCGAAATTGAAAAAGGATACTTTACGTTTGAAATAGCCGCACTGACAAAAGGTTCTAAATCTCCTGTGCCTGTCTATGATCGTGTGTATTCCGCCGCTGAAAAAGGCTTCATCAGTGAGACTGATGAGATGCTAACAGGGCTTAAATATTTGAGTAAAACCTTTGGAAACAAGGGAATCAGAACGTTGGACAGAGGTTATGATTCTTTAGTGTACTATGAATATTTCCTGAAAGCAAAAGAGTTTTTCATTATCAGAGCAACAAAAAATCGCAGTCTGATACATAACGGCAACAAGTTGAACATCATGGAACTGGCGAACAGGCGCAAGGGCAAATTCTGCATCAATTTCAAAAGCAAAAAGGGAGAAACCATTTCCTGCAAAACCTCGATCATTCCTATTTCGCTGCTCAAATTCCCTAACGTCCAATTGAATTTAGTAATCGTCTATGGCTTCGGGAAAGATCCTATGCTGTTATTGACCAATCTTAAAAGTGACGACTCACGACTGGCAAACACCATCGCCAGGGTATATCTCATGCGCTGGCGGATCGAGGAATATTTCCGTTTCAAAAAGCAGCAATATGATTTCGAGAATTTTAGGGTGAGGTCACTTAATTCAATTCGGGTCTTACATCGAATCCTGACACTGCTTGCCGGTTTTATCGGTTTGCTTTCTGAAAAACGTGACGAAAGCTTATTCGTAATGGAATTGATAGTGCTTTCAAAAAGAATTTATCGACCAAAGCCTGAAAAATGGAAACGGTATTTTCTGCACTATGCTATTGCTGATGGCTTCTTTGAGCTTCTAAGGCGCTGCTCTTCTGGCTTTACTTCTTTTTTCGCAAAACCTAAATATTCAGCACAGCTCTCTTTCTTCTAAAATGGGGAAACTCAAATTTTTTAAATTCGGGTCATGCACCAAAATGATTGACAAGGGATGAAGAAATGTTGTATAATTATGCCAAGGGGTGATTGTATGGTAATGCAGGCGATAAAATGCATACATTGCGGGAGTGAAAACGTAGTGAAAAACGGTAAACGAAAGACAGGTGTCCAATGTCTTTTGTGCCGTGAATGCAAGAAGGCTTTTCAGCAAGATTACACAAGTATAGTCGATTAACTTGAAAATCGGCTCAGAATTAACAAAACAATAAACAGCTTTTTCATAAGACAGCATCCTCCCTCTGACTGGATTTCAGGGAATATGCCACCTCATAATTGGTGGCGCCGGGCGAATTCAGATATTCGGAAATGCGTTGGCGGCAGTAATCGAAGTATTCGTCCCGCTGATTGTAAATCATTTGCAGGGCGGATTTGTATTTCAGCGCCTCCTCCGCCAACATACGCTCCAGATAATTGCCGTCGGAGTCGTATTCCGAAAGAATCGAATCGATTTGGTCGATGTGCTGCGTCAATTCGATGTTGGCTTTTTCTAGCTTCTTGCATTCCCAGCTGAGAGGGTTGCTCATGATATATGTGGCGGCAAAGGCAATCAGAGAGGTCAGGATGGGCAATATGCCGAAAAAAATGGCGTAATAGAGAGAATTGGATGCACCGTCTGTTTCCGTGCCGCCGTCACTGCCTATGACAGAGGTCGTCATGTTGGATAAGTCCGGAAAGGCCTCGTTGCGCGTCGCGACTCGCAGCATGATTGATTGCCGCTCCTGCGATAAAGGCGACCAAGGGAGCCGCAATGGAAACCGTCTCTACGTTATAGCCGGTGCTATTTCCATTACGAGAACCATGCCGATGATTGCGATATAGCGCAACAGCACATTGTCGTACAGAAACGCCGCGAACAACGATGAGAAGCTAGCAAAATCGGCAGCCATACACGCGATAACGATCGTCGTCAGCACCCAGGCTTGGTTCCAAAGCGAATCCGGCTTGTATTTGTCGTTGTGCAGTTTGTTCAGCGGGCGGAAATTGAGGTTGCCCTCTTCATCCACGCTGTAGAGTTTTTTTCGTGAAGCATATCCCCCTTTAAAATTTGCCGACTTTGCAGCGGCGTGTGATGTCGTCCAACTCTTCCTCGTTTTGCGCGAGGGCCTCCCGCATGGTTCCAAGCTCCCGCTCAAAGGCGCGCCTGTCCCCGCTGCGGCGATTGTTGAGCCCGTAGATTTTGTCTGTGTGTTCAATCTGCTGTCGGCTGAGGTGCTGTTCGGCCTTTGCCGCCTGGTCTGAGATGAGCTTGTCTAGCACGTCCTTATTGCCTTCGTCAAGCGCGCTGCCGGCGGCGAAGAGTTTTTCCAGATAGCCGTCGAGACTTGGCTTGAACTGTATGAAAGGTTCATATTCCTCATAATCTACCGGCTAGTACGCCGCGAACACCCCGCGCATTTTGAAATCCGTGGCGATGGGTTTCCTCGTGTTTTTCCTGCAACGCACCCCAGACGAAGGTGCAGTACTCATCGTAGGCGTCGGCTTCCTTACGCAGCAGCGGGGATGTCCACACGCCGTCTTCGCCGCCCTGCTTAGGCAATGAGTGGTGGCCATCGAGCCGACCGGCCTTGCCGAGCTTTTTGACTTCGAATACACTTAAGTGTTCGGGCTTGGCAGTTTTCGGTGGCGGCTTCTTCTGCGCCGGGGCTTTTAGAAATGGTTTCATGGTCTGTCTCCTTGTGATTTGGTGGAAGGTTCTTTCCTTTCCCTGTGAAATGTGGTATAATTTCGTCAGCGACAATCACAGGCAGCGGATTGCCCATATTCTCTCACAAACAACGGGAACCCGTCACGGACACTTACGGACAGTTACGGACGCTGCGGACAATAACGGTAAATATGAAACAGGAAAATCATGAGAAACAAACGGTTTTCCAGGCTTTGATTATTTCCGCAAGTTTTTGTTTCAAGGCGGTAGTTTGAAAATAACTGAAAGGAAAGTCGCGAGAAAGGCACACAAGAATTTTCATCTATTGTTGGTGCGCGGCCTCTCTCGCACACAGTGCGTAATATGAAGGCTTCCACATTCAATTTCAGTATGTTTGCCGGTATCCTGGCGAACCATTACGGTTCGCTGGTTGACTCGCCGTGCGGAGGGGATCAATTCGCCGGATCCTTTATGGCGATGTTCATTGAAAGGTCTACATCCTTAAAAAACTTTGAGTACGCCGATTCATCTTACGGCAAATTCCTTCTCGGTTCGCGCAGGATGTCAGCCGGGAAAATACGGCAAATCTATAACGCAAGAAGTATCCGGAAATTTGGATATTTTATCAACGACACAAAGTTGACGGAGGAAACAAAAACGGCGCTACTGCGTGATCTGAAACAGGCTGTCAAAAATTCCGTTGCAGACAAAGAGAAAAAGAAGGCTCTGCTAGCGTTGGCCAATGACAAGAGTGTTGATAAATTTGCCTTTGCTTTATTTGAGTACGCGCTGGAAAAGGAACTGGAAGGACCAAAACGCCGCCCTGCGGCAAACAATGCGGCAATTGAAACTTCCTATATTACAGAGCATAGCAAAAGAGCCGTTCGCCGGTTTATAGGCAGGACGACTGAGATGGACGATATAAAGGGATTGCTGCAATCGGATCAGACCCAGGCGATTTGGATTCACGGCATGGGCGGTTTGGGCAAAACGCAGTTGTGCCGCAAGCTGTTTTCCGATTTTGACGGGAACTTCCCTTTTTGGGGCTAGGTAACTTTCAATGGTGATTTCAAGCAATCAATCGTCAATGATGTGCAGTGCGAGAGAGACGATTCCAACGTTGAAACGGCATATCAGGATACGCTAGATTACATTAACCGAAAAGGAGCCGGACTTGTATTGTTCTTGGATAACGTTAGCCTGGCAGGCGTGCATTACAAGGAGATATCGCGCTTGAAATGCCATGTTATTATTACCTCCAGAGACGCGCCATACGACAATACGTTTATAGAAAAACGGTTGGTTTTTTTGTCTCTCACCGAATGCAATAAACTTTTTTATACCTACTACAAAAGAAAAGCGGACGACTCCGTAAACGAAGTCGTCCATCGCGCCGGCTATTTAACGCTAGCGGTTGAACTGTTGGCAAAAACCGCTGCGCCCATCGACATATCAATCGTTGAACTGCTCGCGAAGCTGATTGAGAAATCGTTCGATTTGCGAACCGCCGTCGAAACGAATTGGGACAATAATAAAGAGGCGCAGAACAAGGCCGTGTCAGCGCAATTCGGCATCGTCTTTTCTTTCGCCGGCATAAAAGACGACATTGATAAAATCTATGTTCTGAAAAATGTGTCTATCCTACCGTATCTGGCAACCAGGCAAAGAGTGTTGTGCGATTGGCTAGATTTAGAGGATGAAACAGCGGTTTTCGGCAAGCTCTGCGATTCCGGCTAGCTGCAATATTCTAGCGAGGACGGCTATGTTATGCTAACGGCGAAGGACTAACAATTGATGAAGGCACTTTGCCGTCTAACTATGGTTCGATCGGCGCATACGGCGCGATGTATCTTACGAATGAAAAAATGATTCAATCGGGTTACCGCGAATCGACGACACCGGAAGTGGCGGAGTTATGGAGCGACTAGCGCAGGTACTTAGCTGAAGAGTGGGCGGCAAAACCATTATGGGCAAAACTTTTTGATCCGGTTGGTTACCGTTCGGCTGCCAACGTGATTGCCCGCACCGCTGATTTCAATGTGACCGATCAAAGCTAGCAAACGCAGCTTGGCAATGTCGTGAAATTCTTTGCCGCGCATTACCGATAATTACAGGCTGACAATGACCGGTTACGGCGATAATAGCAAGGGAAACTTGATGGTAGAAATTTACACGCCAATAGATGTACCCAGTTCGGAGATCAGGGATTTCGTCAATCAACAGTTAAATGATGTTCGTAATTGGATTGTTGAAAACAACATAGACCCTGATGATTACAATATTGATTTTATGAGATATTAGAATGTTATGAAGTTAGGGCTTTGAATTCTTAATCTGGGTAATTATTTCCATCACCGACACCGGAGTCTAGAGCGATAAAATTTTTCGCCGATATAAAATCTTCTTTTCCTTGCATATAGACTTGACTATACCGAATACTCAATATCCGTCCCTTAGGGTCAACGTAAGGGTCAATAGTGAATTCTACGGTTATGTCGTATCCGGGGTTACCCGCATTTGCAACAAGGATACAATTATATAGTTTAGTATCACCATGCAGCAACATAGGCTCAACCGCTTTGTCGGATTAGTGATATGTTCCTACTTTTGCAAACACATCGACAATATTTTCCTCGATCACGCCACTTGTATTCGGCGAGGCATTGAGCAAAAATACCACGCCCCGCTTATTCATCGCCCGGAGCTTCTTTTTTACGACCCATCTTGCGCTTTTTACCCGGCTGTTTGTATCCGCTTCCTTCCAGAACCAGTACTTTGTTAGTTTATTTCCTGCAGCGCCGTAGCCCGAGAAACTTTTTGGAACCTTTTGTCCCGCAGCGTTTTCGAAGAAGATTACGTCCGTATGCGCATAACTGACCTCGCAACTGTGGTTTAAAATCAGCGTATTCGGACTGAGCTCGTGAATATACGCCGCCGTTTCATCATAATCCAACTGAGAAAAGCGCGGCCCGCCCCAGTCGGAGCCCCAGCCGTCAATGACCAAAATGGGAATTTCACCATAACAGGTTAAAAGCTCTTTCAGCTGCTGATAAATCAGCGCCTTCTGATCTTCATTGACACCGCGTTCCGTTATGTTGTGATGCAAATCCAACGCGGAAAAATATAAACCAGGCAAAATGCCGTTTGCCCGCATCGTGTTCACATATTCGCGGACGATATCTCCCTGATAGGGCGAGGAAGCGACGCTGTGGTCGGTTGCTTCGCTAGGCCAAAGAGCGAATCCCTCATGATGCTTGGCGGTTAGCGCGGCGAATTTACAGCCCGCCGATTTTGCGACATCCGCCCACTGCTGAAAGTCTATCTCTCCGGGATTGAAGTCGGCGGGAGAGAATGGACGGTAGCGACTGTCGTTTTTACTGTCGGTAACGCCGTAAAACCAATCGTCCGTTTCACTTTTAAATTGAAATGTTGCGCTGTTGAAGTGGATAAACATCCCAAAGTTCAGCGCGGCGAAGGCTTGCAGTTGTTCAGACATATCCGGCCCTTCCTTATTTTTTAATTGTTCCGCGAGATCAATATCGACGGAATCGTTTCCGCACGCGGCTAACGTAAAAATCAACGTCGCCGCTAATACCAATGCAATAAGCTTTCTCATATAACCTCCCTGTGATAAACAGCGCCGCATTTATTGCGATATACATAACAAATACGTACATTTTCGCTTGCGTTCGCAATCTTTATCTTATTATACTACAACGTTCCACAAAAAGCAACCTAAAAATCATTTGAGTTTCCCCATTTTTTCTCACCGAACTGCAAAAAAGCGTTGTGAATCAAGGGATTCAGCGACTTTGTTTTTGAAATCTATTAGGTTGGGTAGCTTTGAGGGGACGCTATTTGCCTATACAATAGATTGTATGTTTTAAACAGTGTTTGTACTGTATGCAGTGCGACAAAGTGTATTCAAGCAGTTTTTACACCATCTTCCTGAAAAAATGGGGAAGCTCAAAATGTTAAAATAGCTTGACGGAAATCACCCTACACGCAACATTTGAACAGCGTTTAATTGGCGAAGAATTCAAGAGTTGCTGGGAACACCTATGTGAGCATTTAATCGGTAACGGCGCCTGGCGCTACGGTTCCGTCAACGGACGCAGTAAGCGTTTGGTGGAAATGGAGGCGAACGAAAATGTGTGAGAAACGGACGGTTTATCTGGCTTACGGGAGCAATCTGAATATCCGGCAAATGTTGCGGCGCTGCCCCGATGCAAAGCCCTGGGGAGCAACGGAGCTTGCCGACTGGAAACTGGAGTTTTGGGGCGGCGCGGTGGCGACCATTGTGCCCAAAGACGGATGCTCTGTCCCGGTGGGATTATGGAGCATTACGGCAAGGGACGAACGGGCGCTGGACGTTTATGAAGATTATCCCAGGATGTACCGCAAGGAATATCTCCCAATAAAATGGGGCGGCGGGCAACGCCCGCAAGAAGACGTTCTAAACGCAGATATTGCGAAAAGTGGTTTTCTCGGTAACAACATTCACGGCAGATACGTAAGAGCCATGGTTTACATCATGAATCGCGGCGCGGTCAATCTGCCGAGTATCAGCTATTTCAAGACAATTCTTGACGGTTATTTGGACTTTGACATCGACACAACTCTTCACTAAGTTCTTTAGGGCCAGTAACGCCAGAACCGTTCGTCCTGATGGTACCGGTATTGGTTTATTCCTGGTCCAGAAAGTCATTAAGGAGCATGGTGGTGAAGTTATCTTCCATAGTGTACAAGGCAAAGGCAGTACGTTTGGATTCAGGCTGCCGATCAGCAAAAATCGTGTGAACGATGATGACGCGGCATAAACCGCAAAATTGGATAATTCTTGATGCAGCAAAAATATAGTGTTTTGTTAGTTTGTATTGCACTATTTAACGAAACTTGCTGTTTTCTTCCGGCAAAGCATAACTACTTCACAAAAGTTTAATGACTGAACATACTCCCCAATGAAATACATCGTTTTAAAAGCAGCACCTGTAATCATTTTAATTTTTAATCATTTGCAGAAGCAGAAAATACATTGTGTTTGCATAGATACGGCACGGAGATTAAATCGTTTAAAGCAGAATAGTCTTTTATTGTCACGACAAACATCAAAATGTCAAGTGATTTACATTGTATCTTGACCAAACTCCAACTGCTTAAAGATTCTCTCATGCACCTGCTTCAAAAAGCTCCCAGGACCAAGCACCTTTACAGTCGGTCCGAAGCTTAATATGCGAATCAAAAGCTCGGTTTCGTCAGTGGGGTCGTACCATATGCGGCAGGTATATTTCCCGCTATCTCTGTCATATTCTGTCTGCCGCTCGAAAGATGCAAATTGAAGCATACAGCGCTCAAGCGCATTGCGTTCTCTTGTTATTTCCAACACAACTGGCTCAGAGCAAATCGCTTCTGTATAAAGCTCGTCTAGTTCAACCGGCTTGTCAAACCAGTTTTCTGAAAGCTGCACGTCGATCATGCGTGCAAGATTCAATGTAATACGCCGTAGCCGGCTATGGTTCTTTTGGAAAGCCGCGCACTGCAAACGGAATTTGTCGTCCCGGGCAGAATAGCAAAGTTTGTAAGGGTGATACTGCCGCCGTGTCCGTCCGCCCTTACCGGTACTGTATTCAATAATCACAGGTGCCTTATCTTTTGTGGCTTTCAGAATTGTTTTGAAGTGCTCAATGTAGCCTGCGTCAGTGTAATCATCGCCGTCAAGGTGCCTGTCATATACATGAAAATCATTCTGCAAAAACAGCGGTTCAATATCTGCAAGAGAAGCTTGCAGCTCATGGAATTGCTCATCGTTAAGAAAAAGCCTTATGCGTGGATCGTTCAGCAAAGCCTTTAACCACGATTTTTCAAGTGTGGTTAAGGGTCTTTTTGTATTGACGTCAAGTCTGGAATAATACTTGTCGCCTCTTTCATCAAGCAAATTCCATTCACCGGAAAACAGCGACGGCAGCAGGTGAAAGGTGCTGTCATAAAACCCGTGGTTCTCCACAAGCTGTTCGATTTCGGCTCTGGTTATATCGCTTTGTGCCTGATTCAATATCCTCGAAATCACGGTAAAATAGCAGCCATAAACTTCGGAAAATAGCTCCATTACTCATTACCTTCTTTCAGCTCAGTCTTGATTCCATACATTCTTGCCATGCGTTTCACGTCGCCATAAAAGCGGTTGATGATTTTTTGGTTCGTACCCTCCAACGCGATAATCCTTCCAATGAAAGTCTTTATCCAAGGCGACATATCGTTGGAATCATAAACCTCTTTGGTGTACAGAAAGACATTATCCTCCAGTCTGAGCAGCTCGCCGCCTTGACCCTCGCGCTGTATGCGGTGAAGGATGTACTCCTCGCGCTTCTCGTCAATGCGCAGTTTCATGCAGATGATCTCTGGTCGGCGTGCCGTGCCGAAGCTGACGCCCCATACCTTGTCCAGATGAGCTTCTAGCTTTTCTTTCAGCTCGGGCGCATATTCTGTTTCATTTGCTAGCGTTAATTTTTTAATATAGTCTAGCCGAAAATTTGTGAACCGCCGCAAGCGGAAGGAGTACATACAAACGTAGCGCCGCCCCGTTGCCGTGCTGACGAAAATCTTAAGCGGCAGCGCGTGGATGCGCGTTGTGCAGCCGGTGCGCTCGCTCTGGTTCTCAAACAGAACACTGCAGCTTTGTCGCATGGCGGACAGCAGTTCAAACAACACTCCGTCCTCTAGCGTGTGGGCAATGTAATGGTGCTTGAACGCAAATAAATCGTTGCACACGTTTTCGTTATCCAGAACATAACTGCCGATTTCACCAAAGGGCGCCGCACCCTGGAAGAACTTGACGGCGTCAAGCAACTCAGGAAATATGGCGATTTCCTGTGGATTAATACTGTAAACAAACGCCCTGCCACACTTTTCATGAATGAGCATACCCAGTTTGATGTACTCCCTGCACTTATTGCGCACGGTCTGAACATCAAAAGTCGTTTCACTTTTTTCGCAGATTTTATCTGTAATTTCGTCAACAGTCATGGGCGCATTTTTTAGCGCATCGAGTATGTAGAAGTGCAGCATAATGTCATTGGTAGTGAAGCTTTTGGATTTCCACGCCGCGTACAGGGGATTGAGAGGAATTTTCGCGCAGTCAACAGATATAAAAGAGGATTTACTGCCGCCAGAGTAGTCCCACTTCATGGTTTTGCCCATGTAGCTTTCAATGCGGCGCTTTTCGTTATCGTAGGTGCGGGCGGACTTCCTTGTGAAATCAGCGCGAGATTTAAAACCATACACGTAAAAATCACGCATATAGTCACGGATTTTGTCGAAGCGTTTGATTAGCTCTGAAAAATTAGCCATAATAATTCCTAATCTGAAAAATCTCTGAAAAGTACATCTATTTCACTGCCGTCAAACAGACTGCCGCTGCTGATGAACTTTTCAATCCGTATATCGTCATCCGAAAATTCTACTTCCCAGTGTTGACCGGGGAGGACAATCTCCACCATAATGTATTCGTCATTACATTTAGCAAGCTTATAGAAGATATGTTTTTCTTCCAGACTATTCAAAAAATCTATTCGCTTTTGCAATGGCATAAGATTGCACCTCATCAATTTATTAAGACAATTATAGTTAAAAAAGCAAAATAATGCAAGCTCGCAAACTTTTTTAAATGATACGTGCAGAAAATTTTGCTAAAATAAGCACAGAAAACAAAGAGAGGTGAACACCATGTTCGTAATCAGCAACGAAAACACACGTAAACCCATCAAGGTTTGGCTGCCGGATGAATCTTACATTGAGGAAGGCTGCCTACAGCAGGCGCTCAACCTCGCAAATCTGCCGTTCATCCACAAGTGGGTCAGTCTCATGCCGGACACTCACATGGGCATGGGTATGCCCATAGGCGGCGTGATTGCCGCCGAGGGCGTGATCATCCCCAACGCGGTGGGCGTAGACATCGGCTGCGGCATGGCATTCGTCGGGACAGATATAAAAGTGGATGAAATCTGCGAAATCATGACCGGCAACGGCTCATTGATTCAGGGCATTGTCGGCGATATCCTGCGCAACGTGCCATTGGGATTCAATCACCACAAGCATATCCAAAGCTGTATTACGCTAGATATCGCCTTGCAAGAAATGGAGAAATACGAAGCAAATCCAGAGCTTGTCAGTCAAATCGACGCGGGATATTACCAAGCCGGAACTCTCGGCGGCGGAAACCACTTTATTGAGCTTCAAGAGGACGGCGAGGGGTATCTGGGCATCATGATCCACTCCGGCAGCCGCAACTTCGGCAAGCAGGTCTGTGATTATTTCAACGCCATAGCCCGGGAGCTGAACCAAAAATATCATTCCATTGTGCCTGACGAATGGCGGTTGGCTTTTCTCACAGTGGACGCTCAAGAGGGCAAACAGTACATCAACTGGATGAACCTTGCGTTGGACTTTGCCGCTGAAAACCGCACCAAAATGATGTACACTGTCCGTGCGATTGTCGAAAAGTGGGTAGGAAAATATACCAACATCAGCTTTAATTATACCGATGAAATCAACTGCCACCACAACTACGCCGCGCTAGAAAATCATTTCGGCAAAAACCTGTGGGTGCACCGCAAGGGCGCGACCCGCGCAAGAGCCGGAGAATTGGCGGTCATTCCCGGTGCGATGGGGTCCTACAGCTATGTCGTGGAGGGCTTGGGCGAGGCGGACAGCTTCTGCTCGTCCTCCCACGGCGCGGGGCGCAAGTATTCCCGCAAAGGCGCCATGCAGGCGTTTTCTGTTGAGGAAGTCATGGTTGATTTACAGAAACAGGGCGTGATCCTCGGTAAGCACAGCAAGAAGGATGTCCCCGAGGAAAGCCGCTTTGCCTACAAGGACATTGACGAGGTTATGGAGAATCAGCGCGATTTGGTTAAGCCGATCAAGCGGTTAAAAACCATTGGCGTGGTCAAAGGATAGAGTGATATGCGGTGTAGGGTGCGACGCGCCAAACAAAACATTACTTAGGTACTAAGGTGTTACAGCCTTAAATACTGCCGGATTACCCTATGCGAAAGGTTCAAACGCCTTTGCGGTACCGCGGACGCTGTCCTGCGGTATGCCGGGCAAAACGGCGAGGCTCCGTAAACGGGGCGCTAACGACACGGTCGCGGGTTCGAATCCCGCCCCCGAAAGGGGTAACTCAGCGGGTAGAGTACGTCGCGTGTTAAGTTTCAGGACTTAACCACCAATGGCAAGCGGAATGACGCCGAGGTTCGACTCCTCACCTATGAAAAAAGACCTGTCAAGTCTTTTCCCAAGCGGCGAAAACTGAAAGGTCCGGCAATTGTCAGCAAAACTCCAGACCCTTGCAGCGTTTGCTTTGTCTGCGGTAAAAGGGATACCGCCTGTGTCAAGTTTGTCCTATAGCTTCTCCTGCGGGAGATTCACACCGGACAGAGCTTTGCACAGCTAAACTTTCACTCCACAATGCGAGCGCGGACATTTCAGTCAAACCCGTACAAAACAAGAAATGAGGTAATCAAAATGAAAATCATCATCAACGAAAATGAGCGCGGCTTTCTGTTCAAAAACGGTACCTACCGCAAAATGCTGAAGCCCGGCAAGCACAGCGTCAAAAGAAACTTTGGCGAAACATACGCCCGCGTGCCGATTGACCTGCCGATCGTCGTGCCGAAAGCCGACATAACCGTCCTGCTGCGCGACAAGGCATTTGCCGACAGCGTAGCCCGGATAGACGTGCCCGATGGCAGTATTGCTATACATATGCAGGAGGGGCGCACCGCCGGCACCCTGCAGCCTGGTACATATTGCTTCTGGAACTGCGTCCGTGAGCACAGCTTCCAACTGATTGACGTCACTCAAACGGCGATGACAGATGTCGCCCCTGAGCAGCTGACGGCAGTACCAACCAATCTCTACACCAAAATTGAGGTTCTCGAGGGTGAGACGGGACTTCTGTTCATTGATGGTAAATTTGAGCGTCAGCTGAAGAGTGGCAGCTATTATTTCTGGAAAAATATGCAGAAAGTCGAATGCCGGAACGTGGATTTGCGCGCCCAACAGCTAGATATCGCCGGACAGGAGATCCTGACGGCGGATAAAGTTTCGCTGCGTATCAACTTTGTCTGCACCTACAGGGTCACTGACCCAATCAAAATCACCTGCGAAATCAAAGACTATAAGGCGCAAATTTACACCCTGACCCAGTTAGCCCTGCGAGAATATGTCGGCCGCTTCCGCTTCGACGAGCTGCTAGAGCAAAAGGATTCCATTGCCGCCTTTGTGCTCAATCAGCTTCAGGCAAAGCAGGACGCGCCTTTCGCGGAGTTCAGCGATGCGGGTCTGAAAGACATCATCTTGCCCGGCGAGATCCGCGACATCATGAACACGGTGCTGATTGCCGAGAAAAACGCCCAGGCCAACGTCATCGCCCGCCGCGAGGAGGTCGCCTCCACCAGAAGCCTGCTGAACACCGCCAGGCTGATGGAGGAGAACGCCACGCTTTATAAGCTCAAGGAGCTAGAGTATCTGGAGAAAATCTGCGACAAGGTCGGCAATATCTCCATAGGCGGCGGCAATCTTCTGGGAGAGCTAAGGGAGATTCTGAGCGCAAAATAAGCAATAAAAATGCAGGTGTTCTTCTTTGACTACTTGCATTTTTTATGGAATGGTGTATACTATACACATTGATATATCGGAGGATAACTATGCCGAACATCAAAAAAATCACCTCACAAAAAGAATATGATTTTCTGCGCACAAAAGAGTATCTTAAAGACAACATCTTGTTTCTCGCTTTCGGCGGTAGTTACGCCTATGGCACGTCTAATGCCGATTCCGACGTCGACATTAGGGGTTGTATGCTGAACCGGTATTCCGACCTGATCGGCATGACAAGCACGGAACAATACATAGACGATAAAACCGATACGCTTATTTATGCCTTCAACAAGCTGATCAGTCTGTTGATAAACTGCAATCCAAACACAATTGAGATGCTTGGCTGCAGACCAGAGCATTATCTTTTCTTTGACGGTATAGGAAAAGAATTGATTGCCAACGCTCACATTTTTTTGTCGCAAAGGTGCACTTCTTCCTTCGGCGGATACGCTAACCAACAGCTCAACAGGCTGAAAAACGCCGTTGCCAGAGACGCTATGCCCCAGGCCGAAAAGGAAGGGCATATCACAAGGTCAATCAATCATGCTATGTTGAGTTTTCACGACAGATATTCTGAAATTCCCGAAGGGGCAATCAAGCTGTTTGTCGATAAGTCGGACAAGCATGATTTGGACGCTGAAATCTTTATGGACATCTCTCTGACCCATTACCCCCTCAGGGACTGGACAGGTATGTGGTCGGAGATGCAGGAGATCGCCAAGCGCTATGGCAAGCTCAATCATAGAAACAACAAGAAAGACGAAAATCATCTGGACAAGCACGCCATGCA
>Ga0099364_10004890_pt1 | contig 20114 bp, 12 predicted proteins | sample TergutTh196P3_FD_73070 | JGI IMG/M metagenome (GOLD analysis project Ga0099364, IMG submission 73070) | Microcerotermes parvus P3 segment gut microbial communities from Pointe-Noire, Republic of the Congo - Th196 P3 | ecosystem: Host-associated > Arthropoda: Insects > Digestive system > Gut ... | reverse complement strand
ACAGTTTTTCGAGCGGATAGCAGCACAAGTGATTTGCTTGATCATTTCGGTATATACACAGATGACTTGAACAGATACTTAATTTCACGAGAATGCAAGAGTGTGGATTGACAATTTGCCGATTAATCAACACTTATGAGGGGAGTTCTTGAGATGGCAGGCTATACGAATAATCGTACAGATGATAAGTCGTCCGCAGTATCTGTTTCAACGAGAAGAGCGTTTTGGGACTGGCTCATTGACGGAAACGCAAAAATGTCTACCCCTGAAGTTATATTATCGTGTTTGGACAAAGTTTCTCAGTTTGCAGTAGAAAAGAAAATGTCTTCTGTAAGTTTTTGGTTGATTACACAATTAAGCGTTTTTGGCCCTATCTACAAACAATTGCTTAAAACAAACTTGCGCCGACCAATAGATAGAAAAACGAGTAACACGTTTCCAATGGCAGGTTCTTATTACATAAAATTCTTGAAAGAAAACTCTTATGCTTTTGTCTTACCACTGGATAACCATCTAAATGAAGAAACAGTTCCAACTCAGCAACCAACAGCGTTACCAGAAACACAACAGAGTCGAATAATTCATCGTGTAGACTTCAAAAATACTGAACTGTGTACGGACTGCAATCCGGTAACATGCTCTGTAAACGGAGAGAGTATTCCTGTTGGTGGATCGTGGCGTGATTTACTGATCAACCTTGCAGAAATGTTTTTAGTAAAGGATAATTCTAAAGTCGGTGACTTGTTCCAAAATCCTTTGCTTCCTGGAAGCAATCGGCCTTTTTTTCTTCAGAGCAAGCCGAATGGAGCTGCAAAGCAAATATCAACTGGCCAATGGATATATGTAAACTTTAACATAGCGACGCTAGTGGATATTATCGGTAAGCTATGCAGGTATTGTGGTGTAAATCTCGAAAATGTCGATATTACATACACGCCCAAACTAACCGGGGATATAGTAGGGAAAACCGTGACGCAAAGCGACAACGACACCCCAATAGTTGACGTGCCTGATCCCCTTCTTAATGTCTTATGTAACGATTACATCAATGGTTTCAGATTTGATATAACTGCACTCCGCTTGCTATCAAACAAAGCGGGTGTAGAAATAGATGATACGCTCCAAGCGGTATTGAAGAAGACATTATTTCATCGTGGCGATGATGTCTACTTTGTGCTTGACAATGTCGCCGACTATGAAACTCGTAAAGATTTGATAGAGTATACCAACACTTTACTTGAGGATTTTGGCTGCTTTGAAACTTTGGAAATCTATCGCCATTACAATGACAGAGTTAATACAAAATGTATATTAAATGAGGATGTTTTTGAGTTATTCTACGAATTTATTAGCAATCGCGATGATGTTCGTATTGTTGCCATCCCAAACATGAGGAACAAGATTGCGCGGCAGAGAACAGGGAGCGCTTGGGATCTGTTGACAGAAGTCGCCAATCGAATAACCAGGATACTTAAAGAGGACTTCAACGGAACGATTACAGAGGAAGATTTACATATGCTGTTTCGTGCGTTTTCAACGGATTTGCTCACTAAAATAATCAAACACTGTGCTGAGGAAATTGTACGCACCGAGATAAATGGCATAGTGGTTTATCAATCACTTGATGCACTTGGATTGATGGACGACTTTTCGCAGTTGCTAGAAGACGTACTCGGAAGATTCAGCGAACTAGGCATTGCTCCGACTGAAGATAATCTCCATACCGCTTTAAGTCTTGAACTAGGCGTAAACTTCAACTCTGAATACAACATCCCTGACCAAGAAACATACAGGCGGCTCATATCAGCCTACTATAAGGCCGAACCTCCACGCAAATGGAAAAGCGGCATATTCTCGGAGGTCTCGGATTAACATGTACTCATATATATGGGATAAAAGAACGCAAGGATACTTGCTCACAACGCAGACGGGAAAATACGTCGCAAATGAAATCCGGCCAGTTTTTGCGCAGGAACTGTCATTGACCGGACTAGGTAAACATTTTGATTATGACCGCCGCGAGACACGCCCTCTTCTGTGGGCGCAGAAAAATGCTTACCTTGTTGCTGACGTAGACAAGGACGGGAAACCCGAAGGCAGAAAGGTCGCAGAACTTAACGGCACGCAGTACGGAAAACCGCTGAACATTCAAGTATTCTTCGAGGGCAAACTGAAACTTGAGCCGGTAGATATAGATGCGATGGTCGCCGCGAATGCAGAAATCATGGATATTGTCGTAGCGGACGCAAAGCGGCGCACAAAGGAACTCTATGACGGAGACATAAAGCGATGTGACACAGCATATATCGCGTTTTCGGGAGGTAAGGATTCCGTAGCGTTGCTCGATATATGCCACCGCGTCCTGCCACTGTCCGTGCCCATCGTATTCAGCGACACGGATATGGAACTGCCCGATACTTATAAGGTATGGGATGAAATACAAGCCCTATATCCTGACCGTGAGTTCATTTGCGCAAGAGCGGAAACATCCGCGCTTGAAAACTGGCGGACATTCGCCCCGCCGTCAAGGACGATTAAGTGGTGCTGCTCTGTCCACAAAAGCACCCCTGCGCTGATGATGCTAAAAAGCAGGTTGCGCAAAACTGCAATTAAGCTTATGGCTTTTGTGGGTGTTCGAGGCGATGAAAGCCATAGCCGTTCGTTTTACGAAGATTTTACCGAAGGCGCGAAAAACGCCTCTCAAATCAACTGTATGCCGATTCTGGACTGGGGAGCGCATGAGTTGTGGTTGTATATTTTCGCAAATGATTTGCTTATTAATTGTGCATACAGAAAAGGAATTAGTCGTATTGGCTGTGTAATGTGTCCCGTTTCATCAGCAAGATATATTTGGTTTGCACAAAAAAACTTTCCGCATATGATAAAAACATATTGCGATGTTATTATAGAAACCAGTACAAAGAACTTCAAATCAGTCGATGAAAAAAATACATTTATTGGGCGTGTGGATTGGGGAGCAAGAAGAAGTGGAGTGGCATTGAAGGAAACACTACAAGACCCTCTGGAAACAAACAACGCCTTAACTCATACTTTCCAAAGCCCTCACTTTAAAGAAGATCTATTCTACGAATGGATTAAGACTTTAGGAATCATTGTGAGAGATAGAAAGCGCGGATGCCAACTACTCAAACTGTCTGATTCGCTTGATGGGGGAATTCCGTTCACATATTCTTCCCCATACACGGGTGGTGGAACAGCACAATTTGAGTTTCGCAATTTGGACGAGAAGAAAGCAATGCTCCCCTTAATACGATCGCTTTTTAGAAAAGTGTCAGCCTGCAAAAACTGCCAAAGCTGTGAGTCCGAGTGTACTACGGGAGCATTATCAGTTGAAAATGGAAAGATCTTTATTGATGGAGCCAAATGTATAAGATGTCGCAAATGTTATGATATTGAAAGAGACTGCTGGAGGTTCAATTCTATGTTCAAATCCGAAAACGAAAACAATAGGATGAGTGGGATAAATCGTTACAACCATTTCGGTTTGCGGGAAAGCTGGATTATTCCACTTTTGGAACTACGAAATGACTTCTTTCCTTGGACTGAGTCCCATCCATTAGGAAATAAAATGGTTCAGTCAGCGAGCTCATGGTTTCAACAGGCATTGCTAGTACAAAGTAAAACTCGAAAGCCGACTCTTTTAGTAGACTTGTTCGGGAAATTCGGGTCAACACACATGGTTGGCTGGGAGTTAATTTGGATTGCTCTTGCTAACAATTCTGTCTTAATAAAATGGTTTGTTAGCATAGTAGATTTTGATAAGGCTTACATAATGGAGCAATTAGCGGCATGGCTTAGAGAAAGCAATCCAGAGCTTGGTCAGTCTACAATTAAGGACGGATTAACATCGCTTAAAGAGACGATAACTCGCTCACCTCTCAGCGGTAATAATGGAATCGCAGAAGTTATTATGAAAGGGCGTTCCGTGCAAAGCATCACCCGCAAAGCAAAAGACGTTCACCCGCTCACGATCCTGTATGGCTTGTACCTTATCGCCGATAAAGCAAAACGCGGAAATTTCAACGTTAGCCGACTGTTGACAGCAGACATTGAGTCTGCATTTGTGTCACCAATCGTAGCGTTTGGCATAACGCCCGACAGATTTAAAAAGCAGTGCGAAGGTTTGCGCACGCGTTATCCGGATTATATCTCGACCTCGTTTACACACGGCAACGATGGGCTTGAGGTCTTTTCGGAAAAATATAACTTTGAGGATATTATTAAACTCGCACTGGAGGACTAGGACATGAGGCACTATTCGGATTATTTTGCCGTACCGGAAAACTACAGCCCAATAATGACCCGTGAGAAGATCAATGAAACTCCTGAGACATGGCTTGAATTCTATCCGCATACGGAGTTCGAAGGCTTTTGTTCCACGCTTTTGGCTGTACTCGAAACGGGAGAAAAGTCTGTTTGGATGTATGGCAACTACGGAACGGGTAAGTCAAACGCCGCCCTTGTCGTCCAAAAACTGTTTATGGACGATGAAGCACGTGTGCGCAGTTGGTTTGAGAAAGAGGACGGGAAGGGACTCACCGACCGAAAAAGCTTTGAAAAATCTCTCTTGGCACATCGCGAAGAGGGGACGCTAGTTGTGTACGACTACAACGCTGCCGGTGTCGGGGCGAATGAAGGCCTGCTTGTACGCTTGGAAAAAGGCATCGTAGCAGCACTAAGGGAACGTAAATTTACCATCCCCGGTAAATCCAACCTCGCCAATGTTATCGAGCGCTTACAGCGCGAGAGCTCACACTTTTTTATAACTCGCGACAGAATTCAAGGAGAACTCGCTTATCTACATCCAGGTATAAAGACTATACAGCAACTTGTTGATGCCTTGAATAAGGAACACAAAGACACGGATGCACCCACCGGATTGCTTGATGATGTCCAGCGTGTCTTTCATGAAGATAACATATTTCTCAATGTAGACGTGCCGATGTTTCGCGCGTGGATAGCATCGATCCTTGCTGCTAATAAACTAAAGCACATTATCTATATCTTTGACGAATTCCACCCATTTATTGAAAAGAATAAGAACCAATTGAAAACCTTTGAAGACGTTACCGAATCTCCCGGTACAAATAGATTTTTCCTTGTCCCAGTCACGCATATGCAAATTAACGCATATTTGGCTGAGGGGTCAGATAGCGCAAGAAAAGCAAATGACCGTTTTTATTTCCGCAGGATTCAAATGCCAAATAACACGGCGTTCTTCCTTGCGCATCGCGCCATGCAAGAAAAACCTGAACGGGCACAGGAATGGAAATCTGTTCGCGAAAAGATACTGTGGACACCTATTTCGTCAGTCGTCAACAAATTCCCCGCAGAAGATGTGAGCCGCGAATCCTTCTTTGATATCTTACCGATTCACCCGATGGCGGGATTTTTGTTGAAGTTCCTTTCAGAGAATGCGAAATCCAATCAAAGAAGCCTTTTTGAGTATCTGAAAGGGAGCGCGGATGGTAAAGAATTCCAAAACTTTATCCGTGCCGGAGGACCGGATGTCGAAAACAAACAGTTTTTAACTGTGGATTATCTTTGGGATTATTTTATTGACCGCAAAGATTTGGGATTGAGCAGTGACATTGTTGATATTGGATTGACTTACAAGCAAATCCTAAACCGTGAGTTTTCCAATCAAACAGACGATGCAGTAGAATTGCGAGTGCTTAAGGCTGCGCTTCTTTTCTGTCTGCTTGAGCGTCTTTCACCCGGTGGGCATGATAGATTAAGGCCCACAGTTGAAAACATTGAACTGTCGTTTAAGGGAGATGGCATCATCACCGACCCCGTCGGTATAGTCAACGATTTAGCGCAGAGGCATTGTTTTTCTATTGTAGGTGGAAATATTGAGCTTTATTCCACTTCTGTTGGTGGTCCGGAACTAATGCTGAAAATTGCTGAACTGGAGCTAAAGTTCCACGAACTCTTGTCGGAAAAAGTAAAAGATAAGCTCGAAGACCATACCAAGAGTGCAAGACAGCACAGTTCGGGACGTTTTGAGATTCGAGTATCAGACGCAAAGCATACAACATTGACAAACATTACATCATCTGTGCGCGAACGATATGGCAGAGGACAGAATAAAGACAATGCATCAGTTTGCCTTTGGTTCGTTATCGCAAAGAACAAAGAAGAGCAATTGCTTATTCCAGAAAAAATCAACAACATCCTTTCGCAACTTCCGGAACATCGAATCTTGATGTTTACTTTTCCAACGATGCAATTCTGCCATAATAACGCGGATTCATGGAACGAATACGTCCGGCAGCAGGCTCAGTATATTCTGGAAAATGAGGGGGCAACTAAAAAACAGATACGGACGACCATGGATAGGATGGAACGGGAATGGATCGACGAGTTGATGAAGCACACAGCAGAGATAATAGTATATTCTGTGCAGGGCGGGGCAATTTCGAATGACAGCACTTCTTGGAGTGCATTTAAGGAACTAATCACCGCGTATGTCCGCAATACGATACCAAACTGTGTTGATAGCTTGACTCAGCAAATTACGGCTTTTGGTAACAGCGGGCTAAAATCATGGGCACTTGCCGGAATTAACTTCAACGCTGAGTCAGGCCCGCTAGGTCAGTTAGTGAGGTCGCTCAAAAGCCAAGGCATTTCGTCCGAACCTGGCTGGTTTTCACAAAATACTGACCATCCGATAGCCCAGATACACGCTTTGTTCGAAAAGAAGATTTCCAACACGATATCTAAAGGCGGGAAACTCTCTGTACGTAAAGTTTATATTGAGTTGCAGAGGCATCCGTTCGGATTGAGATATAACGCACTGTCGGCATTTGTGCTGGGCTTTGTTTTGAGTGATATTCTCGCAAAGAGCTACCAATGGACAGATGAAAGGCTCACTAAGCCGCTTGAAGCTGACACACTCGCAGAGATAATAGAATCTGTTGTAAAAAACGATGGCGGGGAAAATATGCGCGGGGAAAAATGGATATGCCGCTTATCAAAAGAAGGCAAGGAGTTCATCGCGAAAACCCCCTTGATGTTTGACCTCCAGCCTTTGCCGGAAGCGACAGTTGAAAGTGTGCTAAGTCAGATTCAAGGATGCACTCAGAGTATATCCCACCGCGTCCCATTGTGGGTTTTGCCGGAATATATACGAAACACAGGCGATGAAAAGGCAGATAATATCAAACGTGTCATAGATTATATATGTACAGCGTTCACGACCAGTTCCAAAGGGAAAGTCGAAGACCGCTCAAATGCTGTAGAAGAAGCCGGAGCGATTCTCATTGACGACCCGGACATTGTCGCCGCTATTGCGGGTTATATCAAGCCGGAGAATTTTTTGAGGGCGTTTGAGCTATATGTTGACAGCGTGAGCCCGGCATTGAATCAGCTTGCGCGTGAAATCGGAGACGTTACACATCAATATATTCAAGCTATACTGGACAAAACAGCGGAAACGGCGGGATGGCTTTGGAAACCTGTGGATATAAGTAATGAAATTGAGGATATGCTTTGCGAGTATGAAATAATCTCAATGGCAAAACCCATACTCAAATTGACTGAGTTTGCGTCATATAAGGAGATTATTAATGCCTTCCGTGTAGCAATGACGCAAACAAATAAGCTACCAAGGCAGATGATTGAAGCAGCGTATCCTGTGCTATCAAGTTTCTTCTCAGCTATGCAAAATGGCACTTCTCCGCAAGATACCAAATCCGCCCTGTCGCTGAGCTTTGATATTATCGAGAAGCTGTTTTTCACGCAGGGAAATACTGAATCGCTTAGAGTACTAAAGTCTCGGCTAAAGGAATTGCCAATCAGAGACGATGAGTTGATCAGCATTTTAAACGCTATGCCATTCGGTTTTAACATGGGTGTATCAGATTTTTTGGATGGGGTTAACGCAAGAATTGAAGAGTATCTCCAAGCGTCGGTTATTCAAAAGCTAAAAGAAAAATGGGAGATGCTATCCGGAACGAAAACTCCAAATGAATGGGCAATTGTAAATAGAATACCCGCTCGTTTTATATTCGGTGGCCATGCCTCAACCTCTGACATTCTCAAAGCTGTTGAGCATCCTGAGACCTTTGCAGCATCGAAACTTAGTGAGTTGCTTGATGTTATTGATGACATGAGAGCATTTGGCATAGCAGAATGTCAAGAAGCATTCCGCGCAGAGGCCGTACCTCGCAAGTACATGAAATTTGACATCACGCACGCCTCGCTCTTTGATTATTTACAGGAAGAATATGGTGCTAATCCAAATAATTGGCCTGGTAATCCGGAGATTTCCGGTCTTATCCGTAGCCAGTATAAAAACACCTTTGCTCCACAAATCGCAGAAAAAATCCGCAAAAAACCGGCAGATGAGCTAAAACAGCGACTTCTTGTTATGGCACAAGAAAATGAAGAACTGGGCTTGTTGTTCTGGGAGGACTGATGATGGATATTACAGTAAATGATTATTTTTTGACTTATAATAGCATATCCGCTCGTGTCCAGTTATTTCCAAACAATGCAGAGGCGGCTAATCTTATAAATCGGCATAGAGATAAGCATTCACAGATACTGCCCATTGCGGATTGCTTGCCGGATGCTGCTGTTAGGTTACCAATGCCAGATGAGCTATGGAAACGCATTGATGAAAAACTCGACGGTTATAACACGCATGTCGTTGTCACAGGAATCGACGCATACCTTTCTCTCATCTCTGAAGGAGACATCGAGGCTTTCTTTGTCGCGCTGAAAGGTCGCGTTGATGCAGATATTCGAAATGTTACTTATCTGTTAAGTAAACGGTATTGCGCACATTTTTCTGCTCCGCGATATGAGGAGTCACGAACAGTTGTCAGTTTCTCAGGCGAAACTGAAGAAATAGAACCTCTGCTTATCGAGGTTGTCTCAGACAAGTGGGTTAAGCCTGATGGAAAGCTCACCGACTACAACTCTTTGCTGAAAAGGCTTGGAGATGCCCTGCCAAAAGGAAAACACATTCTTGTCATTAATGATTTGAAGATCAGGCAAGCCGGTTTAAGTAGCTGCGTCTCGTTTTTGCTCGATGTCCGCCTGATTGCTGAGCGATTCCATGGCATTACATCAGACTTGAATAACTCCACTCTTGAAATGTGGCTTGAACAAGCCGGAAGCGAAGAACTGTCACCTGCACTCTATCTCGAAAACAAATTTGGTAAAGCGAATATCAACACACGGCTCGCATTGAAACGCTTATGTGACATGCCCGATGATGAGCTTTGGGATGCTTATGTCTGGCTTCTGCGAAAGCAGTTGCCCGCAGGCAGCTATATATCAAGCGTTTTAGCTTCCGGTGTGACTCGAAGCAACTTGTTTCGCAAGTATGTCATAGATGAGCTTACGTCAAAACTCCACAATCTGGAAACCGAAAAATATGCCTCCGAACGCGCAGAAGCTCTTGCGAATCTCCCGGCAGAGCCGCTCATCATTGATTTCATAGGTCAAACGAGGGATGTTGAAGCTGCCGCAGCATTTTTGAACTGTGGAACAAAAGCAGAGCGGATGGAGATAATACGCCGTGTCTCAAAGCTGGACTTAGTGACGGGGTTGCCGGAGTTATTCCAGCGTCTATATCCTACACTGGCGGATTACTTGTCAACAGAATACGATTATGAATATGGCAATTTGACGGAATATTTTAAAGAATACCGCAGGCTTAAAATAAGAAATACAGTTACGGATTTATTTGCCAAGCGGGCTTATGAGGCTAGGCTGCCAGACAAATGCCCTGTGCGCGAATCATTGCTGCTTGGATTGCTTAAGGACAGCAAAACAGCACTTCTCATCGTTGATGGCATGGGAGCAGAGTATTTGCCGCTACTTCTTTCAATGGCGGCTAGGTTAGGAATAAGTGTTGAATCTTATGCAATCGCAGCGGCAAGACTTCCAACTTCGACGGATTTTAATAAGATTACGGTTGACCCTGCACGCAAACTCAGCACAGTAAGGGTTCTCGACACGACCGCTCACGAAGGCGCGGAAAAGCATGAAGACAATCCAAATGAACGAAACATCGAAAAAGCATTGCAGGCATTTGATGATGTTTTCAACCGTATCTCTGAGGGATTGAGGAAGTATGAGCGTGTAGTCGTTTCCGCTGATCACGGCTCATCAAGGCTTGCTGTTATTGCCTATGATCAGAGAGTTAGCCATGAAGAGAAATACAGGCGTGATTTGCCATGGAAAGGGCAGCCGCTTGATTGGAGGTATTCGCTTGCTCCAGTTAACAGAGAAATGCCACAGGAGTTTGAGCAACAATACCATCCCAGTAGGAACAATGGCGAAGGTGAGCAATATTGGGTCGTGCGCGGGTATAATCGTTTGCCGAAGCAGGGCGGCAAATTGAATGAAATGCATGGCGGCGCGACACTCGAAGAACGTCTTGTCCCGGTAGTAGTGTTCTCAAAGAGCAAATCCACTCTCCAACAGAAGCAGTATATTAAGGAGCCTGTAGATCAGATAGTTGACAGAATGGGCTTTGATGAAATTTAAGAGGGTAATCAATATGTATGACACAGATAAACTAAGGGAACACTTCCCGTCAACTACAGTATATAAAGACCCATCTGTAATGTCTATGTTCAAGGCGGCAAAAATCGAGGCATTTCTTCGCGACTGGATACTAAAACGCAAATCAGGCTCAGACGGTCGTGTTGAAAACATTGATGCACTTAGCGAATATGTCGCATCAATTATCCCGCCGCGAAGCGAAAAAGAAAGGCTGGAGGATGAGGCGCGTTCAAATGGCCAGACTCGCCCGTTCCTTGCAAAAGTTAATATTTCCTTTAACTCAAAAGCCGACTATTACAGTTTCGAGATACCGAGTTTGGGTTTTAGCCATTCCCATACGATTATAGAGGATTATGTTTGGGATAGGGTAAAAGACGAGCTGATCGGCGAAGCAGGCGGTTGGGGACTGGTAAAGCTTGGTTATATGCCGCCGGAGGGAGCAAAAAAAAATGGGCGGTTCACATTGCTTGATTACAAAAACTTTTGCCCATATGAGGTGAACTTAGACGCTTTCCGCAAAGCGAGGTCGCATTTCGATATCAATGAATGGATGGGCGTTATATTAGGCGCTATTGACTATAGCCCAGATGGCTTTAATCGCGAGGGTTGGATAGACTGTGATGTATGGAATGCCAAACACACTATGCTTACGCGGCTTTTGCCATTTATTCAACCGCGTGTGAACTTAATCGAACTTGCACCGCAGCAAACGGGTAAATCATATATTTTTGGTAAGGTAGGGAAATACGGATGGCTATTGAGCGGAGGAAGCGTTAGTCGGACGATGCTATTTTTAGATCGGCGGTCCGGCGCAAGAGCAAAGGGGCTTGTAACCTTTAACGACTTCGTCGCTGTCGATGAGGTCAAGTCAATTAGTTTTACAAATGACAAGGAAATGGGTGGAATTCTCAAAGGCTATATGGAGGACGGCTATGTTACCGTTGGCGATACAAGAGTAGAGGGCGAAGCAGGCATTATCTTCCTCGGCAATATCGCTATGGAAGATATGGACGGTGACAGGGATATGTTTCGGGAGCTACCTGAGATATTTCGCGACAGTGCGCTAATTCAGCGTATACACGGGATTGTACCAGGGAAGTTCATTCCGCCGCTCTCTCCGAGAATGTTCATCAGCGGTTGGGCGTTGAACACTGAGTATTTCACCGAGATTATGCATCTGCTCAGAAGCCCTGCTGAAACTATGCGGTACAGGGGGTTTGTTGAGGAGCTTGTTGAAGTTACTGCGAAGTCGGGCGATACTTCAGGTCGCGAACAGGAAGCTGTTATGCGCTTATGTACGGCATATCTGAAATTATTCTTCCCTCATGCTGATAATGATCTCATCAGTACGACTCAATTTAAAAACGAGTTTGACGAGTACTGCTTAACGCCCGCTAAACGAATGCAAGAAACCGTGCTGCGACAGATGAAAATAATCAACCCCGGAATGTTCGGAAACACAGGCTTCGCGACCTACAAAGTAAGGCGTGATTAAATGACAAAGCAAAGTAAATGCTATCTTTGCGAAGATGAAGTTGATAAAAACGCAAAGGGGTTAAATAAGAAACTGCTCGACATGAAAGCGACGAGATTTTACTGCATCTCATGCCTTGCCAACTATCTTGACGTTAAGGTTGAGGACTTAATTGCAAAAATTGAAGAATTCAAGGAACAAGGCTGTACCCTGTTCTGAGGTAAACACCACATGATATACGCCGACAATGCCTCCACAACACAAATATCCGACAGCGTCTTCGAGAAAATGCTGCCGTTTCTGCGCGAACAATACGGCAATGCTTCAAATCTGTACTCTCTTGGCATAGAGGCGAGACGCGCTATTGAACAAGCGCGCAGACAAGTAGCGGCAGCAATCGGAGCGGAGTCGCCTGAGATTACATTCACATCCGGCGGCTCAGAAACTAATAATTGGGTTATAAGAGGCGTAGCAGATAGTTATGCCGGAGAAACTGTTCATGTTATTACTTCATCCATCGAGCATCCGTCAGTGCTAAACACATGCCGCGCTCTCGAACGAAAAGGCATTGAATGCACATATCTTCCCGTAAACAGCAACGGGCAAGTCTCCGTCAATGATGTCAAATCAGCAATAACCCCGAATACCAAGCTTGTATCCATAATGATGGCTAATAATGAAATCGGCACGATTCAGCCAATAGCGCAAATCGGTCAGGTTCTAAGAGATAAGGGCATACTGTTCCACACGGACGCTGTGCAAGCGGTCGGTCATATTCCAGTTGATGTCAATGAGTTGCATGTTGATTTTCTTACCGCTTCGGCGCATAAATTCAACGGAGCAAAAGGTACGGGCATTCTGTACAAACGGTCAGGCTTGGTTTTGCCTTCAATGATATTCGGCGGTGGACAGGAGCAAGGTCAGCGGGCGGGGACAGAAAATGTTGCTGGAATAGTCGCAGCGGGGTATGCTATTGAAGAAAGTATTACTAATATGGTAAAATCCCCATGTAGGCTGAACGCATTGGATGATATAACTATAAACATCATCAAATCGAAGATACCGTCTGCACGAGTTAATGGCGATTTTGATAATCGGCTGCCTGGCTTAATTAATCTTGGTTTTGATAATATCTCCGGAGAGTCGCTGATGCACATACTTGACATGAAAGGGATTTGCGTCTCAACGGGCTCGGCATGCAATGCAGGAAAGGATGAGCCTTCGCATGTCCTGTTGGCTTTGGGGCAGACAGAGCAACAAGCGAGATCGGCAATACGGATTTCGTATGGGCGATTCAATACTGAAGAAGATGCGAAGATTGTCGCTGCCACAGTATGTGATGCTTATAAGAGGATTATAGGAATCGGCAAGAAAAACGAACATGAAAATCAACTTGATTTCTAAGACAGGAAATGAAAGAGAGGTGCATTCGTGGAAAGTATTTATGAACCAATAGAAACCGAACTAAAGGCTTTTACCCAACCACATCTTTTAGCTCCAGAGTTGTGGCGTAAATTTCATTTAGATGGTCTTGATAATGTTGATTTTTCAAAATGGGAAAGGGTAAAGATGATGGACGAAAATGGAGATTTGTCTGATGAAACCAAGAAAATAACAGCCAAATACGGTGGGATATATCTGTACAGCATTGAACCCGACGTTATTCCCGAGTGTGGCTGCTATATAATGTATATAGGCAAGGCAACTAAAACACAAAATTGGAGTCTTCGGACTCGTGTTCGTTCGTATAAAAATCAATTTGGCAAAGATTATTCAAGGCCAAGAATTCATAATCTGTTTAAGAGATGGGGAAAATACGTATATGTTCATTATTTACCAGTACAAGACAGTAATGAAGTAATTGAAGAGTTAGAGACGAGGCTTATCGCCTGTATTGTCCCACCGTGCAATCCTGAAATTAGAGATGCTGCGGTCAAGCGTGAAGTAAAAGCTTTTAGCACATTTTAGGGAGGTAGATTATGAAGATACCCGTTATTAAAGGTCGCATAGGGTCATGGATGTATTATTCGGGAACTATGACCTTTGAGCAAATATCTGGGCATGTTACTGCATCAATTGAAGAGTTGTTTACGGTTACATGTCTCGATGAGTTGTTGCAACGTGCATTGACCAACAATGTAGATAACATAAAGAGTTATTTACTAAAAGAGAAAGACCGATTTTTTAACTCATTGATCTTAGCGATATTTGAAGGGGGTCCTCAATGGCTGGAAGTTGAGTTTAGAGGTGAAGAGCAAGACTACACAAATGTCGGCTTTTTGCAATTTACAGGAGGTGAAGTCATATTTCCTGTGGATGGTCAGCACAGAGTTGCCGGCATAATTGAGGCAGTTAAGGAAAACCCCGAGCTAATGAAAGAACAAGTTCCGGTAATTTTCATTGCACATGCGAACACAGATGTCGGGCGTAAAAGAACTCGCAAGTTGTTTTCTACTTTAAACCGTCGAGCAAAGCCCGTGGGGCAAAACGAGAATATTGCACTTGACGAAGATGATATTTGTGCAATTATAACCCGGGACTTAGTGCAAAATGTGCCTCTGTTTATGAAAGACAATGTTATCAATAACTTGGGAAAGCAGATACCAAGAACGAACGAGTCGGCTTTTACATCGCTTATCACCTTATATCAGTGCGTGGAAGTACTTGTAAAATGGCAACTTGCAAAGGATAAAACCTCGGGTAACAAATTCAAAGAATTTTTGCTTTATCGACCTAACGAGGAGACAATTGAATCCATGAGTGGTATTGTATTCTCAATAATACAGACATTTATTGACAATACTACTGTAATCGAGAGATACTTAGCGGATAGTTCAAGTAAAAGAGCAACCAAATACAGAAACTCCGATGGCGGAAACTTATTGTTCAGGCCGGTTGCTATAACAGAGTATTTTGGTGCTGCTATTGCATTGATTGATCACAGTTACTCATACGATGATGCTTTCATAAGGCTAAACGAACTACAATTAGACATTGCAGAAATGCCATGGAAAGGTTTCATGTGGGATGGCTCAAAGATGATCAACAGAGTTTCAAGACCAATAATTAAGGATTTATTGGTCTATATGGCGGATAAAGAAATATTGTCAACGCAGAAGTACCAAAACTTGCGCAGAAACTATAGCGCAAGTTTGAATATCAGCGAGGATGATGCGGAGAACATTCTGAAAAAGTTGTAATCTGGAGAGGTTTCATGCGTCAAATCAATTGCTCGCACAGAAAAGAATTTAAGTATGTCAATGAAGCAATCTATGCCCGTCCACTTTGGGATGCCAACGCTTATTGAGTCGCCGTCGCTTTTGCAGAGTCTGAACCTCTGCGCTGAGCTTGGGCTTAATTTTGTTGAACTCAATATGAACCTGCCTGAGTATCAGATTGAGAATATTGATGCGTCATCGGTAAGCCGAATGCTCGCAGAAACCGGGAAATACATTAGCATACATTTAGATGAAAACCTAAATATATGTGATTTCAACTCCGCTGTTGCTGAGGCTTATATAAACACTGTTTTGCATACGATAGAGTTTGTTAAAAACGTCAACACGCCAATCATTAACATGCATATGTCTGACGGCGTGTATTTCACGCTGCCGGGTAAAAGAGTATACTTGTTTGAACAGTATCTGGAAAGATACCTTGACAGATTGCGTTTTTTCAGGGATGTTGCCGATAAGTCTATTAGCGATAACGATATAACAATTTGTATAGAAAACTGCGGCGAGTATCATGGTTTCCAGAAACAAGGAATTGACTTATTGCTGGAAAGCAAACATTTTGCGCTGACCTATGATATAGGTCATGATTTTTATGCAGGCAACAGTAACGAATCATTCATCCTTGATAGGATTGATAGGCTCAAACATATGCACATCCATGATGTTACCGGGAATAACCTGCATCTGCCATTGGGCGATGGAGATGTTGACATACTCGGCAAACTAAGGCTTGCACAAAAAGCCGGATGCAGATGCGTGTTAGAAATAAAAACGGTTGAGGGTTTGAAAAAGTCCGTTGAGCATTTAAGTAAGAACTGGGTAGTTCCAGAAAAAGATGGTCGCAGCGTGTCATCACCACAGCCAAGCATAACCACGGCGAGTACCAATGCCGAGAAATCTGAATTATTTCTTTCCCTATTCAGAGGAAGAGATGATGTTTACGCACGGCGCTGGGTAAGCAAGGATGGGCTAAAGTCGGGGTATTCGCCTGTTTGCCGTAACGAGTGGGCGCGTGGCGTATGCGAAAAACCGAGAATGAAGTGTTCTGATTGCAAACACCGTGAGTTTGTGCCGATTAGCAGGCATGTCATTGCACGGCATTTATCGGGAAAGGAAACAGCGGGTATCTATCCAATGCTGACGGATGAAGCATGTTTGTTTTTAGCGATTGATTTTGACAATGAAGGATGGCAGCGGGACGTCTCCGCTGTAAGGACGGTCTGTGACCGAAATAGTATACCCATTGCAGTTGAGCGCTCACGCTCGGGAAATGGGGCGCATGTCTGGTTGTTCTTTGAAGAACCGGTATCTGCATGTACAGCTCGTAAGTTGGGGTCGGCAATTCTGACATCCGCGATGGAAGAACATCACCAGTTGAAGTTCACATCGTATGATAGGTTTTTACCGAATCAAGATACAATGCCAAAAGGTGGTTTTGGCAACCTGATAGCATTGCCGCTTCAAAGAGAACCCAGGGATAATGGGAACAGTGTGTTTGTAGACGAGGATTATATGCCATATGCAGATCAGTGGGTATTTTTAAGCGGAATAAACCGTCTGAGCGAAAGCGATGTGGAGCGGTTTACCAACAGTTTATGCAAAGGCGGCGAACTTGGCTCTCTTTATCATTTTGAGGATGAAGAAAATGCTGACGCACCTTGGCAGTAAAAAGAGCCGCCTGCGCCCCTAATCTTTATGGATTTTCCTCATGAAGTGCGTATTGTCGAGGCGAATATGTTATATATTGAGAAAGACGGTGTTTCACACAAAGCGCTGAACCGTCTAAAGCGTCTGGCGGCCTTTAGAAACCCGGAGTTTTACAAGGCGCAGGCTATGCGTTTTCCAACGTGGGACAAGCCGCGTGTTATATCTATTTCGGATGAAACCGAAAAGTATCTCTGTTTGCCACGCGGATGCAAAGATGAAGTAGAACAACTGCTTGAGAACCTGAATATTCCGATAGCTTGGCAGGACGAGCGCAACTGCGGCAGACCGATAGATGTCTCTTTCAAAGGGGCATTGCGTGATGAGCAGACTTCGGCATTGAGTTGCTTGCTTGGCTTCGACAACGGTATTCTTTCCGCTACCACAGCATTTGGCAAAACAGTTGTATCCGCTGCGATGATTGCGGCGCGTAAGGTCAACACATTAATCTTAGTTGACCGTCAGCCGCTTCTTGACCAATGGAAAACGCGTTTGGAAGAGTTTTTACTGATTAACGAGGAATTACCGGAACCGGAAAAAAGGCGTGGGCGCAAAAAAGACCGCAGTCTCGTCGGACAGCTTGGCGGCGGGAAGAATAACCTAAGCGGGATAATCGATGTTGCAATAATACAGTCCTTGAGCCGCAGGGACGAAGTTGTGGACATTGTTAAGAACTACGGCATGGTAATCATAGACGAATGCCATCATGTATCGGCAGTCAGTTATGAACAGGTGGTTAAGGAAGTAAACGCCAGATATGTGTATGGCCTTACAGCCACACCTAAGCGGCAGGACGGGCATCAGCCTATCGCGTATATGCAGTGCGGGAAAATTCGCTACAAGGATGATGCCAAGCTTCAAGCGCAGCGGCGCCCTTTTGAGCATTTTGTCATACCGCGCTTCACATCCTTTCGCGTTCCGATCGAAAGAGACGATACCCCGATGCAAATACAGGAGTTGTACAATGAGATTTATCAAAGTGAAACCAGAAACGATTTTATTGTGCAAGACGTTCTTCAAGCTGTGGAGGAAGGCAGAAACCCGCTTGTCTTGACAGAGAGAAAAACGCATGTTGAACTGTTGGAAAGCGCTATAAAGGAAAAATACCCAAATGTGATCACTTTTGTCGGCGGACAGTCCGCAAAAGAGCGAAAAAAGCTGGTTGAGACGGTTGAGAGCATGTCGGCCGATCAACCGCTTGTAATAGTCGCCACGGGGAAATATGTAGGCGAAGGATTCGATGCTCCGCGTCTAGATACGCTGTTTTTAGCTATGCCAATCGCATGGCAAGGCACATTGGCGCAGTACGCCGGTCGCCTTCATCGTCTACATGAGGACAAGCGCGAGGTGCGGGTGTACGATTATGTCGATATCCACATTGCCGTTCTTGACCGGATGTACGCCAAGCGCGTCAGAGGCTATGCTGCTATAGGATATAAGACCAAAGGCGATGTAAAACTGCCGGATACGGGGAACATCATATTTAAGTTATCAAGTTTTTTGCCTGTATTTACTGCTGATATGCTTTCGGCTAAGCATGAAGTATTAATCGTCAGCCCATTTTTGACAAAAACGCGCATAGCAAAGATGCTGCAAACGCTTGAGGGCGTGGTTTCGTCAGGAATAAAGCTTACCGTTATGACTCGTCCTGCCGATGATTACAAGGATAAAGATATGCAGCGAATTACACAAATGATTGAACTTCTGAGAACGCAAGGTATTGTTGTCACCATGCGTTCAAACATTCATCAAAAGTTCGCAGTTATTGACCGCCGCATTACATGGTACGGCAGCATCAACCTACTCAGTTTCGGCAGCGCTGAAGAAAGCATCATGCGACTTGAAAGCAAGGGTATCGCAGAGGAACTGCTGAGGATTGTATAGTTTACATATTTATACACTGGTATGGTTCAAGAACACAGTCACCACAACCCCCTGCGCCGAAACCGCAATCCGGTTCGGATTTGGAGTTAGTTGGGTGCCAAGAAATGAGCCAAGCGAACGTCATAACCATTTTATATGGATTAAGGGCGTTCGTTTTGGTTTGCATATTGGTTATGAATGATATCATACTTAACTTGACGGAACTAAAATAACTATGGAAATTCCTGAATGAATGTAGTAGAATTTGTGTGGAAACAGTTATATGACCGGATGGGGTAATCACTATCTAATAAGGTTTGTAAAACTCTATAGGGGGCGATGAACTATCAACAAGTTTAATCAAAGTGCAAACGCTGAGTTATTACAAGCCTTATACGCCCTAATCCAAAACTGGGAGAGCGAAGTCGTCGAATTCAAGCAGGCGACAAACAGCTTCAGCCAGCATGAAATCGGCCAATACTTCTCGGCTATAAGCAATGAAGCAAACCTAAAGGGCTTGCAGCACGGCTGGCTTGTGTTTGGTGTGCATAATAAGACGAGGAAGATTGTCAGCACGGATTATCGCGACACGCGGGGACTGGAATCGCTGAAACATGAGATAGCCGACAATACCACGGACAGGATTACATTTACGGGTATATTTGAGGTCTACGACGGCGATAACCGCGTGGTGATGTTCAAGATTCCCGCCGCAGTTACCGGAATGCCTACCGCATGGAAAGGGCATTGGTATGGGCGCGAGGGTGAATCCATCGGCGCATTATCAACGGAAGAATTTGACCGATTACGCGGAAAATCCGGTCATGACTGGTCAAAACGACTTATTGAGGAATCAGGCATGCATCATTTAGATGCCGATGCGATAATAGCTGCCCGCGAAGGTTATAAAACCAAGCAAGATCGTGAACATATAAGTTCAGATGTTGACCTTATGAGTGACGAGGATTTCCTGATAAAACTGAATCTTCTTGTCAATGGCAAGCTGACAAATGCGGCGATGATCCTTCTTGGCAAGGCAGAGCACGGTAATCTAATGGATGTGTCGCCGCAAGTAATGTGGCGTTTATATGGCGCAGATAATATGGTTCGGGATTATACTGTGTTCAAGATACCGTACATCACGGTCGTCGATAGAGTCTACGCTAAAGTCCGCAAACTCACATACCGCTATATTCCTAACAGAAATTCACTGCAAACATACGATATTCCAAACTACGACACTGACTTGCAAAGAGAATTGCTTTACAACAGCATCGCCCACATGAACTATA
>Ga0099364_10004889_pt1 | contig 20123 bp, 16 predicted proteins | sample TergutTh196P3_FD_73070 | JGI IMG/M metagenome (GOLD analysis project Ga0099364, IMG submission 73070) | Microcerotermes parvus P3 segment gut microbial communities from Pointe-Noire, Republic of the Congo - Th196 P3 | ecosystem: Host-associated > Arthropoda: Insects > Digestive system > Gut ... | reverse complement strand
CCGGCGCCCAATTTTTTGTTAAAGTGCGTGCTTAATGTGACGGTGGGCTGCATTGCCAAAAAGGCGCCCTTCTGAGCAATGATTTCCTTGGTTCCGTCCAATTCAAAATCCAAAATTCGTCCGGCGTAGGAAGATCCAAACGTAATTTCCTGATTCTCATCTTCTGCCGTATACGTATTCAAAAAGAGGGATTCGCCCGACACCATACGTCCGAGGCCCTTCATGAGTCCGCCTTTTGCATCCGTCACCATTTTGATTTTATCCGTCATCCACGCCATGCCGCCCTTTTCCGTGATCAATGACTGGCCGTTTTCAAGCTGGCAAGTGACGATCGGGAAAGGTTCTCCTTTAATTTCATATTTCAATTCCATTTGTCTGTTCCTCCTGTAAATTACAGAACATGAAAATAAACAAATGAAAGAATTTAATCTTTCTCATAAAAAAGCTACATATCCCAAATAATGTATTAAATTAAAACTCTAAAATCAACAAAAATTTATAAAACAACTAAATAAAAAACTTCTCTCTTTTTCCTCTATTAAAAATTATTTTTATATGCTAATTTTCTCTATTGCATTTCAAACTCTACTCAAAATACATAAATATACCAATAATCTATCAATACCTTTGATAACTTCCATTATGTTATTCATAAACGGAAGGCATTTTGAATATTTGATATTTGATGATCCAATTGTGAACAAATCCCCCTGCCTATAATTCAGATTTTTTTATAATTGTCCCCCACCATTTCAAATATTCATATATTTTTTATTATTTTAATTCATGGTCGTGTTGAAAATGGCAATTATGGCAAAATTTGAAGATTCAAAAAGAACGAATACGAACCGTCTTTCTTATGCTTTTTTCATTCCTCCGGATTCCGATTTCTTCAAAAGTCCGACTCGCTTAAATTCTATCAACTAATTATTATTCATTCAATTTCTTCTATTATTAAATATATATTTTAATTAAAATATTGGTGATACCCTATGATAAAATCCATTTTCAAACAATCTATATCATTTATCATGATTATTATTATGCTCTTGTCCCTTGTCTCTCCGGTCCTCGCCGACCTCGATTTCGAAAACACGCCAACAGATAGCGTTTTTGAGGGGGGGGGGGTAACCCGTTTTGGCAAAACCATGAGCAATTAATCCCTTCAAATGATAATTCTGCCCCCAATTCTTTTGGTTTTCAGGGTTTTTCATCTTCTTCATCTTCCATAAACAGCATTTCAGGATTTTTGTGGGTTGACGGCAACGGTATGCAATCCACAGATTGGAATGGTTTGTATGACGGAAGCGAATACCCCCTCGCAGGCTTTACTGTTTCACTTTACGCAAATGATTCGACAACTCTCATTTCTCAAACTCAAACAGGATATGACGGCACATTCATTTTTGACAATCTTGCTCCTGACAGTTATGTTCTTGGTCTTGTTTCTGGTACGGTAAATGGCAATGAGTATCTTTTGCCGATGATGATGACATCGCAAAATAAGTTTGCTGTTGATGATTGGAGCAGTAATCCTCTCACAGCTTACACGGGAGATATTGTCGTTTTGCAAGGGCAGAATGTTGAGGATATTAATGCAGGGATGAGGCTGCCTATGGGGATTGTGCCGACGGCGGGGACGGTTTTAAATGTTTCCCTATCGGATCTTAGTGCAGGAGTTGTGGTGGTGAATAATGGCACGCCTGCTGTTCGTCTCCCCGATTATCCACATGCTTACTCTGATTCTGGCTCTTATTACTTACAACCGGGTAAAATATACAAATTTGAAGTTTGGGGGGCGCAGGGTGGCAATGGTGGTAACTATCCTTCGGCGTCTTCTGGCGGCAGTGGTGGTCTTGGCGGTTACTCTGTTGGCTGGTATGACACGAGAGGCATTGGAGGAACTTTACGTATTTATTATCATATCGGTGGCGCAGGTGGAAACGGTGGAGATTACACTCTTAATCCTGGTAGCATGGGTAGCATAAGTGGCGTGGCTGGCATCAACAATGGTAATTCTAATCCCACTACTCATCTTACTTTTGGGACTAGTGGTCGTGGTGGCTATACTAGTCAAGGCGGTGGTGGCGGTGGCGGCGGCGGCTTAACTAGTATCCAAACAGGAGCCAATACGCTTGGTGGCACCAACCGACCAGGGTCACCCGACGTTTTTTTGATAGTAGCTGGTGGCGGCGGTGGCGGCGGTGGCGGCGGTGGCAGTGGTTATGGACAAACCGGAACCAATGGATTCAACGGTGGCAGTGGTGGTGGGAGCAGTACAAGTGGTATTTCAAACGGTTCTGTTATAAACAATGGCGGTACTATGTCTGGTTCCATAGGTGAAAATGGGACTTCTGCCCTTCCCTTCGTTCTTAATTCCGGTGCCACTGGTGGCGGAGGAGCAGGTTACAATGGTGGTGGTGGTGGTAATCCAGTGTATTCTGACACTACGGGTGGTTCCGGCGGCGGTGGCGGCACTGGCTATATTGGTGGCGTGGACAGTTTGTCTAACAGTGCTGCATCAATGCAAAACGGAGTGAGGAGTGGTGACGGGTTGGTTGTCATTACAGAATACAGCGTTACACAATCGGTGACAAATAATATTGCCAATACTGCTCTAAACAACTTGACGGTTATTTCCGGAACGGCTTATTCCGGCATATTGACGCCAAATGTTGGTTATAATCGACCAACATCCATCAGCATGACAAGAGATGGAATCAGTTTCACTGGTTTTACATATAACTCAGCGACTGGTGCAATCAGCATTCCGGCGGCAGCCGTGATCGGAAATTTTGCTATTACCGGAACAGCACCAGGTATAACCTATACAGTGACAAATAATATTGCCAATACTGCCTTAAACAACCTGACTGCAACACACGGCACGGCTTATTCAGGAACGCTGACGCCAAGTACAGGCTATAATCGTCCTTCAACTATCGGCATGACAATAGGCGGAACCAGCTACACCGGTTTTACATATAACTCGGCGACCGGTGCAATCAGCATTCCGGCAGCAGCCGTGACCGGTGCTGTTGTCATTACCGGAACAGCAACGGGTGTATCTTATACGGTGACGAATAATATTGCCAATACTGTCTTAAGTAACCCGGCAGCAACGCACGGCACGGCTTATTCAGGCACATTGACGCCAAATGCCGGCTATAATTACCCTTCAACCATCAGCATGACAAGAAGCGGAATCGCCTTCACTGGTTTTACATATAACTCGGCGACTGGTGCAATCAGCATTCCGGTAGCAGGTGTGACCGGAAATATTGTTATTTCCGGAACGGTGACTCCTTATACAATCATTTATGCTGATAATGGCGGCAATGGCGATGGTCCGGCAAACGAACAGGTTGGTCTAGGGACTTATACACTGAATACTACAGCCATCCCAACGCATACTCCTGTCGGCGGAACTGCTGTTGTCTTTATCGGCTGGACAGCAGCGCAGGATACTCACATCTATACAATGAATGACACTGCTCCGACAACCATTACACAGGTAACACTTTCAACTGCTAATGTTACAGTCTATGCTGTTTGGGGATATGATGAAAACAATGACGGCAGGGCAGACATTTTAGAAACACAATATAGTCTGATTTACGATTTGAATGGCGGTACTGCCGGCACCGGTCCGACTCCGAATCCTGTTACGACTCTTGTTAACGGTACCTATGCACTTTCTGCAACTGCTCCGATTCACAGTGCCACAGGTCCCGCTTTGGCTTTCGCCGGCTGGTCTACCAGCAGCACTGACGCTGCAGCCAATGCTCTTGCACCTCTTACGGTTTTAGATTCTCTTCCTGCAAGTGTTGTGCCAAGTATCAACATCGCCGGTTCAAGTGTCACTGTCTATGCCCTTTGGGGTGTTGATACGGATGGCGACGGTAAACCTGATATCTTAGAAACAAAGTACAGCCTTACTTATGACTTAAACGGCGGTACATCCGGTACAGGTCCTGCGGTCAATCCTGTGAATAATCTCGTCAACCAAACCGGTTACCTCTTGAGCACAACTGTTCCGGCTCACGGTGCCACCGGTCCTGCTTTGGCTTTCGTTGGATGGTCTACAAGCAGCACTGATGCAGCAGCCAATGCTCTTACACCTCTTACAGCATCTGATTCTGTGCCGGCAAGCGTTGTGTCAAGCATCAATATTGCCGGTTCAAGTGTCACTGTTTATGCCATTTGGGGTGTTGATACAGATGGCAACGGTTTACCTGATATCTTGGAAACGAAATACAGCCTTACCTATGACTTAAACGGCGGTACTGCAGGAACCGGTCCGACCCCAAACCCTGTTACAACAATGGTAAACGGAACCCATTTCCTTTCCGGCGTCATTCCGACGCATGTTCAGGTGGGCGGTGTTCGTGTGGTCTTCATCGGCTGGACGGCACAGCAGGATACCACTATCTATACAATGAATGACACGGCTCCGACAACCATTACACAGGTTACCATTTTGGGTGCCAATGAAGTTGTCCATGCTGTTTGGGGCTATGATGAAAACGGCGATGGAACCGCTGATGTTCGGGAAACAAAATACAGTTTGACTTATGATCTCAACGGCGGTACGGCAGGAACCGGTCCGATTCCAAATCCGGTGACGACTTTGGTTAACGGTACCTATACCCTTTCTACCACTGCTCCGACACATGTTCAGGTGGGCGGCATTGATGTGGTTCTCGTCGGCTGGGCGACAGCTCCGGACCCCACTATTTACCTCAGAAACGATCCCATTCCGGTAACCATTTTGAATGTCACCATTTCCGGCGCCAATGAAATTGTCTATGCCGTTTGGGGCTTTGACGAAAACAGCGATGGCGTTGCTGATGTGCTGGAACCGCGTGTTCGAAGACCCGGCACTGGCTTTGGAAATGCAACGATTATTCCATTCGGCGGTGGCGGCGGTGCACAGCCTGACACACAGAATGATCCAAATCGGTCATCACAAACTGATCCCACGCCGCCCGGGTCTGGTATCAGAGACGAAGACGAGCTGGCTTCTAAAGTCGGTTGGGGAACATATGCTGCCATTATCATATTTGTTCTCGCTGGCGTTTTCTTGTTTGCGTATTGGAGGGTGTATGGTGATAAAAAAGCATAAAAATGATAATGGGGGGAGAAGATGATTCTTTCTTCATCTTTTTCTCTCATTTTAAAAAGGTCCGGAAGCAGCCAAACAAATACAACCACGCCGTTTGGTTATTTTTTAGAGTCTTCAATAAAAACGAGATGGGGAGAGAAAATGATTCCTTCTTATCTCATCCACAAAAAAGGTTATAGCGGAAATAATCAAATGATACAACCACAATTTGGTTGCTTCTGTCATGATCTTTTTGGCAAAAACAATGTAATAGAAGCAGAGGCGGGAGAAGAAGATGGTTTCTTCTTCTCTCATATTTGAAAAGGTCATAATGGGAATAACTAGACAGAAACACACCACTGTTTGGTTATTTCCCTCATGATCCGGTCAATAAATTGATGATGGAGAAGATAATTTCTTCATTTCTCATTAAGGTCAGGACGGGAATAACCAAATAAAATACACCACAGCTTTGGTTATTCCCCTTCTCACCTTATCCTTTTATAATAAAAAAAGACAGCAAGAGAACCTTTTTTCAAAGGATTTTATTTCTCTCCTGCTGTCGGGGGTTTTCCGATAACTGTTTTTTGGTATTCCAATCAAGCCAACGTCCGGATTCGAACCGAAATATATTCGCTCTGCAGGCGAACGCATAGCCGCTCTGCCACGTTGGCACGTGAATTAAGAGGAGTTCTTAATGTCTTTCTTTATTAAAAAACTTGCGGCAAAAAATAAAAAAAATGAAAGGATTAAAAAATAAAAAAACAAGCATGGGGACGCTTTATCCCCTTTCCCCTCGTTTCAACTTTAAATGCTTTTTTCCAACATTTTACAGGCTTGGCAGACTGTATCATTGCATGATTCCCCGCATATTTGACAGGTCTGCATTTTTGAAACATCTAAAACTTGTGTTATAAGCGGAACCATTGTATCAAATCCGCTTACCAAGGAGTATTTTGTTCCCGGATGGTTGACTTCAAAAGAATTGAGCAGCCGCCTGACTTCTTTTCGGAGGGCGCCAAAGGAATGCGGGCAGCCCGTCAGCTCCATCGGCAAATCGTGCAGCCAAGCATAAAGAGCGATTTCTTTTTCGGGAACTTTTCGAAGCGGTTTGACGCGAATGATATATCCGTCCAACTCATTGGGTGCAGAAAAACGCACCATGCGTTCAACATCCCCGCGAAAGTGGTTAAGCATAATGGTTTGAGCTTCATCATCCAAATTGTGGCCAATGACCAATTTTGTTGCCCCGATCTCGCGTGCCGTTTTATTCAAAATTTTCTTTCGAAGAACACCGCAGTAACTACATGCACCGACATCCTTTTTGTCGTCGCCCATATGGTTTTTGAGAATGTTTTTTTCAGAAACAATGTCATCCATGGTTTTGCCGTATTCTTCTTTAAAAGAAGTAACAATATGGCGGATTCCAAGCGCTTTTGTCATTTCCATGGCACGCTCAATTGAAATATTTCGATAACCATCGATGCCTTCATCAATTGTAATCGCCGTGATTTGAATATCGGGGCGGGTTCCAAAAATTTTGTGCATCAGCAAAAGCGCAGTCGAACTGTCCTTTCCGCCGCTGAGTGCGACCGCAATATGATCATTTTTCTTAACCGGATAACGCTGGCGCATTGTCAGTTTCACTTTCCGCTCGACATCTTCATAAAAGTGTTTTTCACAGAGGTGAAGACCGGAATACGGTTGGTAAATGATCGCCGGCGTGCTGCATTTTTTACATTTCATTGTCATGGGAATCTGAAATTTTCAAAATTAAAACATTAAAAAATCAAAAATTAAATCACTAAAAATTAATTTTGGAAAATCAAGCTTTTTTTTATTTAAACTTTCTGCTTTTGAAAATTTCAGCGGCTTGGTCACTCTTTATTTAAACTTTCCGTTTTTGAAAAAATCGGCAGATTGATCACTTATTTGTTTTATTTCTCAATATTTTGTGTTTCGTGTTTCAATATTTCATGTTTCAATGTTTTATGTTTTGTTTATTCCCAATATTTTCGTGATATTATGATGTCGCTGCTGTTTGAAAATCCGCTTCTCCTTTTTCTTGTTTGCACTCTTCTCGGCTGGTTTTTTGGGATTCTCACCGGCATGATTCCGGGGATTCATGTAAACAATGTGGCAGCCGTTTTGGTCGGGATGCTTCCTGTTTTTATTGCCATGGGGTTTTCTTCGCTTTCTGTCTGCCTTATCATTCTTTCATGTGCTGTGTCACACACTTTTCATAACATCATTCCGGCGATTTTTTTAGGTGTTCCAAGTGAAGATACGGCACTTGCCGTCCTTCCCGGACATCGCCTCCTTTTGATGGGGCAGGGATTTTCAGCCGTCCGTCTTTCAGCTCTCGGAAGTGCAGGATCTATTCTTTTTTCATTGGTTCTCATGATTCCGATGGCTCTTTTTCTTTTTTATGGTTACTCGGTTTTAGAGCCTCATATGGGATTTATTTTGATTGCCATATCCCTTCTTCTCATTCTTTCAGAAAGGCCGCTCTCCAAAATCATTCCGGCGACATTTGTTTTTTTGTGTGCAGGGGTGTTGGGGTATTTTGCATTCGGGCTCGACGGCAGTTTAAATCCGATTATTTTCAGTTCCGGCACATCCGTTTTAATGCCGCTTCTCAGCGGTCTTTTTGGTCTTCCTTTGTTGATTGTCAGCATGTTTAATCATTCCGAAATTCCAAAGACGAGAGAAAGAATTGATATGTTTCCAAAACCCCTTCTCATCAAAAATACGATTGTCGGAACACTTGCAGGAGCTTTTGTATCATGGATTCCGGGGGTTTCATCATCCGTTGCAGCGATATTGGCCGGCATTTTTATCGGAAAAGCAAAAAATCAAAAGGATGATGAAGAGGATGAAAAAGATGATGAGGAGAATGAGAATGATGAAGAAGAAAATGAGAATGATGAAGATGATGAAGAAAACAATGCCAAAGAGTTCATCATTACCGTTTCTGCAATTAGTACCGCAAATGCTGTTTTTGGAGTGCTTGCCTTTTTTATCATCGGGAAATCCAGAAACGGTGCCGTTGTTTCAATCAAAGATATTTTGAGTGCGGCAGGAATGTCTGTTCCTGCGGGTTTGTTGTCAAACGAAACGCTGTCTCTTTTTCTTTTGTTTTATTCCGTCATCGTTTTTACCGGCTTTTTATCTTATTTTTCAACCATTGATCTTGGAAAAGTCGTCCCCCGCATTTTGAGTCGGATCAATTATAAGATATTATCCGCATTTATCATTGTGCTGCTTTGCGTTTTAGCACTTCTTTTAACCGGAACATACGGGTTTATTTTGTTCTTGATTTCGGTTTTCATCGGGTTTTTGCCGATTTTACTCAAAACCAGAAAATCGGCTTTAATGGGGGTCATCATGTTTCCTGTGACGCTTTATTTTTTGGGATTTTGATGCTCAAATCTTTTAAAAATCGGCGGCGGTTTTTTTCCAAATCTCAAAGGCTTCTGCAACTTCCCAGCCTTCAACGAAAATGAGACCGTTTTCTTCGCCATATTTTTTGGCATCTTCTTTGGAAAGAGCTTTGCCGCTGCTGTCATCCAGCATTTCGCAAACAACCATGCATGGGTTTGTGCCTGCCATCATGGCAAGCGTTACGGAAAGTTCCGTTTGTCCGCGCCTTTCATCAAGCAGTCCGGCAGCAGCGCGAAGTGTTGCGGTGTGTCCGGGCGTTCTGAATTCGGAGGCAAAGTTAACCGATTTTTTTTCAAGAGCGGTTTTTGTCATTTCACCGAGGCGGCGAATTGTATAGGATCGGTCGTTATCGGGGATTCCCGTTTTGTTTTCACGGTGGTTGACCCAAAGAGAGAAAGACGATTTTTTGTCGTATGAAATGTCGCCTTCTTTTTCAGCAAATGTTCCGATTTCGAGTTTTGGCGAGATTTTATCGTTGGATGCGGCGGCTGAGACCACATCTGCCATAAACGGCAGTTTCATGATTTCAGCGGCTTTTGGAGCAACGGCAACACAGATTAAGCCGCCGCCATCTTTTCTCATCCGCTTGACATCTTGCGGCTGAACAGCTGTTGCCGAGATGACAAAATCCGTCTCTCCCTCTCTTTTATCGGAATCATAAAGCAAAAAAAACTTGTCTTCACGAATGGCTTGAAGAACATTTTGAATATTTTGAGAATACGAACCGGCTTGTTTTTGAATTTTGTTTTCCATTCTTTCACCATATTTTTTTAAATATCATCAGCAACCGACGACGACAATGACAATGCCATCGGTTATACCTGCTTGGGTGTTTTGACAACGACGCAAACATTGTCGCCGTCTTTTAAATTTAGTTTCTCCCTCATTTTTACGGGTGCAATCATTTCAAGCAAATCTTGTTGGTAATGTGTTCTTTCGGGAACGATAATGTATCCGCAGACGCCGTTAATTTCGGCAGGATAACAATCACTTGCTCCATACGTTCTTGTGCCGTCTGAAAAGCCGTCAATTTTAATAAACGGCATTTCCGCCATTTTTTTTCTCAGATCAAGGCAATAGTCTTTGATTTTAATATTCAGCGTTCCGGGGTAAGGTTCAAAACCAAGTTTTGTTTTGAATTGCTTTGCGTAGCCGTCAATTGAAATATAATATTGTCCTTCTCCAAGACCCGATACCACAACGCCGCCAAGTTCAATTTTTTCGCGGACATTGAATATTTTTTTGTAATCTGCAAATTCTTTGGATAATAATTTGACGGCGGCGGGCATGAGTTTGACATTTTGACCGCTTGAGCTCATTTCTCTTTCAATCAAACCTTGATCTTCCAAAATTTTCAAGTTTCGGGCAATTGTTTTATCGCTGGCGTCCAGTTCTTTTTCCAATTCTTTTGATGAAATGCGAATCGGTTTTTGATCACAGCCGCGAAGAGCAAGCGTTTTTAAATATTTGATTTGATCCATTTTTCCATCTCAATATTAAGACACTTCTCATAATTGAGATGGGATTCTATTAATACTTTTATCTTTGCGAGATTTCATGAAAAGCCAAATACACGAAAAATAAAATCTCTCAAATCAAATACTTCGAGATTCTCGAAAAATCTCGAAATATCAAGAACTTTTTGTACTTTTATGATTTTTCTCACAAAGCCTCTCTGAAAGAGTTTTCGGTCATTTTTTTATTTTTTCAATCTTATAGGTTCGTAATTGGTTCATTCCAAATTTTTTGCTCTCCTATTCTCATCATCCCCCTCTTTTCAAATACTCTTATATCCCTTCGATTTCTTTTTGCAACCACAGATTTTGGTGAGATATTTTATGATTGAAGAAGGCAATGAAATTGAAATCGTCTGCCCGTCTTGTTCTCCAAAAGACGAAACATGGCATGAAGTTTTAAAAGGCGGACAAAGTCCTGTCGCCAAATGTATGGACTGCGGCAATGTTCACAGCTACCGCATCCCGCGGGTTAAAATGAAGACTGTCAAGGTCATTGTCAGCCAAATGGATAATTCTCATGTCATGCAAATGCTTCTCAACGAAAAAGAGCGTTTTTTTATTGATGATGAATTGATTGTCGATGACATCACAACAGGCGACGCCGTTCCGATTGTGGTTACGGTTTTGGAGTGCGGTGACAAAAGAAAGCCTTCTGCTGTTGTAAAGGACATTGATACCATTTGGGGGCGTGCCATCGACGAAGTGACTGTCAAAATCGCTATCCAACAAAAAGATATTACCAAATCGGTGGAACAAAAAATCTCAGGCGATTTCAAATACATTGTCGGTCAAACTTTAAAGATCGACGGAAAAGAGTTTCCGATTGTTTCGATCAAAGTGCGTGACGGCGGTCTCAAATCCAAAGACGGCGATTTCGTTTTGGCAAAAAAAGTCAAGCGCATTTATGCAAAAAAACCTTCTTTTTCAAGCCGAAAATATTGAAGCGATAATGTTTTTCTCCTAAATCATAAAAAACAAATCATCCATTTTTACCACTCAATAAACACAGGGCACCCCTTAAATATCAGCAATCCTCAAAATGACATGAAGCTGAATAATAAATATAATCCGCCTTTGCCCCCAAATATTTGTCCATTTCCTACCAACTCAGTAGGAATCTTTATTGCTTCGAGTTTCTTATACATACTAATGATCCATTACTCAATTCGAAGAATGCTGTTTTAGTAATGGTTCTCGGTGATGTTTCAATCCTATGAAATGTCTTAAATCACAATCAATTAAAAATAGTGAAAAATAGTGGAGAATTTATATGGATAAAATATACGTGGATAATGCCGCAACAACAAAAGTGGATGAAGATGTCATAAAGGAAATCATACCCTATTATTCTAAATTTTATGGTAATCCGTCTTCGGTCTATTCCCTCGGCAAAGAAGCAAAAGCAGGGATTGACCGCGCGAGAGAAAGAGTGGCTAAAGTATTAAATGCGAAACCGGAGGAAATTTATTTTACCGGAAGCGGCACGGAATCGGATAATATGGCTTTAAAAGGCGTTGCTTTTGCGAACAGAAAAAAAGGCAATCACATTGTTACCAGTACAATCGAACATCCTGCTGTATTAGAGACGTGCAAGTTTTTAGAAACTCAGGGATTTGAAGTTTCATACATAAATGTGGACGAAAACGGTATCGTAAAATTAGATGAGCTGGAAAAAGCCATCAAAGAAACAACAATTTTGATCTCTGTCATGTTCGCCAACAATGAAATTGGAACCATTCAGCCCATCGCAGAAATCGGCAAAATTGCCGCCAAAAACAAAATTTTGTTCCATACCGATGCCGTACAGGCGGTCGGCAATATAAAAATCAATGTCAATGCTTTAAATATTGATTTATTGTCGCTGTCTGCCCACAAATTTAATGGTCCAAAAGGCGTTGGCGCCCTTTATGTCAAAAAGGGAACGAAAATAGACAAGTTTATACACGGCGGCCATCAAGAAAAAAATAAAAGATCGGGAACTGAAAATATTGCCGGAATTGTCGGGCTTGGAAAAGCCATTGAACTAGCGTATGCAGACATTGACGAACACAATAATCATCTTCGCAGCTTGCGAGATTATTATTTTGAAAAAATTCAACAAATTCCCTATATTAAAATAAACGGCGATTTGGCAAGCAGACTGCCCGGCAATACGAATGTCTCCTTCCGGTTTATTGAAGGCGAAGGTTTGCTGCTTAATTTGGATCTCAAAGGAATATGTGCGTCAAGCGGATCCGCCTGCACATCCGGTTCACTCGATCCTTCTCATGTTCTGCTGGCAATCGGCCTTTCGCATGAAATTGCCCACGGCTCATTAAGAATTACCTTCGGCAAATATAATACAAAAGAAGAAGTGGACTACATCATAGACAACCTTGTGGAAATTGTTCAAAGACTGCGTGATATGTCCCCGCTTTACGAAGAATTTTTAGAAGGAGGAAACTAAAATGGATTATACAGACAAAGTTATCGAACACTATACTCATCCCCGAAATGTCGGCAAAATTGAAGATGCTTCCGGTATCGGTGAAATCGGAAATGCCAAGTGCGGCGACATTATGAAGATGTATCTCAAAATCGAAAATAATGTTATCACTGATATTAAGTTCAAAACTTTCGGCTGCGGGGCAGCCATTGCGACCAGCAGCATCTCTACAGAAATGATAAAGGGCAAGACATTGGAAGAAGCTTTGACCTTGACCAATAAAGAAGTTGTCCGTGAATTAGGCGGTCTTCCCTAGATAAAACTGCATTGTTCCGTTTTAGCGGAAGGGGCGGTGAGGTGTGCGATTGCAGATTATTACCGCAAAGAAGGAAAAATGAGTGAAGAAGAAATCATAAAAAAGTGCCAATTAAAATCGGATTTCTTCGAAGATCATCATGAATGAGCCAATGCCGGATGAAATGTGTTATGTGCAGGGATACTATTTTTTATTTTTCTTTGCCAGCTTTACATGAAAGGTCATGATGTCCATGAAAAGTAATCCGATTAAAGATTTTTCGTGTACCTAAAAAATGATTGAGCAAAATAAAAAAAATGTGTTTGTGAGAGGTTCTATAAAAATATGTCAGATTTGTTTAAAAACGGCACTGCTTTATATTTTTAATGGTTTTATGTATTGCTTTTGTTTCATGAAAAAACGAAACTTTTGACAGAAAAACAAGAATTTTATAGGATGGATAAACACGGAAATAGATTATGAAAATGGGAAAATAACAGAAATCATAAAAATGGGAAAATTTTCATATGAGCTGGAAGAAAAAAGAGAGCAAAGTTTAATTCTTCAATCCGGTCATATGCTGACCGGTTTTTCTATTATATTTGTTATGTTGTTAGCCGTTATTCCAATTTTATTGAATTATACACAAATTTCAAATAAAGTTGTATTTCTTTTGCTTGGCATATCTCTCTTTTTTTTAATTTTCGGTTTGTTGTTTACGATCGCTGCCCAGTGGAGATATGATTATTTAGGTCTTGATGACATTGAAACCATATATAATTTAATGATTGTCCCCTCAAACGACGTCGGCGATTGGTGGCTTGAAAATTTGAATTATATTTATAATGCGAAAAATGATTTGAATGAAAAAAGAGTAAAATTGATGAAGTTTTCTACATTTTCTTTTAGTATTTCAATTCTAACCATACTTATTTATTTGATTTGTTTATTAACTTACATGATACATATTTCGCTACTTTAACGAGGGAAAAACATGGATTCAAGCAACCAAAACGGATCAGAAACGAACTCCTTTAACGATTCTCCCCAAGCTCAAAAGAAGATATTCAATTCAGGAAGGCTTGCTACTGTTGTTGTTAAGCAGAGTTTTTTCAAAAAGAAAAAGAAAATAACTTGATGATTCAATTTTAAAATGATCCAAAAACGATATCTTTTTTCTCGAATTGATTAAAAAACGGGGGTACGTTTTTTCCAAAGCAGTTTGCTGGTTTTTGAAAACGGTACCCTTATTTCATTATTTTAAGAAAAAATGATAAAAGACACATTTGCTTTTTTTGGAAATAAACACTTATTTTTACAAAGATGAGGGGGAAGGGTGAAGGAATAATTAGCCCTCGCCCATCGTCTTCGTTTTTATGAATTGCTTTTCGCAGGCCATTTCTGTAAGAATATCGGCCATATATATGCCCAGCTGATAAAGATCCATCCATAACTGCCGGCATCGGGCAGACTTATATTTGTTCCATATACGACTATGACATAGGTTATGGTTGCTAATGCGACCGTAAGGGGAAGACCAATCAACCCTCTCCGCGGTTGTTTTAGATTCTGGAAAGGCCAGGTATCAAAAATCCAGGAAGTGATGACCAGCCAAAAAACCCATGCTGCAAACCAAAAACCTGCATCGGGCTGGAAGAAATTTGTGTTAAAGAACCATATGAATATAAAATTCAAGAGGATTCCTAAACTTCCCATGATGACAAGTGAGAGAATGCCTTTTGTGGGCTGCGGCAGCTCGCTTAACGGATAGCGTCCCAGCCAGAAAAAGAAAAAAACAAACCATGCGAACCATATCGATGGAACCATCCCATTAAAAACAGGCACTAAGTACAACAATACAAAAGTGAATATATACCAGAACAAAATGTTAAAAATTAATGCGTAAGGCTGTTTTAATCCGCTTACGAGCTTATTGTCAAATGCAATTGTTATGCCAATCGCTAAAAACAAATTTGCAATCACAGGCCAATAATAATCACCGGAAAAACCAAAAATGTTTGGCTGAGCCCATATATGGAAAACACCATATATCAAGCTAATAACAATAAAGGTGAAACCCCTAACCGGTATAGAAAATTTTTCAAGCGGCCACCCTCCGGCGGTGGAAATCATAAATGCGGCCCATGTCACAAACAAAGTGAAAATGGACAAAGTACCAGGGTCAATTCCTAACACGGCGTTGCCTATCAAAATTGTCAGTAAGGCTGCTAAAACAACGCCAATTGACGGCAGTAATCCTTTTACCGGAAAACTTGAAAGGCTGATCGGAGGCAATGAACCTTTTGATGGTGAACTCATAAAATTACTCCTAATTATCATTTTAATATTTTTTGTAAAGTTTGATTAATCATACACGAGTGCGGTGATGAAACATAGCCTGCCCAAAATGTAATCTCATTATACATTCGACATCTAATATGCAATGCATCGGACATACAAGCTATATCTGCATCATCATCCATCACTCCGGCATTTGTTTTTTTGGGAAACAAACACATTTTCACAAAAGCGGGGGAGAGGCTGGAGGAATATATTTATTCCTCTCCCTTCGTCTTTTGCTTGCGATTAGTTTTACGCATGCGCAGCGATAAAATTCTTATCCAAATCAGGAACGATCTCCTTCAAATTTCGTTTGATCAAGTCGTCTGTAATCTGCGCTGCGTCAATTACATATTTCTCACACAAGATATGGTGTTCAGGGGCGCCCCACTCTATACTGCGGGTCAGCACACGGCAGCACATTGCCTTATATTTTTCTTTGAATGTGTCGTGTAACTCGCTGACAAGACCGAATGACAACATTTCTGATTCAGTGTTTGAATTGCGTCCGGCGACCAGACTGAGTACAAGTACGCCGCCGGTAACCGCACCGCAGCTGCATTTTGATGCACCAAGTCCGGCTCCAAAGGCTGTTGAAATTTTGTAGAATTGTTCGGGAAAGCCTAAATTGTAAACCTCATTGAAGGCTTTCAAAATCGCCTCGCTACAATACAGCCCATTTTTGAAATAGTCCAGTGATAAAGCAACGGCAGGGGGAAGGGATTGATCAAGGTTGTTCATTTTATGTACCTCTTTTATTTTGTATAGATAATGGATTTGTTTCCAATGCAATTCTTAAAAAGCAATGCAGTGGCTCCAAATGTTTCAAAGGATTTGTTGCCAATGCAATTCTTAAAAAGCAATGCAGCGGCTCCAAATGTTTCAAAGAATTTGTTGCCAATGCAAGCCTTAAAAAGCAATGCAGCGGCTCCAAATGTTTCAAAGGATTTGTTGCCAATGCAAGCCTTAAAAAGCAATGCAGCGGTTTCAAATGTTTCAAAGAATTTGTTGCCAATGCAAGCCTTAAAAAGCAACGCAGCGGTTCCAAATGTTTCAAAGAATTTGTTGCCTAAAGGCAATACGTAGGTTATGCAAAATCTGATTACGTTTATAGCGTCATCAGAAATGCCGGCCGTTTAATTATGCATTGGACAACACGGTATTTTGCCCAATTTAAAAACAGTCCGGTAACAGAGACCGGCGAGAGGAAAGGATTGATCAAGGTTGTTCATTTTAGTACCTCTTTTTGTATAGATAATGGATTTGTTGCTAATACAAACATTCAAAAGCAATTCTGTAGCTCAAATGTTTCAAAGATTTGTTGCCAATAAAAGGCAATCACAAGCTGTGCAAAATTTGATGACGTTTGAGACGTCATCAAAAATGCCAACCGCCTGCAAAAATTATCTTCTGTTCTAATTTATTTGGGTCAAGTCCGGAATAAATAAACATTTTTTTAAAATCACAATCATGTGCTTTAAAAAATATTTTTCAGTTTGCTGATAAAATTCTTAAAGCGGAATTTTATGGAGTGATTCTGCTTATGATTTGATTTTTTCTCTTCTGAATTTGACCCATTTATTTTTTTAAGGATGAAAACCCCTGTTCCAAATCGGCGATAATATCGTCAATGTGTTCAGTTCCAATGGACAGCCGTACTGTATTTGGCTTAATGCCCTGTTCCAGAAGTTCATCTCCCGTCAGCTGGGAATGTGTGGTGCTGGCAGGATGAATGACAAGGGATTTTGAGTCGGCAACATTGGCAAGCAACGAAAACAATTTCAAGCTGTCAATGAAAGTTGTTGCGGTTTCAGCGCCGCCCTTTATCTCAAATGTGAAAATTGAGCCGGCACCTTTTGGGAAATATTTTTTATACAGTTCGTGATCAGGATGCTCTTTGAAGACGGGGTGATTGACAGCTTCCACCAGAGGATGCTTTTTCAGATAGTCCGCCACTTTTAAAGCATTCTCTACATGGCGCTCCACCCGAAGCGATAAGGTTTCAAGTCCCTGCAGGAACAAGAAAGAATGGAAGGGGCTGACCGTTGCACCTGTATCTCTCATCAAGGTGACCCGCACTTTGATGATGTATGCCAGATTTCCGACAGCGTCGGTAAGCACAATACCGTGATAGCTTGGGTTTGGCTTTGAAAGTCCGGGGAACTTGTCGTTTGCCGCCCAATTAAAATTGCCGGAATCCACAATCACGCCGCCGATAACCGTACCGTGTCCGCCGATAAATTTTGTCGCAGAGTGAATAACAATATCCGCTCCGTGTTCGATCGGACGAAACAGATAGGGTGTTGCAAAAGTGTTGTCAACAATAAGCGGGATACCGTGTTTATGCGCGATCGCCGCCACGGCGTCCACATCAACAATCGTAGAGTTTGGATTTCCCAGCGTTTCAATAAATATCGCCTTTGTGTTTTCGTCGATGGCGTCTTCAAAATTTTCGGGTTTGCTGCCATCAACAAAGGTTGTTTTAATTCCAAAATCGGGAAGCGTATGGGCAAACAGATTGTAAGTGCCGCCATAAATACGCTTGTCGGATACGATATTGTGTCCTGCAAGTGCAATATTTTGTATGGCGTATGTCACAGCTGCTGCACCTGAAGCGGTTGCAAGCGCTGCCACACCGCCCTCAAGTGCTGCGATACGCTGCTCAAATACGTCAGACGTTGGATTCATGAGCCGCGTGTAAATATTACCGCCTTCCGCCAATGAGAACCTGCCGGCTGCTTGTGCACTGTTTTTAAATACATAAGATGTTGTTGCATATATGGGAACCGCTCTTGAATCCGTCGAAGAGTCGGGGTTTTCCTGTCCCGCATGAAGCTGGAGCGTTTCAAACTTGTGGTTTTTGTTTACCATTGTAAAATACCTCTTTTTTATTTTTAATTATTATTTTTGTTGATTACAGTTTGTTCAAATCGTACGGTGTTTCCTGATACACGCAGTAGTTCAGCCAATTGGAAAATAAAAGATTTGAGTGTGCACGCCACGAAACGATGGGATTTTTTGATGGATCGTTGTCGTGAAAATAATTACAAGGTATGGGTACATCCATGCCCTTTGCAATGTCACGCTCATATTCAAGACGCAGTGTGTCTGCATCGTATTCCGAATGCCCGGTGACAAAGATGTGTTTGCCGCTGCGTGCAGCAGCAAGGTACACACCCACTTCTTCAGACACTGCTAACAGCTCAAGTTCAGGTATGCGCTGTATGTCATCGGCACAAATTTCAGTGTGGCGAGAGTGCGGAGCTAAAAAAACATCATCAAATCCGCGTGTCAGCTTGGAACGGGTATCAAGCACCTTATGCCAATACACGCCCGACACCTTACGCGAAAGAGGATATTTGTTCACGCCATAGTGATAATAAAGTCCTGCCTGTGCTGCCCAGCAGATATACAAGGTGGAAAAGACATGATGCTTCGCCCATTCCATGATGGCTGTGAGCTCATGCCAATAACTTACCTCTTCAAAGGGTTTCATTTCAACCGGCGCACCGGTGATGATGAGACCGTCAAAACGGCTTTCGCGTACCTCATCAATGGTTTGGTAAAATGATTCCAAATGATCCGCTGCGGTGTTCTTCGCCAGATGCGAAGCTGTACGCAGCAGCGTTATTTCAATCTGCAGCGGTGTGTTGCCGATCAAACGCAAAAGCTGCGTTTCGGTCACAATTTTTGTGGGCATTAAGTTGAGTATGGCGATGCGAAGCGGTCGGATATCCTGTGTCCGAGCACGATCTGCTGTCATAAGAAATATATTTTCTTCTTGCAGCGTTTTAAATGCCGGCAAATTATTGGGTATACAAACAGGCATGGAGCCACTCTCCCTTTATCATCCGAAGATATATTTTTTCATAATTTTTCATTACCACGTTGCCTAAAATCAATGGCAGGCACTTTTTGTCACACAATATCATACAATTCATATCAAATTAATAGGATTAATATAAACCTTTCCCCTTCATTTGTCAATTTTCAAAAAATCAAAATTTTTGTATTAAATATTAAGAAAAGAATTACAGATGAATTATATCATCCCTCGCAGCATTTTCATTTAAAAAATCTTGCAGTGTCACGGAATCAACATAATCATCGATGACTTTAGAAAGACCTTTCCAAAAACCAAGCGTTTTACAATAACTGCTGCGTTCACATTGATTTATTTCATCTTCAAGACACGCCACAGGAACCATTTTTCCTTCAATGGCACGCAATATTTCACCAACAGTGTATTGGCCGGGTGTTTTTGTAAGCATATATCCGCCGCCTGATCCGCGTCCGCTGCGCAATAACCCCGCTCTTGTCAAGTTCGTTACAATTTGTTCTAAATATTTATCCGATATTCCCTGACGCTCTGATATATCTTTAATTGGAATCATATTTTTAATGGAAATTTTGTTATCGCTATTTTCAGCGATATCAATCATCATTCTTAATGCGTATCTGCCTTTTGTTGACACCATCATAGTTGTACCTCCAAAATTTAATCGCTCTTTTCTGTCAAAAAGCACATCCTTTCATGATTTTAATAATAAAATTCAACATTTTTCCCATTACTGAGTTGTCGTTCTCATTCTTTTAACTTTTCATTACCACATTTGAAAATCTGAGAGTTTTCACTTATCGATATATCTCTATATAATGCAGCAACACCTATTAAAAAGCAAGTGATTCAGTAATGGCAGAATGTAAAAATTGTAAATGTACAGAGGTGATTTGTCGGCAATTCATTTTTTGCAGATCGGTTGGCTAAATCAAAAAAAACATTCATCTTTTTTTCCGATTTTTCATCGGGATGCTTTGAATGGGCGCAGACAAAACTTCTGTAAGTTCCGGATGCAAAAACCACAAGCAAAAGACAAAGCAACACGAGGAGGAGGATGAGGGCAATATTGACATAATCATTGATTTCATAATAATGCGGAATTAATGTGATCCAATAAAACCCAAACAATATCCATGCGGCGCCGCACATAACCTCTG
>Ga0099364_10004888_pt1 | contig 20127 bp, 18 predicted proteins | sample TergutTh196P3_FD_73070 | JGI IMG/M metagenome (GOLD analysis project Ga0099364, IMG submission 73070) | Microcerotermes parvus P3 segment gut microbial communities from Pointe-Noire, Republic of the Congo - Th196 P3 | ecosystem: Host-associated > Arthropoda: Insects > Digestive system > Gut ... | reverse complement strand
GGGGATTTTGTTTGCGGGGGGGGGGGGGTGGGGGGGGCGTTTTTTTGGGGGGGGGGGGGGGAGTAATTCTTTATGGTATAAGGAATTAGCTGCGTTTTAGCGGGTGAGGCAGATCTGTTTTTTACAATTCCTTTCATGCTCATAGCGATAGTATACACCATATTTCTAAAAAGCCATTAGCGGATCCGCTAATTTGGATTAGTGGATCCACTACCTCTTATTTTAGAGATAGTGGAGGTAATAACATTCATGTCCGCGCAGAAACCCTGTTTTAGCTAAAACGTTTTAGCTGAATTTTGAAAATTTTTCCCAAAAAGCCAAGTGTTTCACATCCCCGTGCCGTTATATACAAGGAGAATTTTATGGAAAATATATTTTTTCAAGATGACGATGACCCCATCGACATCAGAATTGACGGTGCCTTCAAGGCAGTATTCGCAGGTGAATCACAAGAGTCCAGAGGTGCACTCTCTAACCTGGTCTCTGCACTTGTTGGCAGAGAGCTGACAATCATTACTATTCTGACCAATGAGCCAGCTATCAGTAACATAAGAGACAGACAATTAAGGCTGGATATTAATTGCAGAGCAGAAAACGGAGAGCTAGTGAATGTGGAAATGTCCTTCAACCCCAAACCCTTTGAACCTTTGAGCATGGAATTCCGAGCAGCAAAACTATTCTCAGGACAGGATATCAGGGGAAAAGACAAAGGGTTTGATGACCTCAAAGAAGTTTATCAGATTACCATTCTGGCAAAAGAAAAGGTAATTCCGGATGAAGAATTTCTGCATTCTTTTGAGTATTACGATGCTGTAAATAAGACTAGTCTAAACGGCAGAATCAAGATAATTACAATGGAACTATCCAAGCTGGAAAAAACCATTAAGAAACCTGTTGAACAGATGGAAAGAAGCGAGTTATGGGCAGTATATCTTGAATATTTGACTGACAGGAGTAAACGTCATATAATTAACGACATAGTAAAGAGGGAAGAGGGTATTGCAATGGCAAGCAGTGTATTGTATAAGGTTAGTAAGGATGAAATAGAGCGGACACGGATATTCCTTGAAGAAATGGCAGAATTGGACAGAATAAGTGAAATGCGCTATGCAAAAGAGGAAGGGCACGCTAAGGGTCTTGCTGAGGGTATTGCTGAGGGTATTGCTGAGGGTGAACAAAAAACCCAAAAGTATGTTCTTGAGCTCATCGCTCAGGGTCTAACAGCAGAAGAGATTAAAAAGCGGCTGGAAGGATGAGCTAGAAATATAGACCCAGAAATTCTAAAAATATACAAAGGAGAAAAAATGAAGAAAAAACAATTGTCAAAAAAGTTATTAATGGTTTTTGCAATGTCTTTTTTGTTGGTAATGGTGCCTGGTATGCTTAGTGCAGCACCTGCCCAGGAAAATGCACCGCCTATACGGGTGGCAGCAGTCGGGGATTCCATTACCTATGGCTTTGATATAGCAGACCGTTTTAATGATTCATACCCTGCGCAGTTACAGCGTATGCTGGGGAGCCGGTACACTGTTTTCAATGCGGGGCTTAACGGTGTTGGGTGGATGAGTACCACGCTCCCCAATTATTGGGACAGCGCAGAGTTCAGGGCAATCAGCATGTTTGAACCGGATATAATTCTTTTAATGCTGGGCTCCAATGATTCAAAAGAAAGGTTTTGGGGTTTAAGTGATTTAACCGAATCCATGATGGAGATGATCGAGCATTTCAGGAACCTCCCGTCAAGGCCTTTCATCTATATAATGACTCCTGCATTTGCATACGGTGTTAACTGGAGCATAATCCCCGATACTATCGACAATGAGATTGTCCCTGCAATCAGGGCATTTGCTGCCAGGGAGAGTATTCCTTTGATCGATATTTATACGGCGACCATGGGAATGCCTCAGCACTTCCCGGATCTTATTCATCCACATGCAGGTGGTGCCAGAGTAATAGCAGAAACTGTGAGGAATAGACTGCTGCAAGACGCCGCTCTCTGGGCAAGATAAATTAATAGGAGTTAGTTAATATGCTTCCAATAATGTTACAGCTCTATAATGTACGTGAAGAGCTATTCAAGGACTTTGACGGTGCATTGGCAGAAGTTGCCGGAATGGGATATGAGTTTGTGGAACTGGCTTTGGGACAGGCCTTTGGGAAAAGTTCAGGAGAGTTTAAGACTGCTCTGGATAAGGCGGGGCTTAAGGCGATTTCTGCCCATGTACCATACCAGGACATGGTTAAGGATCCAGAGAAGGCTATTGGCTTTCACATAGACCTGGGTTGTAAGTATATTGCCATTCCCTACCTGGGTGAAAACGAACGAAGCACCAGTACCAATTATGCTGAGGTGAAAAAAAAGATTGCCCGGCTGGGGGAAGAAGTAAAAAAGAGGGGCGGCATTCTTTTATACCACAACCATGAATTTGAATTTGTTGATTACAATGGGAAATATGCCCTGGACGATCTTTATGACAGCATTCCTTCCAGCCTGCTCCAGACGCAGATAGATACCTGCTGGGCGAAAGTCGGCGGCGCGGATCCTGCCGAGTATATTTTGAAATACACAGGGAGAGCTCCCATAGTGCATTTAAAGGACTTTGATTCCAGCGAGGGCGGGAGCATTAAGGCTGAATATGAACTAATCGGACAGGCAAAGAAAGCCAGGGAAGCAGGCAAGTTTCCCTTTACCTCCCTGGGTAAGGGAATACAGGACATACCCGGCATTATTAAAGCAGCAGAAAAGGCAGGAACCGAGTGGCTGGTGGTAGAACAGGATCTTCCAAGCCCCGGAAAAACTGCCATGGAAGATGCGAAGGAAAGCCTGGATTATTTAAATAGTTTGTAGTGGTACTTTGCCTCTATTTTGCAGTTTTTTGTCCTCTATTTTGTATTTTTTCATCCTCTAATTTGTTAATATTTTTCCTCTAATTTGTAGACATTTCTTTATAGCTCTCCAAAGGGCGGGACTCTTTCCAGCACTTCGGCAATGCAGCGGTTTTCCGGCTGCTGCAGCACAGGGTCTTTGTCCAGCAATGAAAAGGCTTCGTCTCTGGCCTGGATTAAAACACTGGCATCTCGCACGGGATCTGCAATGCCAAGTTTAAGATAGCCTGACTGTTCAAGGCCTGCTATATGGCCGGGGCCGCGGAGCTTTAAGTCCTCCTCTGCAATTACAAAACCATCGGAATTTTCCAGCATTATTTTTAAGCGGGTCTTTCCGTCTTCTGTTAGCTTGCTGGCGTCCTCTGCGTCAGAGTATACCAAGAAACAGTAGGATTGTTCTGAGCCCCTGCCCACCCTACCCCTTAACTGATGGAGGGCGGCGAGGCCGAAGCGCTCTGCGTGTTCTATCACCATGCATGTGGCATTGGGGACATCTACGCCTACTTCCACAACACTGGTGGCAGCGAGGATTTTTATTTCCCCCTTGCGGAAGGAATCCATAATACTGCGTTTTTTTTCTTCATCAACTTTTGAATGAATTAGTGCAAGGGGGAAACCGGGGAAGACCTCTTTGGAAAGTTTTTCAGCCATGGAAACGGCATCTTTTAACTCGCCGTCATTCATGACGTCGTCCTCATTTTCAATTAGCGGATAAACAAAGTAAGCCTGCCTTCCCTGTGATAATTCCCGTTTCACAAAATCATAGACCTTGCCGGCATTGCCCTGCTTTGCAAGATGAGTTTTAACAGGCTTCCTCCCCAGGGGCATATCCTTAATCACAGTTACATCCAGGTCGCCGAAGACAGTTAAGGCTAAGCTCCGGGGAATGGGGGTTGCACTCATCATTAAAAGATCAGGCACCCTGCCTTCGCTGACTCCCTTTGACATTATTGCCTGTCTCTGCAAAACACCAAAGCGATGCTGCTCGTCTACGACAACAAGACTGAGATTTTTATATATTACATCCCTGGAAAATAAGGCGTGGGTTCCGGCTATCAGATCCACTTCGCCTTCACTCAAGGCTTTCAATAACTGTGTGCGCCCGGCAGCTTTAAGGTTACCTGTAAGAAAGGCAATACGAATGCCCAGAGGTTCCAGAAGGCGGGCGGCATTTTCTGCGTGCTGCCTTGCAAGGAGTTCCGTGGGAGCCATTAGGGCTGCCTGGCCTCCTTTTTCAATTGATCTGAGTGCAGCCAAAAAACTTACCAGGGTTTTACCGGAACCCACATCCCCCTGTAAAAGCCTCGCCATGGAGTAGGTGTTTTCCATGTCCCTGTTTATTTCCCTGACAGAAGCCTCCTGACCGGGGGTAAGTGAAAATGGCAGCCTTTCCAGGAGTCTGGACTGAAGGGAGGAGAGATCACCCTGAGCGGAAACTTCATGAGGTAAATTTTTTTGGGATAAATTTTCCGGCAGTATGGAGCTTGATGCTTTTTTTCTTTCCAGCGACCTCTGACCTACAAGAATCTCCAGGTAAAAAAGTTCCTCGTAAATCAAGGTTTTTTTTGCGCCTTCCAGTTCATCGATGGAGGAAGGGAAATGAATTGCCCTCATTGCATCTGGCTTGGGGAGAAAACCATTTTGCTTGATAATCCTTTCTGGGAGTTCATTTTCCAATGAGGGAACATATTGCCTAATTGCCTCTGCGATTAATTTCCTCATAATGTTCTGGTTGATTCCCTCGGTAAGGGGATAAACAGGGATAAAGGGATGCATTGATTCAGCGGAGTCTTCGGAGATTACAGGTTCAAGCTCAAATGCCGATGATTGGATTTCCCCGTACCTATAGATAAAATTCCCGAAGAGCCGGAAGCGGAGGCCTGGGATTAACTGGTTACGTAAAAATGGCCGGTTAAAACAGATGAGAGCAGCTCTTGCAGTATTATCTTCTATGTATATCTTTAAAGTTTTTTTTCTTCCAAAGCCAAAATAGTCATGGGCAAGGATAGTAACTTCAGTACATACCCTGCCTTTATTCCAGTCTGCCAATGGAACTATTCTGCTTCTGTCTTCCCAGTCCCTGGGGTAATGGGTCAATAAGCCGGAAATGGAATTTATACCCAGGCGCTGCAGCCTTCCGGTGATGAGTTTCCCGGCACCTCTAATGGTACTGACAGGCTGCTTTAATTCCCTAAGGTACATGGAAGCTTGTTATATTGGCAGTCTCGAAAGTATTGCAGATAATAAATTAATTGCAAAGAGTAAAACAATATATCCAATTCCAAAAATAGCAATGGAAATAATTATTGAAGTCCCGTAATTAATTATTCTGTCTTTTAAAACAAAGCGGTTAATTCTATACAGAACAGGCTGGGTAATACTTTCTACTATACGCCAGAAATATCCGCTTAGATTTGCGTAATGCGCTATCAAGCGAAGAATAAAGACAATGATCATAAAGCCAATGAGAAAGGAGGCTACCCCCCAGACTGCCTGTACCAGCATTGCAAGAATAATGCCAATACTTATGCTGCCTCTGACTGCCAGTATGGAGAAAGCCCTGTTTACAAGGGACAGTACGCCTAGAGCTACAATGGGGGAAAAATCGATACTTCCGGCTTTAAAAATACCAAAGTTTCGGAACCAGTTTAGGTAGGGATCGGTAATTTTAGATACAATTTCTGTAACCTTACCCTGCCCCATTCCGGAAAACCAGGTAAGGATAACCCGAAAAACCACAATCATCATGTAGATGCTTATTAAAGTACTTAAAAATCCTAAAATCTGAGCCATGGCTTATACTCTCATACAAAGCTTGTTTTATCAAGAATCATAGACGCCAAAAATTATTAATAGTATAATATCAAGAAGTCAAAAACGGAGGGATTATGTTCCGAAAATTATCATTTTTATTTTCATTTTTTATATTAACCGGCGGTTTACTATTTGGTCAGGCAGCATTGCTTAGAGATTATGTGGGATTAATTACTATTCAATATCACCCGGAAATGGTTTCCATAATGACTCAGGTGAGAGCGGGTTTTGAAAGAAGAGGTCAGACTGATGCAGCCAGAACTATCGATAATTACCTGAGGGGTATAAGCGGCTCAGGCTTTATATATGTAGCTCCGGACGGCAGAAACTTTATTATTACAAACCAGCATGTGGTTGCTCAGTCTCATTCAATTTCCATCACCTTTGAAAGAACGGACGGAGGAAGAACGACTTACGAGAGGCTTAGTGTGCTTCTTGTAGACGAAGAAAAAGACCTGGCTATACTTTCCTTTGATGACGACAGAAGACCATTTACCCAGGGCTTAAGTTTCAACACTGCCGGTGCAGAAGAGGGCAGTGAAATTTTTGCTGCAGGGTTCCCAGGCATCGCAGGGACTGCAATATGGCAGTTCAGTTCCGGCAGGATTTCCAATGCCTTTGTAAGGCTGCCGAGAGCCTTCGACAGCGAAGATACGATTGGGCCCTATATTCAGCATACAGCACAGATAGACCCCGGGAATTCCGGCGGCCCGCTTTTAAGCCCCATGGACGGAGTGCCGACAGGCTTTGCAGTTATCGGGGTAAATACTCTGAGCGCAAGATGGCGGCAGGCGGCAAACTATGCAATACCCATAGACCAGGTAAATGATTTCATTGGTACTGCTCTTAACCCTTCAATTGTAAACGAAAGGGATTTGATTTCTGCCAGAATAGAAGAATTCATGAGAGGTTTAAGGGTGAATTCTACCCTCTTTAGCCATATAGCCGGCTTTCTATCCAATGAAAGTACGGCAACAAATGCTGAGTTTGCAATTGTTGAACTTGCAGAGAGGGCACCTCGTATGGTGATCAATGAAATAGACAGAATATTTGCAAGCGACTTTGTAGCAGGGATGAATGCTGCGGTGGGCTGGCTTGTTGAAGACTCCATGTGGGCAAATGCGTCTGGCACCCAGATTAATATTAGCCTTGAAACTATTGAACCCAACAGCGCTGGAGGGTTTAACGTTATATTTAATGTAAACGGCAGAAGTGTCGAATCTGAATGGATAAAAGAATACGGCGTATACAGAATGAACAGTTACGGGAATGTCTTAACAGGCAGCAGGGTTCAGCTGGCGGACAGGCAGAGGCAGAGGGAACAGGAACAGGCATTAAGGACGGAATTTAGTTATACGATAAGTGCAGGTTATGCGTATATTTTTGATCATGGGCATGGAATTACAGCATCTTTAAGTATGGGAGTATTTATGCCCTACGGTATAAGTCTTTACAGGACTTTCAGCAACGAAGCATATACCCAGGTTAATGTTTATATGGGCTTACATATCCCCATACGGCTAAACACAATCGGAATAATACCATTTGTGGAAGGCGGAGTTGGTTTAATTGTTTACGATTCTCCCCCTCCTTCATCAAATGCACCATTCTCAATGGATTTTGGATTGTTATTTAAGGGCGGTATAATGGTTACAACATCCGCTGTTCCAGGTTTATTTGGAAGTGTTTTTTACGGGCATACAATGACCACCGGCATGGAAATAGACAGCCATGGGATTTTTGGATTAACTATAGGCTTTGGCTTCTAGGACAGCCGGTCTTGCAAATAACACAGGTTCTCTTGCGTTTAACGCTTACTACGAAAACATCTGGGGAGATCGCTGGGGAGAGCTAAGGAAAAGCCTGCTTATGCCGGCAGAGAGTTTTTCCTGCAGTGAAGGTCTGGTAAAACCCTATATTCTGGACTATGCCTCTGTGCTGGCCGCTTCCTCCCTGTTACTGCCGGAAGAAGGTCTGGTGCTGGATGCCTGTGCTGCTCCCGGGGGGAAAAGCTTAATTATTGCCTCAAAAATGGGAGAGGGCGTTAACCTCCTATGCAACGAACTTTCTTCGGATAGACGCCGCCGCCTCTCCAATGTGCTGGATGAACACCTGGACAATGAAAAGAGAAAGAGGGTGACAGTGTCAGGCTTTGACACTGCAAAAGCAGGGGGAAGGAAAACCGAGCATGAACGCTTTGATGCAATACTTTTGGACGTACCATGTTCCAGTGAACGCCATGTAATACAGAGCGAAAAAGCTTTAAACGAGTGGACGCCGGCAAGGCCCCGCTTTCTTTCACAGCGGCAGTGGTCTTTACTGTCATCTGCCTTTCTTATGCTTAAGCCAGGCGGCTGCCTTATTTATTCCACCTGTGCAATAAACCCGGATGAAAATGATATTCCTGTTTCCAGGCTTCTGGGGAAATATAAAAACGAGGCGGAGATTGATGAATTTAAAGACAGCGAAGAAATTTTTCATAAGAGCGAAACAGCAAAGTACGGGAGGCTTATTTTGCCGGACAGCTCAGAGGGGATGGGACCTATTTATGTTTCGAGGGTGATAAAAAATTTTTTGCAATAATTTTTAAATAAACTTTTTCCTGTAACCAAAACTAATAACCCTTGTTATTTTAATAGGACATAAATTTTCAAGGAACTAAAATGTACTTATTTTTAAACTCGATCAGCAATATAATCCGCAACAAGGGACGAAACACCATAATTGCCATAATTACCCTGGCAATAATTTTATCTGCGGTTGTAACTTTAACAATAAATAATGCTGCAGCAAAAATTATTGACGATATAAGGCTGGACCTGGGTTCCAGGGTAGAAATAAGGCAGGATTTTATAGAGATGAGGCAGATAGGCCTGGGAAGAGAAGATGCAAGTTATATCTCCATGGACAGCTTTCTTTCATTTGCAGATTCAAATTACCTTCGTACAGCGGTGTTCAACGCAGACATGTATGCCTGGAGCAATACCTTACGCGCTGTAGATGATACGGGTGAGATTCCGGGCAGCCAAACCAGGGTAAACGACAACGGCGAAACCGTGTTAGTCGAAACGAGCAAACTTGTCAGTACATCCCACCCGGAGTCTCTTTCTTTTTTCGGCACACAGAGGGAAATAATACACGGCAGAATGTTTGAGTCCCTTAATGAATGCATAATAAGCGAGGAACTCGCCTTGCTTAATAACCTCTCTTTGGGAGATACAATAGAACTAAGCGGAACTTATGCACAGAACAAGCATTACAGCCTGACAATTACCGGTATTTACTCTGATTCTACGGATGCCTATGCAAATTTTTTCCTTATGCTTTACGGGCGCATTGCGGATAACAGACGGAATGAAATTATAACTAGTTTTGATACATTAATGTCAGCAGGCTGGGAGACAAATGCAGGCCTTGATATAAACAACACTTATTTTTTAAGAAACCCGGATGACATTAGAAGGTTTGAAAACGAAGTAAGGGCAAAAGGCCTGCCTTTGACATACAATGTATCAATAAATCAGGCTGCCTTTGATAAGGTGACAGGCCCTCTTTCCGGTGTAAATAATGCAGTTATAACATTTATGACTGTGATTTTACTGCTAGGCGGCATAGTACTGGCACTTTTATCATTTATGGCGGTAAGGGAACGTAAGTATGAAGTGGGAGTTCTCAGGGCAATGGGTCTTGCAAAACCGAAGGTAGCACTGGGAATACTTGCAGAGGCAGTGCTTATATCTGCTCTTTGCCTTGTTTTAGGCCTAAGTATCGGGAATGCTCTGGCACAGCCTATTGCAGAAGGAATGATGGAAGGAAGGGTTTCCATGGCGGAGATGGATGCTTCTGACGGTCCCAATAGGTTTCTTTTTGCAGGCGGGCAAATGCAGACGAATGACAATACACAGGGATTTGAAATTGAAAGCGAACTGCAGGTTAATTTAAACAGTGAAGTGTTATCGGGAATTATCGGCATCACTTTTTTGCTTGCAGCAATATCAGGGCTGATTGCAGTTTTTGTTATTATACGTTATGAACCATTAAAAATATTAAGCGAAAGAATATAGGGAGGAATAATTGAGTATCCTTACATTAAAGAATGTATCTTATAAATACGAGGGTAATGACAAAACCATTTTAAACAATATAAACCTGAAATTTGATGCCGGAAAGGTATATACAATAGTCGGGAAATCCGGCGCAGGCAAATCCACCCTGCTTTCGCTGATCTCGGGACTGGATACTGTGAAAAGCGGCAGAATAGATTATATGGGTGAAGACCTCGCAGAAATAAACAGGAACCGTTACAGGGCACAGAAAGCAGGAATTGTTTTTCAGGGATTGAATCTTTTAACCAATGCAACAGGCATGGAAAATCTAATTTTATCCATGAACATAAGCGGTGTTAAAGAAGCTGATAAAAAGGCAAAGGCAGCCGGGATACTTAAAAAACTGGGTATTTCAAAAGAAAAAGCGGGGAGAAAAATTCTTAAATTATCAGGGGGTGAACAACAGCGCATAGGCATTGCCAGGGCATTGGCACATAACCCTTCGCTTATTATTGCAGATGAACCTACAGGCAGCCTGAACAGCGAAAGTGAAGCAAAGGTGCTTAGACTGTTTAAGTCCCTTGCACACGATGAAGGGAAATGCGTAGTGATTGTAACACATTCCAAAAAAGTTACAGAAATTGCTGATGAAATTTGGGTTTTGGACAGGGGAAACCTTACGCTTAAACAAACTCGTACACAGGAAAATTTAAAGAAAAGCACATGAATTATATATTTGAACATTCCCTCTTAAACCTTGTAAAGAACAAAGGAAGGAATATACTTACAAGCCTTATTACCCTTGCAATAATAACATCGATAGTAATTTCACTTAGCATTTTTAATTCCTCGGAAGCTGCAATAAACGAAACAAAAATGGCATTAATGTCTGCCGTACGTATTACTGCACAAAGGCAGATGACAGGCGGCGCTATTACCATGAGCGGGAATAGGCAGGAACAGGACAATGTCCCGGCGATAAGTTTGGAACAGTATTTATACTTTGCAGATTCAATATACCTTGACGGAAGTGATATAAGGGAAAGCAGCCAGAGTGGAGGAGAGCTGGATGCTGTATTTTACCTGACAAGGCCGGAACTAATTACAGCATTTGAAGCAGAACTCAGGAGCAAAGGCCTTCCTGCTGGTTACAGTGTAAGAACAGATGAGGCAATGTTTGAAAGAATAATAAGCCCGGTAGAGAGCTTAAGAAATTTATCATTGAGTTTTCTAATTATTATTATTTCACTTGGTGCAGTAATAATGGCACTGCTTTCGGCTGTAACTGTAAGGGAGAGAAAGTATGAAATAGGAGTGCTAAGGGCAATGGGCATGAAAAAAGACAGGGTTGCACTTGGCATTTTAACGGAAATTTTAGTAATAACATTTATTTGCATTATTTTTGGGGTTATGCTGGGAATGGTTTTATCGAAACCGGTATCAAATACAATTATGGTAAACCAGAGCGAAGCAGAAAGAGCATCTTCAACTACATTGGCTGACAGATTAGGCAGCATAGAAGAAGGAAGAACAGAACATATAGAAATATCCATGAACAGTAAAACATTTTTGCAAATCCTGCTCCTGTCACTTATATTGGCTTCCATTCCTGGAATAATTTCAGTAAGGAGCATAACAAAGGCAGAGCCAATAAAAATATTGGTAAACAGAAATTAGGAGAAAACTATTAACTGTATTGAACTTGTAAATTTAAGCTATAGTTATGAGGGAACAAATATAGCTGTACTAAAAAATATTAATGCCTCATTCAGTAAAGGCAGAATCTATGCAATAATCGGGCAATCAGGTGCAGGAAAAACTACGCTTTTGTCGCTTATCTCCGGTCTGGATACATGCAGCAGGGGCAGGGTTTTATTTAAGGGTAATAACCTTATAAACATGGACAGGGATAAATACCGTTCACAAAGCATTGGTGTAATTTTTCAGTCATACAACCTTTTATTAAACTCAACTGCCCTGTATAACATAGTTCTTTCCATGAATATAAGCGGAACAGAAATCTCCAGCAGGCAGGAGAAAAATGCCCATGCCTACAGTTTACTGGAAAAAGTGGGAATAAACAGGGAAACGGCGGACAGGAAGGTACTTAAACTTTCCGGAGGTGAACAGCAGCGTACCGGGATTGCCAGAGCTTTGGCACATAACCCGGACATAATAATCGCAGACGAGCCTACAGGAAACCTAGACGAGGAAAACGAAAAGGCAATACTGGAAATATTTACAAATCTTGCAAAGGAAGGGAAATGTGTAATTATTGTTACACATTCAGAAAGTGTCTCTGCAATAGCAGATGTGGTTTTTGGTATCAGCAACGGGTACCTTTTGGATAAAAATGAATTTGAAACAAAAGAAAAGGAGAATAAAGAAAATGAAAACAATGAGCATTAAAAACATCCCAAGCCTTGTACTGTATTTTTTCGCATCCCTGCTTGGAATTTATTCCCTCTGGTCATTTATAAACAGTGCTGAAGTAGTCGGCGAAGCTGCACGGGCAGGACAGATAAATATTTGGGCAAATATATATGATATAGTGGGTTTTTACCTGGTTAATTGCGCGCAGTACTTTGTATATGCCCTCCTTCTGACTGCAGCAGGATTAGTTTTACAAAGGCAAATTTCAGGAAGCATATTAAGCAGGCAGGGAAAGACATTAATAAAAAACAATGCCGGCGATGAAGAGCTCGATGAATGGCTGGACGGTGATGAATCAGATTAAACCCCTCAGAACGAATTAGTTCAGTCTGCCTTGGTAACTGTCCCTACAGCAATGGCATAGACAGTGTATTCATCAAGGCCGTCCAGTTCCAGAACCTTATCACAGCTCTCCTGGTCAAAGGCAGCCATACAGCAGCTCCCCAGACCCAGGGCAACAGCACTCAGCATGGTGTTCTGCCCCAGATGCCCCAGGTCTATGAGCATCACCCTATGAGCCATTTCCCTGTACCGCCATTCTGCCTTATAGGGAATACAGCTATAGAAAAGGACAATGGGAGCCTTGGCTGCCCAGCTCTGTCCCCTTAGCATGCCTGTTATACATTCATCGTAGCCGGGAATATCTTTGAGTTTTTCTATTGTAACCTTTTTTTCACCGGGGTTTTCTGTTGGCAGGTAATGGTAAAGGCCGGGTTCCAGACCCTCGACATTCTTAACAGCAATATATGTTTCAAAAGGGTGTCTGGCACCGCCGGAGGGGACAGTGCGGAAGGTGGCAACTTCGCCGCGGAAGGACTGGATACCCTGGGTACTCCAAAGCATGAATGCGAGTTCTTCCCCGCTCATGGGAGTTTCAGTATAGCTCCTCTTGCTTCTCCTGGTATCCAGAAGATCTGTATACGAGACACCGGAAGCGGCATTATCAAAAGATGGGAGGGTGATCAGAGTCCCTTTTATTTCTTTCCCGAAAGGCGGAGCTGTTACACCCTTTGACTGGTCACTTTCAGACATGGGGCCGGAAAATGACGGGCAGTGCATTGCCCTCCTGTTTTCATGAATAATTTTAATTATATCGCTCATACTTACTCCTCTTATAAATGCATAAATTGATATTCCCTGGTGGATGAAATATTAATTCTGGCTCTCATAAACAATACACTAAATGAAATGTTCATTTCATGGTAATGGGAAAGAGATAGCAGTTCTCCATCCATATTAAAAACTGCGGTAATAAGACCATTCCTAAAGCCGCCTTCCAGTCTCCCGGAACTCATATTGGAATTATTCTGGTTCTCCTGCTCTTCCTGATCATCATCTCCCTGCATATCATTATAACCCAGATCCATGGTTGATATATAACCGGATCTGGACAGTATACCCAGCATTAGTTCTTCCCTTTCTTCATCTGAGAGATCGTCATTATTACCCTGCCCCATCTGCATGGAACCAAAGACGGTATCAAAGTCCTCGTCATTAAGCCTGATTGTAACGACCCAGCTCCCGTCCCTCATTATACAGCTTGCACTTAAAACATTGCCTGCTGACAGCCGGCTCATATACGGAGTTCCGTTAATGGGGAGAAATTCATTAATGTTTTGGCTGGTATCACGGGTGCCTGTGCCGTTAATAAATGTTTCAAGGGTAGTAGTTTCCTGATCCGCAAAGAAGCCCATCATTCTGTTTGGAATCAATGCTCTTAATAAACGGTTAATGTCCATATTAACAATGCGCGTACTGTTTCTTACAATGGTGATCCTTTCAGCAGATTTTACCGGATTTGTATAACGGTTATAAAAATCCACTATCTGCCCAATATTTCCGCCTATAGGAGCATTAACAGCCTGAGAAAAAACTGCAGAAACCGGGATAAAATACAAAAAAACAGCCAGCGGCAGATAAAGTAATTTCCTCATAACTTAACCTCTATTAATAATGGCTATTGACTAATAATACCCTGAAACATACACTCTATTAAAATACCAAGAATCGGAGTATAATGGAAGATAGTATAACTATTGTTCTTAATGACAGAAATATTCTATCCGGGGTCTGCGGAGCCAATGACAGGAATTTAAGGGTTATCGAAGGCTCTCTGGGGGGCAGAATAGCTGCAAGAGGGAACGAGATTCGGCTGGAAGGAGCCGGTGACGAAGGAGTAAAACGCTTTAAATCCATAATGGATAGTCTAATTTCCCTGGTAAAAGACGGTGAAAATCCCTCACCAGAATATATTAAATCCCTTACAGAACCGGATCTGGCTCTGGAAAAGGAAGATGAAAAACAGGCAATCATACAAATTCCTCACGGCTTTGGCAGGGTTTTTCCGCGCAGCAGAAACCAGGCAGTTTACATACGGGGAATGGCAAATTTTGATATATGCTTTGGAATAGGACCTGCCGGAACCGGAAAAACCTATCTCGCTATAGCCCATGCTCTTAACCTGGTACTTTCCAGAAAGATGAGAAAACTCGTCCTTACGCGGCCGGTTGTAGAAGCAGGAGAAAACCTGGGTTTTTTACCGGGGGATCTTGCGCAGAAAATAAACCCCTACCTTAGGCCTCTTCACGATGCGATGGAATCTCTCATTCCATTCGATATCATTCAAAAAATGGAAGAAAACAGAACCATAGAAATTGCTCCCCTTGCATATATGAGGGGGAGAAGCCTGAATAACTGCGTAGTTATCCTGGACGAGGCGCAGAATACCACAAAGGAGCAGATGAAAATGTTCCTCACCCGCATAGGAGAGGGGGCAAAGGCAATAATTACAGGCGATATCACCCAGATCGATCTTCCCAGGCATAATGAATCCGGACTTGTGCATGCGGTGTCCATTTTAAGGGAAGTAGAGGGTTTAAATTTTACCTTCCTTCATACAAAGGATGTAGTAAGAAACCCGCTGGTAAAAAAAATAATAGAAGCTTATGATCAGCAGCAGGTGAATCAGGCAGGCAGCGGAAAGGAAAAATAATGCCTACGCATATAACAAAATTTATTTCCCTGATTAAGTCTCCCAAAACACTTGCCTGGATTGCTGCATTTTTTATCTGTTTTTTAGTCACGCTGATAAACATAAATTACCGTCAAGGGATAAGCGGAAGGATTGATGAATTTGAAGTGGGCAGGGTGGCAGACAGGGATATTTTTGCAAACACCTCCATTGCATATATAGACGAACGGGCAACACAGATAATGTTGGAAGCACAGGAAAGACTGGTACCGGCAGTGTTCCAGTTTTCTGTAAGCGTAACCGACGAGCAGATAAACAGATGGAACCGCTTTGTCATGTTAGCCGAAAGTATTTCTGCCGGTGATATTTCAGGCGAAGCTTTCAGGATTGCTGTCAATGAAAGTTTCCCCGGATATTTTACACCTGAAATTCTTGAGCTTTTTGTTCAAAACCAAAACCGGGCAGAACTCCTCTCTGAATCTTCGGTAATATTTACTGAACTCCTGGAAAGGGGAATTTTTTCACTGCCTGATACCGGAATGGAACGCAGCAATCCTTACATTCTGGAACTCATTAAAAACACGGGAACCAGAATAGAAAGGGAAAGAATTCAAAATGCAAATATTATAACCAGGGAAAATGTGTCTGATGCAATTTTAAACAGAATCGCTTCAGGTTCTTTTTCGCCGATGCTTACCTTTTTTGCTCCTTATCTAATAGGGCCGTTTTTAACAGAGAATGTTTTTTACTCACCTGTAGAAACTGCATTAATGCTGAATGAAGCCAGGGTTAATACAGAACCCGTTATGCGCTTTATTGAACAGGGAAGGCAGATAATAAAAAGAGGGTTTATAATTACAGAGGAAGAAATGGCAGAACTTGAAATAGTAAGAAGTTCAATGCCGGAAAATAATCTTCCGGATATTTTTGCCAATCTCCTTTTCCTTCTCTTAATATTTGGCTTTCTCATTTTTTTCTGCGGCAGCCGGATTATAGGCCGTGAACTTATTGAAGCAGAAGTATATCTCACAGCAGGCCTTACTGTATTATATATAGCAGGTTCGGTCTTTTTACACTATGTTTCAGATCCTTCAGTACCTGTGGCAGTCCTTGCACCCACTGCCCTTGTAATTATACTGCTGTCAATTCTAATAAGTCCGCGCTTTGCACTGATACTGGCAATCACCCTGCCCATGGGTGCCTTCCTTACCGGTACCTTTGATATAGCATCTTACCTGTTTGCAGTGAATTCCGGTGTAATTGCTGCTTACTCCCTGCATGGAGCAGAAAAGAGAAAAGATCTGGTCAAGGCAGGTTTAATTATAGCAGCGGCAAACCTGGCAGCAATGACTGCCATTCTGCTCTGGCAGCACATTCCGGGAAGCGTTTACCCGAGGGCATTATTATGGGCTGCCATTAATGGAATAGTTACAGGAATGCTGGTGCTTGGAATACTCACCCCCCTTGAACAGCTCATGAATGCAGCAACCTCATTCAGATTAATAGAACTGTCTGATTTAAATGTGCCGGTTTTAAGACGGCTCTTTACATCTGCTCCGGGAACATACAGCCATTCCATCATGGTAGCAAATCTGGCAGAAACTGCCTGTCAGGACATAGGTGCAAATTCCCTTCTGGCAAGGGTGGGCGCATATTATCATGATCTGGGGAAAATGGAAAATCCGGAATTTTTTGTGGAGAACCAGAAAAACCATAATGTACATGACGAAATGGAGCCTAAACATTCGGCTGCTGTAATCCGGCGGCATGTGCAATTGGGCATAGAGAAAGCAAGGCAGTTAAAGCTCCCCAAGGATGTGATTGACATAATTGGTGAGCATCATGGCAACTCAATAATAGCCTGGTTTTACAATAAAGCCCTGAAACAGGGAGAGGAAGAAAAAAGCACAATCAATATTGCAGATTACAGATATCCCGGGAATCCTCCGCGTTCAAGGGAAAGCACAGTAGTAATGCTTGCTGATATTGCAGAAGCTGCGGTAAGGAGCCTTAATAAGCCATCTCAGGAAGAAATAGAAAAATTCATAGATGAATTATTCCTTAGAAGAATGGAAAGGGGAGAATTCTCCAAGGCAGAACTGACATTCACAGATTTGGAAAAAATAAAAAATGCCTTTGTAAGGGTTTTATCAGGCTACTATCATACCAGAATTGAATATCCAAAGATTGATCTATCCAGGGAAACAGGAAATGAACAGGGTTGAAATAAGAGCTGAAGAAGTTCAGCTTCCTGCCTGGGTTAAGAAAGCAGAAAATTACATTCAGCTTGTTTTGTCCAGCCTGGGACAGGACAACTGGGATCTTTCGGTTCTGTTATGCGGAAATAAATATATAAAGTCCCTTAATAAGGAATACAGAAATAAAGACGAAGCAACTGATGTTCTTTCTTTTCCCCTGGGGGAGAAAAACAGAACAGGAAGGTTTATAGCCGGAGATATTGTAATTTCACTTGATGCACTGGAAGAAAATACTGAATATTTTAATGTTTCAAGGGATGAAGAGCTGCGGCGTTTATTAATCCATGCTATACTTCACTTAACAGGTGAAGATCATGGAACAAATAAACCGGAAGAAGCCATGTTAAAAACACAGGAGGATCTGCTTAATAATATTAAAGCCGGAATAATTACGGCTCATTAAAAAGCAATTAATATGCGTTTAAAATCCATGTTTAAAGCGTTTCAAAAAAAAGACACAGAGATAGATAAAAAAGCCCTTGATTCCCTGGAAACAGATCAAAAAGAAATGATACAGGGAATAGTGGAGCTTTCTGATACCACAGTGAAGGAAGTAATGGTTCCCAGAATAGACACTGTTTTTATTTCTGTTAATGCAGAAAGGGAAGAAATTCTGGAAAAAATTGTAGAATCCGGACATTCACGTTTTCCTGTATATGAAGAAACAATTGATAAGGTAATTGGAATTTTATATGTAAAGGATGTACTGAAAGAACTGATTAAAGATCCATTAGGTAAATCAAACCAGACAGAACAGCCTTTTGATATAAGAAAACTGACGAAAAAAGCTTTTTTTGTGCCGGAATCAAAACATATCCACGATTTATTGAAGGAATTGCGCAGAAGGAAAGTACACATCGCTGTTGTGGTGGATGAATACGGGGGAGTGTCCGGCATAGTCTGCATGGAGAACATAATAGAAGAAATTATAGGCGACATTCAGGATGAGTTTGACAATGAAAAAGAAGATATCCTGGAACTGGGCAAGGGTATATGGCTCTGCGATGCCAGGATGAATCTTTATGATCTGTCAGACCAAATAGGAATAGAACTGCCTTCTGAAAACTTCGACACACTGGGCGGATTTGTCTTTGACCTTTTTGGGAAAATACCTGTAAAATATGAAAAGACAGAATGGGAAGGACATGAATTTATTATTCAGGATCTGGAAGGACATAAAATAAACACAGTAAAAATTATTGTAAGGAAAGAGGAATAGCTTAAGATAAAACAACGGGAGGGGAAATGAAAAAAAAATCCGCATTACTGTTACTGTGTATACTTGTTTTTTCCGTTTCAGGTATACAGGTTTCAGCCCAATCAAATATAAATGCACTATACCAGCAGGGCAGCAATTTTATGGTTATGGAAAACTGGTATGCAGCAGCAGAATCATTCATAGAAATCCTGCGCCTTAATCCTGCACATGCAGGTGCAGCAGCAGCCCTCTCAGAATGTTATTATGAGCTGGGCGAATTTGACGAGGCTCTTATCTGGGTTAGAAGGGCAAGAAATCTTGCCAGAACAAATACCTCCCTTGCAAGCCTGGAGGCATCTACTCTTATAGCTCTGGGACAGTTAAATGAAGCGGCGGAAGTTATTAACTGGGTGCTGACAAGGGAACCCAATAACCGCGAAGCTCTTTTTGCCGCTGCAGAGCTGGACATAGCAATGGGCAGGGCAGGAAGCGCCGTGCTGCGTTACCGTGATGCGGTTAACCGCTTCCCCGATGACAGACGACTCCTTTTATCTCTTGCCCTTGTATTGGGATCATTGGGGGATGCAGAAGGTGCTCAGGTCTATATAGACAGGGCACTGCTTCAACATGCAGGAGATTACAGGGTTTATTATTATGCCGCATACCTTGCATCGCAGAGCGGCCGCCTTGCCGACGGAATTTCATACACAGAGTATGCACTTTACTACCGCCCCGGATTTGTTCCTGCCCGGTTTCTAATGGCATCGCTGTTGTACAGATCCGGTGATTTTGAAGAAGCGGCAAGGCTTGCAGACGAACTCATTATATTAAACAGAAATGATACCCTCTCCTGGTACCTGAAGGGGATTTCATATATTCAGATGGGACGTTTTCAGGAAGCACAAAGCATATTATCAACTGCAGCCGGAATAGATCCTGACAATGAATTTATAAGGGCAGCATTAACGGAGCTCATCATTAACCATACCAGGGTGGAAGACCCCGCTCGTGCACAATGGGCATCCTGGCATTTTAACAGAGCCAGAGAATTCCGCAGCCGTAACCAGATGGATCAGGCACTTTTTGAATACAGGCGCGGTCTCAGGCTGAATCCCTTTGCAAGGGACAGAAGGGAATATGCGGAACTCTTAAGGCTGCAGGGATTCCCCGCTAGGTATCTGGAAGAACTGCGGTTTATGCAGAACCTGGGGCTGGCGGATCAATCTTTGAATGATGCCATTGAATCATACAATTCGCTTCTTTCTACAGCTCTGTTCCGGGTCTGGGATATAGACCCCATACTAATTTCTCAGCCCCACTGGAACCTGGCTATTTTTTCACTGGTACCTCAGTCCGGAACCTTCCATGCTGATGCCGGTGTCTGGGCATCAACATATATGAGAGACATCCTTGTTCATGAACGCAATATACTGCCGATGAATCTGGAATTAAGGCAGCCTAATTTCTCATCAGCCTTCCGTACAGCCAGGGAAGCTGATGCAGATTATTTTTTGATAATCT
>Ga0099364_10004887_pt1 | contig 20130 bp, 17 predicted proteins | sample TergutTh196P3_FD_73070 | JGI IMG/M metagenome (GOLD analysis project Ga0099364, IMG submission 73070) | Microcerotermes parvus P3 segment gut microbial communities from Pointe-Noire, Republic of the Congo - Th196 P3 | ecosystem: Host-associated > Arthropoda: Insects > Digestive system > Gut ... | reverse complement strand
AAACTTACTTTTCGCGACTTGCTCGCGTTTGGCATGTTTCTACTGGCTCTGCTGACTTTTATCTTTAAGTTTAGCTAAGCCCACATAGCAAAACCACCCTTGAACTTGACTGAATCAGGGTGGCTTTTGCTATCTACTTTTGGTCAACCACCTTGTGGGCGGTAGTCCTTTTAATTCATAATAACATTTTTAACCGCTCGTGTCAACTATGTTTTTGCGCTTGTTCGCGTTCGACATGTTTCTACAAAGCTGTAGAAAATAACGTGTTTTCTCGCATTTTCTTGCTTATTTTGCCAACTTGTAGAGAATAAACTGATTTAAGCTGACACCATCATTTTTTGCGCCTTGCGCCAAATTTCGGTGGAGCGTTCTCGGAAGCCTTAGCGATATTCTGCCGCTAAATTCTTGCTCCGCTCTTATATCGTCTATTGTTTCAATCGGAACAGCTTCGCGTGTGTCGTTTGTCTTTTTTATACGTTCGATTGCTTGTAAATCTTCCACATCCGGCTCAACTTCTTTTATAGCCATGAATCGTTTTTGAATGTCGGTCATTTTGAATACCTCCCGTAGTTAATATTTGTGCGTGTGTTAATTTCGTCTATCACAATTATGTTAATTTCGTTTTCATATGTAAAGATAATCCTGTATTGCGGAAGTTTTAAGCGGTAATACTCGCTGTTCTTTAGCTTTACTATGTCGCCTTTCCACTCTTCTAAATCATTCAGAGCTTTCCGTAATTTTCTGTATGTATTTCCGTCCACTTTTGACAAATATTTTTGCGGTTGTTTTTTTAGCTTTACTTTTGATGCTTTCACACTATCTGCCTCCTTGTGTGTGTGCATATATGATACCAAATGCTATTATACTTTTCAAATGTTTTCTCTTTCTTTGGGCGGGGTTGAAGAGGGTTCTGAGAGGTTATTTTCAAAAATGTTAAGAAATTCAGACAATTTCGACATTTTGAGCAGTTCTCGTGAAATTTACAGCGATTTTTAAGTGTTGACTTGTTGATAACTTTAGTGCATAATATACTTATCAAAGGGGTACGATAAAAATGTACGAAATAGTCTTTTACCAAGACAAAGCAGGAACACAGCCTGTAAAAGAGCATTTGGCAGAATTGTCAAAGCGCACCGACAAGGACAGCCGAATAAATTATAACAAAATTAACGATTATATATCTCTGTTAAAAATACATGGTTTAACCTTGCGAGAGCCATATATAAAACATTTAGACGGGGATATATGGGAGTTGCGACCTATAAGAAACAGAGTGTTATTTTTCGGACATAACGGAAATGAGTTTGTTTTGGTTCACCACTTCATAAAGAAAACGCAAAAGACACCGCAAACGGAAATAGACCTTGCAAAAAAGAGAATGAAAGATTTTATCAAAAGGAGTGGAAATAATGAATAAAGCCATATCACCGAGAGGGCAAACGTGGGATGATGTACGGGCAGAGCTTTATACGGCAGAGGAGATAAGGGAAAGTGATATAAGGGTAGCCATTATGAGCGAGCTTATAAAAGCGCGGAATGAGCGCGGCATATCCCAGCGAGAGCTTGAAGAATTAAGCGGGGTAAAACAGCCCGTTATATCTCGCATGGAAACAGGAGCGACCAGCCCGCACCTTGATACTGTGATAAGGGTGCTTACCCCTCTCGGCAAAACAATTTATATCGGGGACTTGCCCGATACGAAACAAGCGGCAAATGTTTAGGAAAAATTCTTTTTAGGAATTACAATAAAAATTTTTAGAAGCTACGTCAAAATGGCGTAGCTTCTAAATACGCATTTCTACTTCAAAACTTCAGCATGATTGCGTTTTCTATGCGTTTCTTAAAAAGCTCACAGCCTATTTCGTGCAAGCCGTCTATGCTTCCCGAAGCGTGGTAGGCGTTTGCCGCACAGCCGCCGCTGCAATAAAATCTCGCCCAGCAAGCCCTACACTCTTTACGCGAGTAAATGTTCACAGCGGCGAATTTTTCGCGCAAGCTGCGGTTTGTCACACCGCTCCAAACGTCACCCAAGAGAAACGCCTTTTCGCCGATAAACTGATGACACGGATAAAGCTCACCGCTCGGCGTTACTGCCATGTAATCTGTGGCAACGCCGCACCCCGCTATGCGTTTATGCACACACGGAGCGTTTTCCAAATCAAGGTTATAGTGATAGAAATTAAATTGCCTTTCCTCTGTCGGAATGTCCGACGGTCTTACGAACACCGCGTTGTCAGCTCGCCGCTTCATCTCTACGGCAAGCACATCATATTGCCGAAATAACTCCGACAAATCGTCTTTCGTAAACGCCGTCGGGTCGCCACGTTTTGTCACGGCGGGTTCGAGCGAAAGCTCGGTAAATCCGAGTTTGGAGAGGTGCAGTATGTCGTTTACAAAGTCCATGTTTTCACGTGTGAACGTACCTCTGATGTAGTACCCCTTGTGCCGCCGTTTTTCTACAAGATTCTTTATCTTAGGCAAAACCTCGTCATAACTGCCTGTCCCGTCTTGCAGTTTTCGCATTTTGTCGTGAACCTGTTGGCGACCGTCAAGGCTGAGTACGACATTGTGAATTTCCTTGTTGGTAAAAGCTATTACATCGTCGTCTATGAGCAGACCGTTTGTCGTGAGCGTGAACCGAAATTTCTTGTCGGTTTTTTTCTCGACTTCACGCGCATATGCTACGATGTCCTTAATTGTCGATAGGTTAAGAAGCGGCTCGCCGCCGAAAAAATCTATATCCAAATTTTTTCTTTTGCCCGAATTTTTTATGAGAAAGTCGATTGCTTGCCTGCCTGTTTCGGCGGTCATCAGAGAGCTTGGGGTATTTAAGCTCTCGTGCGCGAAGCAGTAAGCACAGCTCATGTTGCAGGCGTGGGACACGTTCAAGCATAGTGCTTTTATTGCCCCGTCCTGCGGCGCACAATGTCCCCCGTCTGGGGTGTTGGCGGCGCAATGCGCCCCATTGGGTGCGGTTGCCCGCTCAAAATTATCAACGGAAAACAGCTTCCCTCGATTTATCAGCTTTTCTATATCATCAATAATGGCGCGGACATCGCTTTCTGTTTTATCCGCGTGTTTTTCCAAAATGCGGGCAATAATAGTGCTTCGCGCCTTGTCATCAACAACGCCGACAGCCCCGCCGCCGACAACGCCCCGCGCTTCCCCGCCGACAGCTCCACCACTATCAACAACAGCGGCATACATCAAAATAACGTCATACACAACGTCATCAACGCTGTGTACTGAGCCGCTTGCGACATCAAGCACTATATTGTGACCGCACAGCTTGTAGCAGTGAATCACTACGCTTTGTCGTCCGTGTTTTCGCAGCTTTGATTTGCGACACCGCACGAGGTCTTACATGCGGACTGACATGAGGTTTGGCACTCGCCGCAACCGCCGTCTTTCAGGCTCTGCGCAAGCTCGCGTGTTTCAAGTGTGATTATTTTGTGCATGATATTCTCCTTACCTATTTTACGAGTAAACTCCCCGTAATTACTTTACGGACAACCCTCGCAATTATTCACTTTCCTTATTAACCGCTACCTAAACCAGACATTTGTACAAAACAGGATAAACGCAAACAATGTACCGATAAAAACAAACCCTACTAACAAGGCGGCTTTCATTACACCCCATGTAAACGCTACAGATTCGCCGAACGTAAGCGGAGTTGCGGTTGTGTTGCTTTCAGTAAAAGCGGCATTGCTTTCTTCATCGGGCTTGGCTGATACTGTCGGCTTTGACGTTTTGGGTGCATACCACGGCATCCCATCGACATTCATTGATGAAATAACACGCCCGTCGTCAATGAACTTTTCTTTTTTCTTCGGCATAGCTTCTTTCCTGTACCAATCTCGGCGAACAGCCGCTGACAGCTTCCCTAAAACGAACTGACAGAGCGCGCACCTACATCCTTAATCATACAAGTGACAGGCGCAGTGATGACCTGGTTTAATCTCTCTCAGCTCAGGGTTTTCTACGGAACACCGCTCCATTGCCTTTTCGCAACGTGTGTGAAAATTACAGCCCGAAGGTTTGTCTGCGGGCGACGGTATACTGCCTTGCAGGACTATCCTGTTCATCTTGACTGTCGGGTCGGCGACAGGGATAGCCGATAACAAAGCCTGTGTATATGGGTGTAACGGGTCGCTGTACAGCGATTCCGTGTCCGTGAACTCAACCAACGAGCCGAGATACATAACCCCGACGGTGTCGGAAATATACTCCACCACCGATAAATCGTGTGAAATGAACAGATACGTCAACCCAAAATCCTGTTGAAGCTGTTTTAACAGATTGATAATCTGCGCCTGTATCGAAACGTCCAAAGCGGAAACGGGCTCGTCACACACGATAAAATCGGGGTTTAACGCCAATGCGCGGGCAATGCAAATTCTTTGCCGCTGACCGCCCGAAAACTCGTGCGGATAACGCTCCTTATGATAATCCCGCAACCCGCAGGCTTGCATGACAAGCGTGACATATTCTTCATAGTCCGCCTTATCTACTATATTATGCTCACGCACCGCTTCTCCGATGATTGCTCCGACGGGTACTCGCGGCGAAAGGCTTGAATACGGGTCTTGAAATACGATTTGCATACGGGGGCGCAGATGACGAAGCTCGTTTCTCGGCAGGGCAAATATGTCTTGCCCGTCAAACAGCACTTCACCGTCTGTTTTATCTAAGAGTCTGAGCATTGTTCGTCCGATTGTTGTTTTACCGCAACCTGATTCCCCGACAAGTCCCATTGTTTGCCCGCGCTTAATGTTAAACGATACACCGTCTACCGCTTTTACATTGCCAATGGTTCGCTTCAGGAAACTCGATTTAATCGGAAACCATTTAACGAGATTTTTTACTTCTAAGAGTGTTTCATTTTGTGCTGTAGATACCATAAAAACAAATCCTTACAAAATACTCGGCGGGGTGTGGTGGGAGTGGCGGTGCAACAGGCTGTCGGCAGTAATGGTCTTAGGATGACCAACCACCTCTCCGTCGTCAAAAAACCGCCAACACGACACACTATGCGTATCGCTTATTTTGATTTGCGGCGGGTACTCGCCGTCGCACCTCTCACAACGCATTTCACATCTGTCACGAAAATAGCAATAATTCGGCATATCAACAGGGTTCGGCACATTCCCCGGTATGTTATACAAAGGCTCGTGCCTGTGTCCGGGCTTTGGTCTGGACTCCATTAACCCCAGAGTGTACGGATGTGCCTGTGTGTGAAAAATGTCCTGCACCGTTCCTCTTTCAATGACACGACCCGCATACATAACCACAACATAATCCGCCATGTGCGCTATAACTCCGAGGTCATGGGTTATGAGCATAATAGAGCTGTTGATTTTATCTTTAAGCTCAACAAGTAAATCCAAAATCTGAGCCTGAATTGTCACGTCAAGCGCGGTTGTCGGCTCGTCCGCAATTATCAAATCAGGACTGCAAGCGAGCGCGATAGCAATCATAACACGTTGCCGCATACCGCCCGAAAGCTCGTGCGGGTACATTGTATAAATCCCCTCGGCGTTAGCGATACCGACAGTATTTAACATTTCAATTGAATGTTTCTTAATCTCTTCCTTTGACGTGAGATTTGAATGAAGCTCAACAACCTCGTCTATCTGCTTACCGCAACGAAACACAGGGTTTAGGCTTGTCATAGGCTCTTGGAAAATCATTGAGATTTTATTGCCGCGAATACGCATCATCTCGCTGTTCGGCGTTTTCACAATATCCACCGCGTTGCCGTCGCCCATATTAAAGCGTATCTCGCCGCCGACAATCTGCCCTTGCGGACGTTGAAGCAGTTGCATTAACGAAAGGCTCATAACGCTTTTCCCGCAACCCGATTCTCCGATAATACCGACAACAGACTGCTTGGGAACATCAAAACTGACACCGTCAACCGCTTTCACAGTTCCCGCACTTGTGAAGAAATATGTAGAAACATCCTCAAACTCCACAACACTATTTTCATTTTTCATCTTCACGGCATAATGCGCGGGGTCAACCCTTTTTGCATTGCGTATGCGTTCAAGCCGCCTTGTTACCTTACGGTTGAACTGTGAAATCTTCCGCGATTCCCGCCCTGACAGATAATATGATTTATGTTCAGACAAGATTATTTCCCTTTCTTAATTTTTCATTTTGGGGTCAAACGCATCACGCAGTCCGTCGCCCACAAAGTTAAACGCGATAACGGTTAGGCAAATAAGCGCGCCAACAGGAATCCAGATATAGGCATATCTGACAAGAGCCTCCGACGAGCCTGTAACCGAGTTTATCATAGTCCCCCACGTTGCGAGAGGGTGCTTCACCCCAAGTCCGAGGAAGGACAGCGTGGACTCATAAATAATAACGGAGCCGACACCCATTGTAGCGGTTACTATGAGCTGGGGCATAACATTGGGTATAAGGTGACGGAAAATACGTTTCCTGTTTTTCATACCTGTAGCCTCTTGTGCGTGCATAAATTCCTGCTCACGCAAGGAAAGAATCTGTCCGCGCACAAGCCTTGCAATAGTCGCCCAACCCAAAATACCCAAAATGACCATAAGCCACATAAGCCGAGTATACGGGTCCATTCTCATCTTATCAAACAGCGCGCCCATGATTATCAAAATAGGATAGCCGGGAACGCAGTAGAAAACATCAACAATACGCATTATGAGCGCGTCTATCGCCCCGCCGAAGAATCCCGCAATACCGCCGAGGATTACTCCGATAAAAATTTCAATGAAAACAACAACGAATCCCACCATCAGCGAAATCCTGCCGCCGTACATCATACGCGCAAGTATATCCATTCCGTCGCCGTCAGTACCAAGTACGTTTTGCGAGCTGCGCGAAGCGTAAATATCAATCAAATAGGTTATCTGCTCACAGGTAAGGACATACTCACCCGTGTTTTTGCGCGATATGGCAATCTCGGTGTTTTCCAATACGGGATTCCCGCTTTCATCGTAGACAAACTGCCCCTCCGCATCTATCTCATGCAGTTCGTACTCAAACGTGCTTTCAATCACACCGCGGCTCTCCATGTCCTCAATAACTTCCTGCACGGTATATTTGAAATCAAGCGACAAAGAATCCTGACCCGTATAACGCCTTATGGCATAAAGACCGAGAGAAGCGATATTCTCACCCTTGTCGTCGGTAATATATATACTCTCCTCAATCGGGTTTAAGCGGTATGTCTGCCCGTCCGCCGTAAACTCACTACTGCTGTACAGCGCGAACAGAGCGTTTCGCTTAAATTCATCCGACAACACAACATCAACATCAACTGAGTTAAAAACATAATTTGAAGCAATGAAAACGTCAGCCGTCGCTCCGTGCGCCATTACGGTATAAATCCCTGCTCCCGCGCTTTCAATCGAATACAAAACCTCGTTATAAACAAAGGGTTCACCGTTTAAGTTAGCCTCAACTGAATCTTGAAAATCGTCGCCGGGTGCTTCTTCATAAAGCTCCATTGCCGTTCCCGCCAGTCTTACGACATAAGTATTTCTCATTCGGGCAACGGTATACTCTTCATTTGAATACTCAAATCGTTCATTTCCGTCTGCGACAGCCGCAATCACAGAGCTTTGGAAGGCATCGGGGAAGCTGTCACCCGTCCAGTCAAAGCTACCCGAAAACCTGTCATAACGCGCTATCTCGGCATCAGAATAAAAACTGCCAATCGGCGTTAATACACGCATGGTTATAAGACAAACCCTTTCGCCGAGCATTTTGAGAATATAATCATTACCGTCCCCTGCGATAACAACATTCTCCGTAAGCCCCTCCGCTTTCATGTCCTCGATATATGAGTTGAAGTAATTTACAACCGTGCTTCTAACCTCAGGGCTATCGGGAATTTCATACAAAATAAACTCCGTCCGTTCCCTCGCGCTTGCATAGTCAACATTCAAATAGTCGAATTTATAGAAAATCTGAGTTTGCGAATACGGATATACCAAAGGCCCCGCAAACGCAAACAGAAACATGACTATGAGAAGCAAAAGCCCCACGAGCGCAAGTTTATTGCGGAAAAAGCGTTTTGTGATAAGCCTTGCGGGTGAAAGAACCTTTGTGCGCTGCATGTCATCAAGGGTGACAATATCATCCTCCAACGGTACGAAACCCTCTGCATGAGAAACACTCGCACTCTCTTGCTTCTGCTTCAAATCTTCATATAAATTATTTTTCTTCATAAGTTTTTCACTCATACCAAGCTCACCCCTCAATTAACTCGAACGCGTGGGTCAACCACAGCGTACAGCACGTCGGCTATCAGGTTGCCGAGTAAGGTCAGAATGGCTATAAACATCAAATAGAACATCGTAAACGGTATATCTCCTCCAATCATGGAGTAGAACGCCGTATAACCGATGCCCCTGATTGCAAAAATCTGCTCTGTGATAAGCGCGCCCGAAAACAGCATGGGTAACGAACCGCCGAGTATCGTGATGAGCGGAATGAGCGTGTTTCTGAACGCATGGTAAGAAACAACCTTTCTCTCAGACAAGCCCTTTGCTCTTGCCGTTCGGATATAGTCCGCGTTTAGGACTTCAAGCATATTCGTCCGCGTATAACGCATGAGCGGACCTATGCTGATAATTACTAAGGTAAGTGCGGGTAATACAAAGTGCGATGCCATATCCATGAATTTGCCGAAATCGGACAAAAGCAGATAGTCCCGCCCTTGCATACCGCTGATGTTAAACCAGCCCAAATGTATTGCGAATATGTATTTCAGCAGTGTCGCCGTGAAGAATGTGGGTAATGATATTCCTACGAGCGCAACGACTGTGACGGTATAATCCGTCGCGCTGTATTGCTTTCTCGCCGCAAGCACCCCAAGCGGTATGGCGATGACTATTTCCAATATAAAAACAATTAAAGCAAGAGCAAAGCTATACCAGATAACGTCCTTGAATTTCTGTGTGACCTCTACCGTCCAAGTCCAGCTCTCGCCGAAATCGCCCTTTACAGCCGATTGCAGCCATACAAAGTAACCGCCGATTATACCCTTGTCAAATCCGTATTTTGCGTTAAGCTCGGCTATCCATTCCTGTGCCGATTTCAGACTTCCGGGTCTTGATGACAGCTCCCGCGCCGTCATTTCAACATAACTTGTCGGTAAGCTGTACATGAGAGCATACACAGCCAGCATGACAAAAAACAAGATGACAATGCAAAGTAATAGTCGTTTGATTAGAAACTCACCCATTTGCGGGTTTTTCCTTTCACGGGGATTTCAATTTGGAAGCGAATTGGGTACGCGAATTGGAAAAGCTAATTGGGGAAGCGAATTTGGGGAAACGAATTCGGAGAAGTGCCAAGCTGTAGTTTGCGCGGGGCGAGGGCAAGCCTTCGCCCCGCTGCTTATTGCGTTGTGTTTATGCTTTAGTTCATTTCCAAGAGATGAATTTCAGCATACCAATTCCAGAACGGTGTTATATCGGAGGTCATTGTGTCGATGTTTACACGCTCCGTTGATAATGTATATGTGTTCTTTCTCTGGAAGTTCGGTACCTCAACAGCCCAATCCATGAGGATGTCAAGGGCTTGCTTGTATGTCGCCTTGCGGAATGTTTGGTTATCACTCTGGCGTGCCTCGATGATAAGCTCATCAAGCAGTGAATCTCTGATGTGGTAATAGTTACTGCCTGTACCGCCCTCTCCGGGTACGTTAGAGCTGTGATAGACCTGATACATATCCGGGTCTATGGTTGCGCCCCATGACATAGTCCACAGGTTTTGCGCGCCTGCATCTAAGGCGTCCCAAAGTACGTTAGCATCAGAGGGGTCGGTGACATCTAATGTGATACCTATGGGTGCTAAGGCTTCTTTTACCATAATAAGGTTGCCGTAGGCAGGATGGTCGCCTACGCCCTGACCTGCGGTGATAACTTCATAGATAAGGCTCGCACCTGCGGGCGCGGCTGTGAAGGTTCCTGAAGCATCGTCCCATGTATACCCTGCCGCCTTGAAGAATCCGATAGCAGCCTCAAGTGCCGCCTCTTGCTTCTCCTGCTCTGTCATGGAGTCATTGTAGATGTCGTTGCCGTCAACATCGACGGAGAACGCCACTCTGTAACCCTCGTCGTTGGGGCGCGGTGCTGCCCATGACGTGTTGGATATCGGGTATTGGATGGTAGATGCTATATCACCGTAGTATGAGTTTGTAACCGTGTCGCGGTTGACTGCAAGCAAGGTCGCTATAGCTCTGCGGAGATTCTTTGAAGCCTCGCTCGCGGGCTCGCCGCCGACATTGACGGTTTCCGCGTTAATACCGATAAAGCCATAACCGAGGAAGTCAAACGGCAGAGATGTAATTATGTCGCCCGTAAGCTCGCCGTTGGAGTTGTGTCCCTTAATGGACTCAATGTTAGTCTGACTGAAGCTGGGTTCTGACAGGTCGATGCTTCCCGACACGATACCGGAGAGCTTATCAGCCTCGCCAACCTCTTGAAGACGGAGGAATTTTATTTTCGGCTCGCCCTCGAAGTAATTCTCATTTGCTTCATAAGACACGACACCCGCTTCATAGGAGAGGAACTTGTACGGTCCTGCGCCTAACGGTTGGGTTGTTTTTGTTCTTATTACCGAAAGGTCGCCCTTTGTGAAACCGAACATGTCGTTGTCATAGTCATACATACTCGCGTCGCCGTAGTAGTGAAGCGGGGCAATTTGAAATCCGAGCTGATAGATACTGGATGCTTCAAAATAGTCTGTTGTTACCGTAACGCTGTAATCGTTGTTTTTCTTGATTCCCGCGATATTGTTGATTGCGCCGCCCGCTGTGGGGTCGTTTGGTCCTTCAACGGAGATGAACGCATTGATAACAGTGGACTCAATATCTGAGCCTGCGGACTCATAGTTTATTCCGTCAAAATCATAACCGTATTCTGTGACTATTTCATTCCAGAAGTCAACGGCTGTGGGCTCTACGCCGTTTGCCAAATCAAAGACTTCGCCGCTGAGAGCTTCAAACATATCCTCGTCGTTGAAGTCGGCAAAGCCCCACAGGAACATTCCGAGCGCACCCTCGCTGTCGTACACGGCTTCAAAATAATCAGCTCCGTACGGAAGACAATATTCAATGATTTCCTGTGCAAAGTCAATACCGGCAACATTGAAACATTCCCAGAAGCCTTCCTGCTGTGCCTCTGTCCAATCGGTAAAGTCGTCGTTGTCTATACCCGCCTCATAAATGGCATAGCCTAACGCTTCGTACTTCTCATAAATCTCATTGGAAACACCTGTGCGGTAGTTGTTCATGCCTGTAATGGGAAGTGAATAGAATGTGGATGAACCGTCATAATCGGGGTCCGAGAGCACATACATACTGAAAATAGCGTCGTCAATAGTAAGCGGCACACCGTCAGAGAATACGATGTCTTCACGCAGTACGATTGTATAATCGACCGTACCGTTGGGATTTTGCATAATACTGACGTTCGCGGGCCCGTAGTAGGTGTAGTCAACGCCGTTGTAAGGGAGTGTTTCGCCCTCAATGCCGTTGAGAACTAATTGCCCCGCACGGTCATTGCCGAACACAGCGATTTGTGTCAAAGTGACTGCATCGTTGTCGTATGCCGATGAGGCAAAAAACGGACTGAACTTCTGCGAGAACTCGGAATAACCGACCACAAGGGTTTTCGGGTCGGACGGCGCGGCAGGTCCGTCGCCGGGGTCACCCGGTTCGCCCGGTGCGGCAGGCGTTGGGTCTGCCACCGTAGGGTCTGCTTCTTTTTTGCACGCCGCAAGCACTGTGACTAACATCATAAGTGCGAGCAGTAATGCAAAGGTTTTCTTGATTGATTTCTTCATTTCTGTTTATCCTCCTGTTTTTCTGTTTCTGTTTCTTTCCTTGTTTCCTGTTTTTGCGTTTATTTTTAATCGGTATCGACATTTGCTTTCTTAATGCTTTTGCGTTTTTGCGTTTGTGTTTGCGCTTGTGTCGATTTCGATTTTACAGGCTTTTATTTTGCGGCTTTTTGTGAATATTAACGCCCCGCTTGCCGCTGTTAAGAGCGATAAAATACCGAAAATTATGTCGCCGTAGATTATTTCCCCGCTTTTCTCGGCTGATATTGCGATAGTGACAGCCGTAGTTATGAATCCTATAAAGGCGGTGGCGGGAAGAATGGCTGTGAACAGAGAGCTTATCGGTAAACGTCCGACTGTTTTGTCCGCTTCCTTGCGTGTCATACGGGGTTCTGCTTTGTACAGTGAAACGGATGCGAGGGTTGTTGTTAAAAGAGGAAACGCTGTGACGGTAAACGGGAGTATTACATAAACGAGCCGCGCAGCCATTGTTATTTGGGATAACGCCCCGATGTAAGTACACCATCCGACAATTGAGATTAAAACAAACATTCGTCTGTCGGTTTTTGAAACATCAGGGCTAAGGACATAATCTTCGGCTATGTATGTTGCTCGTGTCCTGACTCGTCCTCTATCGTCTATATACTCCTCTACGCGGTAATCACCGAGATACTTCTTGTACGACATAGGATTTCCTGCTTAATGCGCTCTTAGGTTTTGCGCGCTTCAAAATGTTTCGCAGGGGATAATATACTATTTACGCTTATTTGTCAATTTTTTGCAAAGTTTTTGCACATTTTTTGCAAAGTTTCTGCAAGTTTTCCGCAAATTTCTACAAAACTTCCGCAAATTTCCGCAAGTTTCCGCAAATTGGGCGTTTAATATTTCATCGGAATTAAATCAATATAATCTTGCAGGCTTCCGTCGTTTTTGCAAACATCAAGGATTTTCTTGCCTATCGGACTAAGCTCCGCCACGTCGAACTTAACAAGCTCGCGTTTCACAAATTCTGTCAGCTGCTTTGCGCCCGCATCGTAGCCCTCGTTGCCTATTTCCGCTTGCGTTTCGGGTCTTAAAAACGCGGTTCTTATGAATTGCCCGTCGATTTTCAGATTATTAAGGCAGTACCCGAGTATCGGCAAGCGCGCAGGAACTAAGTGCTCAGGCTTAAATCTCGCGCTTCCGCGCCTTGCGAGGTATTCTCTCATCAGCCACTGCGGTTTGAATCCGACCTTATAACAGCCTATGTGCTGATTGGGTACAAGCGCGAATCTTGTACTCAGCGAGTTTTGGATTTGTTCAAGCAGAAGATTTGCCTGTGTTACCGCTTTTCCCGTGAGGAACGGGCCGTATGAGCCGATACCCTCGCTTGTGAGCCCCTCTGTTTCGATTATGCTTGGGTTGTTGTGCCCTCTGGGGGCGACGAGCCGCCACAGCCAGCCGAGCGCGGGCGGGAGTATATGAATCATACCTAATATGCCGTAGGTTGGTTGCTCTTTTGTGCATGGCGGGGTGCGGATTCCGAAGCTCCTGACATCAACCTCAACGGGTTCGTTGATGATACCCGGCACCATTTTGCGCGGGAGAACCACACGCGGGTTGGGGCAGGGCTTCCCGTTTGAATCTATTGTATGCTCCCAAACAAGACAGGTCGAGTCGGGCACACCCTGAATGTTTATAAAAACCATCGGCTCTGACGGGTGGACATAGATTTTTTCATGGTGCGGCTCAGTGCCGTATTCCTTGATGTGGTCGAGCCTTATAAACCAACCGTCCTCCGCATCGCATATAACAAGTCTTTTTCCGTTTTGCATACTCGGAAGGCAGAGTGTCATGTCGTCCGAGATTGGGCGCAGCTCGCACGGTTCTTCAAGGTTTAAGTAAAAGTTTTCTTCTGTTGTGAGGTTTTGCCCTATGAGTATCTTACCGTCGGGCTCGCGGTGTATGTTCTCGCCCATTTCGCTCTTGCCGCCGCCTGATGCGCCCTCGTGCATTACGACGATTTCGTTCTCATAGGGCGTGATGACCTTAACGGCGGAAGCGTGAGCCGTGACCCAGCCCTCGCTTTCGGCTACATCAAGCAAAAATCCGTACACGCCTTTTTTCGCGCTCGGTCCGGGGTAGAGGTTGTATGAAAACATTTCGTAAAGCCCCGGCGTGCGGTTATGCACAACGATTTGCTTTCCGTCGAAATGTGTGTGGCGAAACGGGGGCGCGAGGAATATGACGACCTTTGGCTCAAATGTGCCCTCATGCTCGTCGATGTTTACAAATAATTGCAAGCCCGCAAGTCCTGCGGCAAAAAACGCGGCATTTTTCGGCGCTACCAACGCCCCATGATACCCGCCGCACTTGCCGCCTGCCATGAACGGGACGACTATCAGCTCTTGCTTTTCAAGCCACTCGTAGGTGTCTTTTTTAAGCTCCGAAAATTCATATCCGTAGGTGTCCTTGAACGTGGGCTTGTCGGTCGGCAGGTTATCGGCGATAATAAGACAGTCGGGGTCCCTGCGCCGCATATAGTCTTCCGTATAGTTGACCGCAACTCCGTTTTTACAGCGGACTATGCTTACTTCATGGTAGTTTTCGCCGTCTACTTCGTAGCATACGTCAAAGCTCTTTGAATCACTGCCGCCGAGTGTCATTTCTACTATTTCGCTGCGGCTCTTGGGGACGGTTACTGCTTTGCAGTTTTCGAGGATTTGCACGGTTTCTGCGTTGAATTTGATTTTCTGTAGTTCAGGTATACTCAATGCTGTTCTCCCTTGTGTAATCGCGTTTCATTCGGGTTTCATTCGGGTTTTGTTCGGGTTTTGTTCGGGTTTCGTAATTAGCTTATAATCTATCACATTTCGCAAATCCGCGCAATTATTTTTTGAAACTCTTGCCGCCGCCTGAAAAGCTCTTGCCGCCGCCTGAAAAACTCTTGCCTATACTGCCGCCGCTACTGCCGCTGCCGCCGCTACTGTTCCCTTGGTCACGTGCAATGCGTGTTACGTTGCGGAACAGGAATACGTCGCGTTGCACCCTCAGGTTCAAGCTGCCCGCTCTCACATAATCCCTCGCACAGACCTTAGGACGTACCGATTTCAGCTGATTTGTCCACGTTCCTACAACCGTAAGCGATATTCCCGCAGAAATTCCCGCAGAGATTAGAATACTGAAAAACGTCATTGTTGCGTAAGAATCTCCTCCGCTGTACGCTATATACCCTTGAGCCAAAAGCAACAGCAAGCCCGCAATTATTCCGAATATAGTCCAAAAGTAGCGAAGCCTTTTTGACTTGTCTACGGGCAAGTCGCCGACTAATTTTCCCGTTTGTCCGTTCATTGCAAACAGAAAGTTTTTGCCCTGCCACATCGAACCGAGCAACCACACGGGGAGCAAGGCATAATTTACCTTTCTGCAATCAACACGAATATTCGAGCGAACAGGGCTGACCCCGTTGTAGCCGACAACTGTTTTGCGATATTCATCTACGGTGCTTCTTTTTATGCGCTCATTGACACGCGGGGCGCACTGCCTTATATCTTGGTCGTATTTGTTCGCATAAAACCCCGCAAGGTACGCACTGCTGAAATCGGTCGCCTCCGCCATGTTGTAAGGCTCTATGGACTCCATTAGAGTATCGTCAATTTTTTCTGAACCGTCTGCGGGTACTGCATCAAAGGTGAGCGTACCCTCGCGTATGATTTGATAGTGCGAGGTTTCCGTGTAAATATATCTTCTGTCCATCCATGTGCGTATCTTATGCCCCCTGTACTCTACGTGCGCATCTGTGTCAGCGTTATAGAGCCAGAACGGGACATATACGCCTTTGACTTCCTCCAAATGATTTCTGTCCTTGAAAGAATCGGGCAAAAGTTTTTTATTCGCATAATGCTGTTCTAACTTATTCAGCGCGTATTGTTTGTCACACTTAAACGGTATAACAAGGTCGGGGCGAAGCGCACCTGAAAACGCGGCTGTCACAACCACGGGGTTTCCGCAAAACGGACAGCTCGAAGCACCCAGCGTTTGGTCGCCTACAACCTCACCGCCGCAGGAGTTACATGAGTAAACGACCATTCCCTCACACTCGCTGTCCGACCATTTATGCTCCGCGTAGCTCCAATCAGCAGACTGTTCGTCAGCGTTGGCGGCATCGCCTATGTCGGGGTAGTTAAAGGCTTCAATGTTAATAACACTGCCGCAATACGGGCAAACCATTTCTTGTACACCCGGATTAAATTCTATGCCTCCGGCACAGTTCGGACATTTGTATTCCTGTAACGCCATATGTGCTTCCTTTTCTGTCAGTTAATTATTCAGCTTAGTGTTAGTTCAGCTTAGTTTAGTCAGTTCTGCTTAGTTAGCTATGTCGCCGTCGTCAAATACGTCGCCGCACTCAGGGCAGAATTTGGGCGGCTTTGTCGGGTCGGCGGGTTCCCATCCGCATTTATCACACTTATACTGCGGTATGCCCGCAGGCTTTGCCGTTCCGCAATTTTCACAGAACTTGCCCTTGTTTACCGTGCCGCATGTACAGCTCCACCCTGCCGCGTTTTGTGGTTTTTTCGCGGCGCACTCCGCACAGAAATTGCCTGTGTTTCCTGTTTTGCCGCAAGAGCATGTCCAACTGTTTGACTGCTGTGCCGCTTGCGGTTGTGCAAGCGGGGCTTGCTGCGGGGCTTGCGCCTGTTGTTGCGCTTGCTGTGCTTGTTGCTCTTGTTGCATTTGGAACAGGCTTTGCGCGTTCATGCCGCCCGCTCCCGCCGCCATATTCATTCCCGCGAATGCCAGCATTGGGCCTGTCCCCTCGTTGCTCGCCGCCGCTCTCATTGCATCCGCCTGCGCTCCGACCAAGGTTGCCGCCGCCATGCCCGGGTCACGCATAACCGCACTTTTTTGCAGGGTTTTTATCATGTCCTCGTCTTCTTTGCTCGCGCTTACCGATGAAACGCCGAGCGAGGCGATTTCCAACCCGCGCAGGTCGCGCCATTTCGCGCTGAGTACGTCGTTGAGGGTGTCCGCAAGCTCCATTGTATGCCCGGGTAGCATGGAGTAACGTATTCCCATTGCGGATATTTTTGCGAAAGCGGGTTGCAGGGCGGTCATAAGCTCGCTTTTAAGCTGTCCGTCAATCGTGTCCCGCCCGTAACTGTTTGTGATATTTCCGCAAACATTCACGTAGAAAAGTATGGGGTTTGTGACCCTGTAGCTGAACTCGCCGTGACAGCGAATGGCTATGTCAACGTCCAAACCGATGTTTGTGTCAACCACGCGGAACGGTACGGGATTCGGTGTGCCGTATTTGTTGCCGATTAGCTCTTTTGTGTTGATGTAGTACACGCGTGTGTCCTTGCCGGGTGAGCCGCCGAACTTGAATCTTTCCCACACAGATTTCAGCGAGCCCATGAGGTTTGCGCCGAGGTCGCCGCCTGTGAACAGGGACGGTTCTCCGCCTGAATCGAAAACAAATACGCCCGGTTCGGAGCATACGTCCAAAATCTTGCCTTGCTCCACAACAAGTAGGCATTGCCCGTCGGCTACCGCGATTGCAGAGCCTGTGGTGATGATGTTTTCCTCGCCTTTTGTGTTGGACGAACGTCCGCTGACCCGCTTTTGTCCTTTAACGGCTATAATGCTTGCGGGTATTGCGTCTGAATAGAAAAATTCTTTCCATTGGTCTGCAAGTGTTCCGCCAATGGCGCCTCCTGCCGCTTTAATTAGTCCCATTTCCACTTTCTCCTATCTTTTAGTATTTTTGGTATTTTTTAAGATTTTATCACAAACTGCGTTTGTATGTCACTTATTTTTTATCCGTGCTTCGCTATCAGCGTTATTATATCGTGATACCCTGCGTATGCGGTGGTCGGGACTTGTGTCACAACGCTGTTATATCCGTCATAGTATATGTTTACATAGAGCGGGAGCGCGGGGAGGATTTCTTGCAGTCGCGCTTGAAGCTCCACCCAAAGGTCTGCGTATTCGTCCGTTTTCGCAGAATCGAGATTTCGCATTGCTATGGTTATTCTGTCAATTTCTTCATCACGCACACCGTTGGTATTCAGGTGCGAATCCGCAAGGTTGGAGTGGTACTGCCAATATTTGTCGTCGAGTAGGTCAAAGTCGATTGCGAGTTGAAATCCGTGCCATCTGCGGTCTTTTTCGGGAAATGTTTTTCCGAAATAATAGTGTTCAAGCAGGGTTTTGAAGTAAACCTGTTCGACGATAAGCTCCATTCCGACAAATGCCGCGCTTTCAATTTCGGAGTCTATCAGTGCCTCGCTGATTGCGGGAGAGTCGGATGCTATGAATACTTGCAGGGGTTCGCCGCTTTCGTTGTGGCGCAGATATGACCCGTCCTCTTTTGCATGTTCTGAATCAAACGGGGTTTGCCCGTCAGCCTCGAATATCCATTGCGTATCATCAAGCAGACTGTTTGCCGTGCTTATGTTATGCGCGATTGTGTTCAGGCGTTCCGACAGCTCCTTTTGCCTTGCTTTATATGTCCATTGCACAGGGCTGTACGCTCCGTCAACGGTTACGCCGTGACCGTAAAGTGCTTCGTTTATGATTATGTTACGGTCAATAACATATGCTATTGCGTGACGGACGTTTTGCTCCTGTGTCGGTCCGAAATCAAGCGCGAATTCAAGGAATCCGAACCCGTTGCGCGGGTATTCGTTGAATCTGATAAAATAGCTTGGGTCTGCGGGTGCTTGGGGTTCGGGGTCGCCGCCTGTGGTGGGGTCGCCCGTGCCGCCGCCTGTGTTGCCTGCACCGTCGTCCGTGCCGCCGTCCGTGCCGTTGCCGCCGCCAATGCCCCCTGCGACACTTAATCTTTCATCAAAAACCGCTCTGTCAATGCCTTGCACGAAATCAAGCTCGCCGCGCAGAAGCATATCAATAGCCTCGTTCTCACTCAGCTCCATTTGGATAATTTTCTCGAAATATGGTGCATACCCCTGCGGGCATACGCCGAAATATTCATTGCGTTCAAGGGTGACTGTTTTTCCGTCAAAGCTCACAAATCTGTACGGCCCGCAAGTGACTGTGGGCGCATAGCGTTCCGTAGCGGAAATGCTCTTCAACGCTTCATCTATAGCCTTCTCGAAACGCGCACTGCCGTAAATGGCTCTGACCTCATTGTCGGGAAACCAACCCGCCGCATAGATAGGCGAAAACGTAACGAGCGTTTCTTCCCAAAAATAAGGAAGACTGTCGGCGTTGATTGTAACGGTAAATGTGTATTCGTCAAGCAGATTTACCCCCCTCAAAAATCTGAGCGGATTGCCGCGAACTACTGTCATTACAGCCTCGCCGTTTTCGTCGAAAAGCGGCTCTCCGCGCTCGTCGGTTGCCTGCTCATAGCCGAGGTTGCGCCCCAACCGATACTCGTCAACGCCGAGTATGCTGTCGCTTATGGTTGACGTTTCTCCTTGCTCTGCAAATGCGGGGGAAGCGTAGGTCAGTATTGCCGCCACATAGTCAACTGCCGTGAGCGGCTCGCCGTTGCTCCATTTGAGGTAATTGTGCAAGGTAAATGTATATGTTTTGTTCCAATCCTCGTCGTACTCCGTAGCGAGGTTGCAGACAACGCTTTCGTTGAGCTTTATTTCGCCGTCGGGCGTGACCCAATAGGTATCTCTGTAACCTCCCGTGAGCGTTTTTATCGAAAGGTCGTATATGTTACTGCCCCACCCCGCGACAAAGTCACCGCTCATCGGCGGCGTACCGACAACGAATGTACCGCTCGGCGTTTTGGTGTTTATCAGCTCAGGCGGATGGTCAGGTGGATGAGCGTATTGCAACCTAACCCAACCGTCAACGGGCGGCGGTTCGCAGTTACACTGTATGATTTTTTCTGTATCCTCGTTATTTTGTGTAGGTTCTTCAATATCGGGGGTTGGGTCGGGCGACGGCTCAGGTGACGGAGCGAACACGCCCCCCTTGCTCAGGCACGTTGACGAAGCGATTACAAGAATTGCAACCGCAAGTATAAGACATAGGATTTTCAAAAGACTGCTGTTCATAGTGATAAATTATACTCTGTGATGCCCGCCCCGTCAATTCGTAATTTTAGAGTAAGTTTTAGAGCAAATTTTACAGCAAAATTGCTTTTTCGGGGCAAAACTCGTGACAGCAGTAACATCTTATGCAACATTGCTCGTCGATGACCGCACGGTGCTTTTCAATTTTGATACACTTCATCGGGCAAATACGGTGACACTCGCCGCACCCCGTACATTTATCGGTAATCGTCGGGACGACATCACCCTTATGCTCCACCGCAGGCTTGAACCCCGTTCT
>Ga0099364_10004886_pt1 | contig 20136 bp, 18 predicted proteins | sample TergutTh196P3_FD_73070 | JGI IMG/M metagenome (GOLD analysis project Ga0099364, IMG submission 73070) | Microcerotermes parvus P3 segment gut microbial communities from Pointe-Noire, Republic of the Congo - Th196 P3 | ecosystem: Host-associated > Arthropoda: Insects > Digestive system > Gut ... | reverse complement strand
TAAATCCGCGTTTAATAAATCATTTGTTAAACCACGGATTGAGGGAATTTGCAGGTTTTTTGTAGGGGACGGATTTATCCGTCCCGAGGTACGCACGTTCGTCAATTCGGGGCGGGTAACGTCCATTAAGCAGGCAGTAAGGTGTTGTCTAAGTGGTTTTCTTAGACAACACCGCACGCCGACCAACGCAGAGCTAGGCACACTCGGGGTGAGCAACGTCCATTAACGCAGAGCTAGGCAACCTCGGGACGGATAAATCCGTCCCCTACAAGTACCTTGCGACAAGCGTACGAAGCGAAAATGTGCAAATCAAACACGGATTTACGCGGATTACGCGGATAAAAAAACGCGCCCGAAAAAAATCCGCGTAAATCCGTTAAATCCGCGGAAATCCGCGTTCCATAATCTTTTAAATCCGCATTCCAACCATGCTTGTGTAACCACAAGGAGGCTACCCATGAAAAAAAACCCCACCAAAAAAACCAAATTCATAACAGGCAAATTCACTGGCAACGAACGCGGCTATGGTTTTGTTGCGCGCAATGACGGCGAAGGCGAGGATATTTTCATACCGCCGCACATGACCTCTGGCGCGTTGCACGGCGATGAGGTTATTTGCGTTCTCGAAAGCCCGACACAAGGCAAAACGCAAGCCAAGTCACAATCCAAGTCACAATCCAAAACTCAAACCAAGTCACAAGCCCAAGCCAAGCCCCAACCCCAAGACGGCGAAAAGCAAACCGCCCTAATCACAGAAATAACCAAGCGTTCGCCATTTATCGGCACTGTTCTGCTAGAGGACGGCGATGCCTACGTTCGCCCAGTCGAAAAAAAGCTGCCGTATTTGTTCTCCATTCCGCAGAAAAGCATAGCGCGGTTTGGGCTGGTGGACGGGCATAGGGTGGTATTTTCGGTGGACAAGCGGTATAAGCCCGAGGCGAGGCTTGCGCCGTGCTTTGTCACAGAGGTGGTGGGGCATGTAAACGACCCAGGCATGGACGTATTGACACTCGTTATGCAGGCGGGCGTTCCGTACAAATTCGCGGACGAGGTCATGGAGGAAGTAAAAAAAATCCCCACGGAGGTTTTGCAGGGCGAAGCGGAAAACAGGCTCGACCTTAGGGACGAGTTTATTTTCACCATAGACGGCGAGGACACAAAGGACATAGACGACGCGATTTCCTTCGCAAAAACGGAAAACGGCTTCCGCCTTGGCGTTCATATCGCGGACGTGAGCCATTATGTACGCCAAAATACCGAGCTGGACACCGCCGCGTTGAACCGCGCCACGAGTATTTACCTTGCGGACAGGGTTATTCCCATGCTTCCGCACCAGCTTTCCAGCGGAATCTGCTCGCTTTTCCCGAACGTGGACAGGCTTACGCTTAGCTGTATTATGGACGTGGACGGCGACGGTGTCGTCACCGATTACAAGATTACGCCCTCGATTATTAACAGCAAAAAAAGGTACACATATACGGAAGTGCAAGCCCTAATCGGCGCGGACGAAAAAATAGACGAAATGAACGAGCTACGCGAGATTTTGCGAAAAAAACGCAAAAAACGCGGTGCGCTGGACTTTGATATTCCCGAAGCAAAAATCCGTGTGGACGAGAGCGGGCGTGTCACGTCCATTGAGCCGTATCCGCGGAACAACGCCACGGAAATCATTGAGGAATTTATGATTTTGTGCAATGAAACGATTGCGGCGCATTTTCTCGCAAAGGAAACGCCGTTTGTTTACCGTTCACACGAATCGCCGAGCAGGGAAAAGCTAAGCTCGCTACAGGTGATTGCCGCTACCCTGAAAATACCAGCGCCCACGGTTGGCAATTTGCAGCATTTATTGGAAACCGCAAAAAACACAGCCGCGTCTTATTCTATTTCTGCGTTTATTTTGCGCGCCATGCCGCAAGCCGCCTACACGCACACGAATCCCACGCATTTTGGGCTTGCTTCGCAGGCGTATTGCCATTTTACCTCGCCGATTCGCAGATATGCCGACCTGCAAATTCACAGAATAATTAAAGGCGAAGCGGGCGAGTACGAGGAAGCGTTGCCGAGCGTTTGCGCCCAATGCTCGCGCGCCGAACGTACCGCCGAAACGCTGGAGCGCGATGTCGCCGACTTGAAAAAGGTGCAATTTATGGCGGACAAACGGCACAAAACCTTTGACGCTATTGTTTCCGGCGTTACCTCGTGGGGCATTTACGTCATGCTAAACAACACCGCCGAGGGGCTTGTTCCGTCCTCGCATTTGGTCAAATGGGGCTACAAATTTTACAAGGACGAGGCCGCATACAAAACAAAACGCCGTAAGGGCGAGAAAAGCGTGAATAGCCTTTACACCGGCGTTCCTGTGAGGGTGAAGCTCGTGCAGGTTAATGAGGAGGATAGGAGGTTGAGTTTTGTGATTGTGGATGGAGGTAAAAATAATGACGATAACCCATGAAAAGCTGTCGGCATACTCACGAGAGCTACAAGCCGCCACCGACAAAGATGCAGTCTGGGAAATATTTGGCAATCTATTTAATTATTTAATTTCTATGAAAAACGATATTCACAACAAGGATAATGGCTTGCTGGAATCGGCTTTACCGCTCTTGGGCGAAATAGAAAACAAAATACATGATAGCAACCTCAAGCATTTTATTAAGGCGTTACAATTCATTCTCGCAGATAAAAAGGCTCTGTACATTGCCGAAATTGAGCAATATATTTTCCATGCAAAAAAACATGGCGACTTTTCATGCGAACAATCCTTTAGCATTTTGGACGTTATTGATTGGTTTTCAAAGGATAAGGCCGCTTACAATTCCTACATAAAAAGCCTTTCTGCCGCTTTAAACAAGCTCATGCCGCAATCTGCCTTTTGCGCGTATGTTAAATATAAAACGAAGGCATATCCGAACAAAAGCCTTGAAATTAAGGCATTACGGCAAATTCTTGAAATAAACCCCGCTTGGCATGTTGCTTATATGCACTTGGGTGATGCGTATTGTGAACAAAAGGAATGGTATGATGCAATGGCATGTTACGAGGCGGGTATCAACGCAAGCGATATGTGGAAGGATGCCTCGTCATATTTTGCTCTCGCGCAGGTCTGCGATAAAACAGGAATATATTATAAAGCCATAGAAAATTATCTAAAATGCTTAGAATGTTCGCCAAATTACAAATATGCAAACAATAATCTTGGATATGTATATAGAAAAGTAAGAGATTATGACAATGCCCTGCTCTATTTCGACAAAAGTATCAAGCTCGGCACAGATGGCGTAAGCCCGTTTCGCAATAAGCTAGAAACCCTTGTAAGAATGAAACGAACCGATGAAGCAATTGCATTTGCAAAAGAAAGCCCGACCCATTTCACAACAAAATATTGCAAGGAGCTTTTAACAAAAGCGGCAGAGGGACAAACAGCTGATATTTTCGGGGGCTTAGAAAAAACAACGGCGAACGAAAACGCGGGAACAATCGAGATTACCGATAGCCACAGCGGCTTGCGGCTATACGCACACCAGCAGGACGCAATACGTGATATGAGCAGTAAAATACTTAATAAAAATGAATACGCAGGGCTATTGGTACTGCCTACGGGCGGGGGAAAAACATTAACTGCTACTTATTGGCTTATGGGCAATATTTTGGACAGCGGACATAAGGTTATTTGGCTTGCACATCGTCACGAGCTTTTAAATCAAGCGCGCGCGGGCTTTGAAAAGGTAAGCTATTCGGATATTGCAAGGCGTAAAAAGCATTATCGTTATCGCATTATATCGGGACAGCATGACAGGCCAGTGCATATCAAGCCGTCCGACGATGTCCTTATTGCGAGCAAAACCAGTCTATACAGGGGCTTTTCCCATGTATCGGAAAAATGGCTGTCGCATAATAATGAAGTGTTCTTGATAATTGACGAAGCCCATCATGCTACTGCAAAGGAATACAGGGAGCTAATAGAAAAAATCGGCGGTGCTGTGACTAATCTCAAAATATTGGGCTTGACGGCGACACCGTTTAGGACAGCGGAAAACGAGAAGGGTCATCTTAAAAAGATATTTAAAGACGATATTGTGTACAAAATTGACCTGCGGGAGCTTATTAACAGAGGGATTCTCGCCGAGCCGATATTTGAGGAGGTCGAAACTCATGTTGACATGGAAGCGCTGTTTAGGTCGGCAGATGCGGAGGACGTGCTTGAACGTATCGCGAATGACAGCTTTTTTGACATAGAAACAATAGGCAAATCGCTTGCGACAGAAATAGCAGAAAACAAGGACAGAAACAACGCTATTGTAAAAAAATATACGGAGAATAAAGACAAATATGGGAAAACATTAGTTTTTGCCCTAAATGTAAGCATGGCTATTGCCTTAAATGCTGTTTTTCGTGAGCATGGCGTTGAATCTGACTACGTTGTTTCGTCCATAAAGGACGGCGTGACAGGCGTTACGCTTTCCGATAAGAGAAACCTCGAAATAATCGAGCATTTCCGCAGTGGGGCTTTAGAGGTTTTAATCAACGTCAATATCTTGACCGAGGGTACGGATTTGCCCAAGGTACAGACCGTATTTTTGACCCGCCCCACAAAGTCCACCATTTTAATGACACAAATGATAGGGCGAGCCTTACGCGGAGTAGAGGCAGGAGGCACCAAGAATGCGTATATAGTTAGCTTTGTGGACGATTGGCACAATAGAATCGCTTGGGTTAATCCCGAGCGGCTATATATTGATACAGGCGAAATACCACCTAACCCGCCGCCCCCAGGTGAATCGTCCTCCGCCATGCGCGTGGTTGCAATAAGCAAAATAGAGGAATTTGCAAAAATCGCGGACGGTACTCTCGAAGAAAGCGTTAGCCGCTTGCGCTTCATTGAACGAATCCCCGTTGGAATATATAAATTTTCATACCTTGCGCCGATAGAGGGCGATGAGGACGAGGCTATATATTGTGACGTTTTGGTATACGACTGTATGCAGAAAGCCTACAATGAGCTGTTTGCGTGGCTTCCAAGTGCAGATTTACGCGATGTTAAATCGGTAGCGCAGCACGTTAATGACGTTTTATTTTCGGAAACCGACCGTTTAATCGGGTATCACATGAAAGACATTGAGGATATTATTTCATATTACAAGCAAACGGAGGAATTGCCTGAGCTTATCCTGTTCACGGAACGCGGCGATTATGATGTTGCGAAATTGGCGCGGCGTATCATAGATGAGCCTGCCAAGGAAATACAGATAATGACTGACGAATGGAACAACAATAACAGTCGTTGGTCGGCATTTTTTGGCATAAATAATTTCACTGCGTTTAGAATGTCAATACGCCACGAAAAGGATAAAATACAATTCCCCCCCACGCCTGCCCCTGCTAAGCCGATTACACAGCACGAGCAACGCCAAATCAAATACCTGCCCTTGGAGGTAATAAGGCAAAAATTCCCAGAGCTGGGCGAAAAACTGAGGACAGCAGTCTTGGAAAAATACACAGACAGCGAGGGCTATTATTTCAGCGCGGAAAGCGGCTACAGGAGCAAAAACAAGCTCGATTTCCAAATCGACCATATTAACCCTATGTCGAATGGCGGAGCTACGGTGCTTGAGAACCTGCAATTGCTAAGACGCGACGAAAATGCGAAAAAAGGGGCAAAAAAGACCTATGTTGTATTCGATATAGAAACAACGGGCTTTTCTGAGGTAAAAGATAAAATTACCGAAATAGGAGCGGCGAAAATTATTGATGGAAAGATAATTGAAACCTTTGGCGAGCTAATCAATCCGCAGGTCGGCATACCATCACACATAACAAAAATTACAAAAATTACAAACGACATGGTAAAAAATAAAAAACCTATTTCAGATGTACTTCCGCGATTTTTCGAGTTTTGCAAGGGCGCAACCATGGTAGCACATCATGCAAGTTTTGATGTTAAATTTATAAAACATAATGCTAAGGCATTAGGCTTGGAATTTAACCACGAGATAGTAGACACGCTTTCACTCGCCCGCCAATTATTGCCGCGGCTCGAAAATCATAAGCTGCCAACCGTGGCTAAAGCGTTAAAAATTGACCTATTAAACGCCCACCGCGCAGAGGACGATGCAATGGCTACCGCAGAGATATTTTTACGTCTTATGGAAATGCAGGCGGGGTTGGGTTGAGGGTAAGAGAAATGTGTGAACGGCAAAGGCGTGTGGATTCTTTGGGTATTGTAGGGGACGGATTTATCCGTCCCCTACAATTGGCAACCGCACAAACGAAAAAATCCGCACGCTTTCGTAGGGGACGGATTTATCCGTCCCGAGATTGCCCCGCTCTGCGTTAATGGACGTTATCCGTCCCCGAATTGACGAGCGTACATACCTCGGGACGGATAAATCCGTCCCCTACAATACCTGCCACACCAAACGCACGAATGGCAAAATCACGAATGGCAAACGCACAAACGAAAAAATCCGCACGCTTTCGTAGGGGACGGATTTATCCGTCCCGAGGTTACCTCGCTCTGCGTTAATGGACGTTATCCGTCCCTGAATTGACGAGCGTGCATACCTCGGGACGGATAAATCCGTCCCCTACAATACCTGCCACGCCAAATGCACGAATGGCAAAATCACGAGTGGCAAACGCACGAATGGCAAAATCACGAACGTCAAACGCACGAACGAAAAAATCCGCACGCTTTCGTAGGGGACGGATTTATCCGTCCCGAGATTACCTCGCTCTGCGTTAATGGACGTTATCCGTCCCAAAATTGACAAGCGTGCATACCTCGGGACGGATAAATCCGTCCCCTACAATACCTGCCACGCCAAATGCACGAATGGCAAAATCACGAACGTCAAAACGCCACACCAAACGCACGAACGAAAAAATCCGCACGCTTTCGTAGGGGACGGATTTATCCGTCCCGAGATTACCCCGCTCTGCGTTAATGGACGTTGCCCTCCCCGAATTGACGAACGTGCATACCTCGGGCGAGGCAAGCCCCGCCCCTACAACACAACGACCCACGAAACAGTCAGTAAGCAAGCACCGTTTTTAGCTTAAACAGCTATACACAAGAAAACTAAAATTTTATCCCTTTGGACACGCAACAAAAGGAAAATTGGCAATATTATGTAGTGCAGAAACCTAAAAGAGGGGGCGTTGTTTAATTGCGGGCTTGTGAGAGAGGTAAGTTTTAACATCTCCCGTATACTAATGACGAGTAAAATAATACATATGTAGCGCAAGCCCGATACATATAGTATTGCAACGCCCCTTAGTATAGTCGATTTCGCTATGCTTGGGGGCGCTGTGCTTTAGCTTCCTATCGTGGTATACTTCGACATTCCCACAATCGGAGGTTAAAAATGAGAAAAACTATACTGCTTACAGCCGCGCTCCTTATAATTACAGGCTGCTTAGCCCGCGACAATATTTTACTCGAAACAAAGGAAAGCGTCATATACATGGAGGGGCTGCCAGAAGCCATTACGCTTTATCCCTTTATCAGCATATCCGAACAAGAGGGCATAGCCAGCTTTGTAATTTATGCTGAAAATCATTATCAGATAGAAAGCCGCGAAAACCTGCTACGCATAACGCCAAAAGAGGATATGCCCGATTTGCCCGATGTTTTTATGGAAATAAAGCAAGCTCCAAGCATCACAGTTAGCGAAATGGCAGAGGAAATTACAAGCTCTATGGCTCTTGCTCGTTATGCCTTTAGTACACCGCCCACAGCGGAATTTCCGTTTTTAAGGCTTGACTTTTATGACGGCGATGAGCGGGATAGCACGGTTACGAGCTTCCATATTAGGGATAATGCCCTCGGTGGCGTATTTTTAGCTACAGCACAGTATTTTGTCGAAGCCGCAGAGGGGCATAATCTTCGTTTTATGCACTACCTAGAAACGCTGGAGCTTTTGCCTAAAGATTTCTCCGACTTATACTAATCTCGATTTAAAAAAGAAGGCTAGCCTAGCCTTCTTTTTTAAAATTATTAAGCGCGTATTCGATACACTGTATTATCATTTCGTTTCGGCTGATGTCGGTTTCGTTCGCCAAGCCGTCTAAAATAGTTAGCATATCCCTGTCAATTCTGATGCTAATGACGATTTTTTCGTTTTTTATAGGTTTAAAATTACTCATATTATCACCCTCGTCATTGTATTTGACAACACGCATTATTTATATATTTCAAAATTAAATATATTGAGTATTTATAAATCGAATATTTATAAATCGAATACATAGTGATATACTTCAATAAAATACTTTATGAAAAGGGGATTTAAGAATGAAGGTAGCAAAAAGAATTGCGTGGGTACTGGTGCCTCTGATTATAGTGGCTGCAATTATGGCTAGGCACGAAACCGATAACAACACGCCTGTACAAAGGGTAGCAACACCTGCATCAAATCAAGCGCCCTCCCAAAACGCTACGCCCGCAGAAAGCGCGGACAATACTGCGACCGTAGGCGAAACACTTGAACGCGGCGGTATTCAATTTACACTTGAAAAAGTCGAACGCTATGTAGACAGAAGTGATTTCGCAATGGATAAGCCCGCAAGCGGTAACGAATTTATTCTTTTGTGGTTCGCAGTTAGAAATACAAGCAATGAGGATTATCATGTGAATATGTTTTATGAAGATTCTTATGTGGACGGGTTCTCACAAGAAACAAAGCCTTTGTTTTTCGGTGTTTCGGGCGATTCTCTGTGGGGTGATGTTGCTGTTGGAAAAGCAACGAGAGGATATGTAGGCTATGAAATAAAAACAGGGTGGAACGAGATAGAATTTCAATATAAGCCAATATTTAGCGGACAAGAAAGTAAGCTGATTTTTATAGCCACTTCAAATGATGTAGAGTAATAGACCTTTCCTCCGACTGCCCACTCGATATTGTTATGGATAAAAGCATAGAACGCGGGTTTTACGGATTTAGCAGATTTACGCGGATTTTTAAACTCTTAGGTTTTAATCCGCGTAAATCTGCTAAATCTCCCGCGTTCTATATTTTTATAGCTTAAACAGCTATACCTCGGGAGGGGCAAGCCCCCCTTACAAAAACCCAAAATACGTACGTTTTTCGCATACCTCGCACGCTTTCGTGGGGACGGCTTGCTCGTCCCCTACGAAACCCTGCAAATATGGCGGTTCTTTTAGAAGCTATGAACACAGACCCTAAAGGCTCGTGACGATATTCCCACCAAGGCTCAGCGGTGGAAAGGGGCTATGCCCCCGGTGAAAAGGGACTATGTCCCAAAGGGGCTATGCCCCCCTAGCAAGTTAATATGCCCCATTTTGCGGCCGTCTACCGCCTTAGCCTTACCATACAGGTGAATTTTCCCATTAGACAAAAGCGGCAGATACCGCTCCAAACTGGACATGTCCTTTATGTGTTCGCCCAAAATATTTACCATAACCACGGGCGTGTGCAGCGTGGTCGCGCCGAGCGGCAAGCCGCACACAGCGCGTACGTGCTGCTCAAATTGGCTTGTGACACAAGCGTCAATCGTGTAATGCCCCGAATTATGCGGGCGCGGCGCGATTTCGTTTACCACAATGCTATTGTCAACCACAAACATTTCAATCGCGAGTATGCCTACCGAGCCGAGGCTTTCGGCGATTGTGACGGCACATTCTACGGCTTCTTGTTCCACTTTTTGGGAAATGCGCGCGGGGACAGTGCTAGTGTGCAGGATATTGTTGACATGTACATTCTCCGCTACGGGGAAAACGGAAATTTCGCCCGTTGTGCTTCGCGCGACAAGCACGGATATTTCTTTGGTGAACGGCACGAATTTTTCCAAAATACACTCGTTTTTCGCTAATTCTCGCGCCCTATCCAAATCCGCTTCCGAACGCAAAACAACTTGACCCTTGCCGTCGTAGCCGCCCATTGTGGTCTTTAAAACAGACGGATAGGAAATATTTACCAAGTCGCTTGGGCTTTCGATTAGCCGAAAATCCGCAACCCTTACGCCCATTTCGCTTATGGTTTTCTTTTCCAAAAATCGATGCTGATTTACCTTTAAAACATGGCTTCCCTGCGGCAAATAGGCATTTTCTTCCAGCCACGCAAGCGCGGCATAGTCTATGTTTTCAAATTCATAGGTGATTACATCGCTTATTTCGGCGAGCTTTTTTATCGCCTCTAGGTCGTTGTACGGCGCGTTAATTTCCACGTCCGCCACCTGTCCGCAGGGGCAATTCGGCGTAGGCTCCAGCACCGCCACCCTGTAGCCCATGGCCTTGGCGGCTAGGCACATCATTCTGCCAAGCTGTCCGCCGCCGATTATTCCTATTTGTTGGTACGGTAAAATGGTTTTCATGCCGTCCCCCTAAATTGTATGCTGTGTCAAAACAATATCCTTTACCGTTTTGCGGTATTTTTCCATTTTTTTAAACACTTCGCTGTCAAACGTGCCAATAATACGCGCCGCCATAAGCCCCGCGTTTGTCGCGCCCGCCACGCCGATTGCCATTGTTGCCACGGGTACGGCGGCGGGCATTTGCACGATTGACAATAACGAATCCATTCCGTTTAACGCCTTGGACTGAATCGGCACGCCAATCACTGGCAGGGACGTGTACGAAGCCGTCATTCCAGGCAAATGCGCCGCGCCGCCCGCCCCCGCGATTATTATTTTCAAGCCGCGGCTCGCAGCGGTTCTGGCATATTCTGCCATTAGCTCTGGCGTGCGATGTGCAGACACAACCTGCTTTTCGTAAGCGATTCCCATATCGTCCAGTATCGCGCAGGTATGCTGCATTGTTTCCCAGTCCGACTTGCTTCCCATTATTACGCCTACAAGTGGTTTCATAAGTACCTCCGAGGGTGTACGATAATTAACAAAAACTAGCGACCGTGGCTTTCACGTTTTGCGTGAAAGCTACTGTCGCTAATTTGCCTTACCTAAAGGCTCGCGGCGATATTCCCACCACGCCAACAGCAAGCTGTAAAGGCTCGCGCGGCGACATTCCCACCACTCCACATCAAGCTGTAAAGGCTCGTGACGACATTCCCACCAGACTACAGCGGCGAAAAGGGGCTATGCCCCCTATGCCCCTTTGGCTAGTTTCATGGCTTCTTTCCATGTGTCGCGCATTTCGCGGAACATGTCCAAAACCTCGTTAAGGATTTCTACGTCCTTTTGCAGGTTTGCTTCCACAAGGCGGTGATACATATAGTCGTAAAGCGTGTCCAAGGGCTTGGAAATTTCTTCGTACTTGTGGTCTAGGGTAATCTGAAACTCGCGTACGATGTCCTCTACCCGCTGGATTAAATTATTAGACTTCACTATGTCGTTTTTTTCTACCGCAATAATCGCTTGGTTCAAGAACTTAATACCGCCCTCGTATAGCATGAGCGTAAGCTCCTCCTTGCTCGATGTTTCGATTTGCTTTTGCAGTACCTGCATTTTAGGATTATGCGTAATCATTCCATTTCCCCTTTTTTTGGCTCGCCTTCGGCGATTTTTCATGTGCGAAAAGGGACAATGCCCCTATCTCTTCGTATTTACAAACAACCCCGCCATTTCAAGCATATTGGCGTGTGCATCCAAAACCGTTTCGGGCGGTATTTCGCGTACCTTTTCGTTGGTGTCAGAGTCGTACACGGTGACAATGCGCCTGTTGGTAGGCTCGTGGTAGCGTATGCTCAAATGCCGTCTGTATGTCGTCAATGACGAATTGATTTCGTTTACGGCACGGTCTAGCACGTCACCTGTATCACGGCGTTCTGAGGAGCCTTCCTCATAGACTACAGATGGTACTATTTGAAGCGGTGCGTATGCTCCTGCCTGTAGCTCAGGTGCTGGCGTGTTTTCTACGGGTGGCGTGTATCCACCGTAATCAATTCTGCTAACTTCCATATTAGTGTTCCTCCTTTTAATTGAATGGGGGCGCTGCCCCCAAACCCCCGCCGAAACGTGGGCAAAGCCCCCGTTTCTTCCTCGCTTCGCAATTGATGCTAAAGCATCAACCGCTCGCTGCGGGTCGCGCCTGTGGCACGTAATATCCCCCCTAATGCGTGATATTGATTCTATCGGAAATCTCACTACCATGTAGTGGATTGTAACCCGCGGTTATTCGTTGCCCTTGCTTAACCCCTTTGTAAGAGGCCTGTACGGAGCTGCGCATTTTTTCCATTATTGCCAAATGCCCCTTGTCGAGTGCGATTATTTCCGCTACGATTTTCTCGACCTGTGCAAACTCTGGGGAGGCTATTTCCTCCTCGCCCATTTGCTCGCGCAGGTCGGCAAGCTCGTAAACCAACGGCTCGCGTTCGTCCATAGCAAGGGCGTATACGGTTATTTCCGCTTCCTCGTTCTCTTTTTTTTGTGTAAACTCAAGGGCTTTTGTCATGTCGAGAATCAACTCGGCTACTTCTCTAGCCTGCTGTAGGGTAGTCATAGCCCTTATTGCATCGAAAACGCAAACAGACTATCCATTTGCGAATTTGACTGGGCGATGGCTTGCTCCATACGAGAAAACATCGAGTAATAGTGGTTTTCTCTGCGAGCGAGATACCGCTCCATAGCCGATAGGCGATTGTCAAAATCGCGTAGCTGTTGGCTCATAGTGTTTTCGGAAACCATAAGTCCGCGGGTATAGCCTGCACGTTGGCGAAGCGGCCCTTGGTCGTCGTCGCCGTAGGTTCGCAAAATATCGTCCAAGCGGAAGCCTAAGCCTACATGGTCGGCGCGAGCGTTACGCTCCTCAATTGTACCGCCTAGCATACCGCCTGCATCTATGGGCGAGCGAGCGAACAGGGACTTGACACGCTCGGGGTCTTTTTCTAGCATTTCTAGGAGCTTTGCCTCGTCTATTTGTAAAATACCGATTAAGCCGTCGCCTGGTGTGCCATCTCTGCCTACTGTGGTAATACCCACATCAAACAGCGACACATAATCGTTATCCTTGCCGCCAGTTACCTTTACTGGGGCAAACATTGCACTGCGCATTTGGCTTTGCAGGCTACGCAAATCTCTGTCGCGGTGGAGCAGGCCTGTTTTGGCTTGTTCGTCCCAACGCTCTAACTCGGTGTCGCTCAAGCCCTTGCGCTCCTCGTCTGTAAGCGGCTCATACAGCTTGCCCGAAACAGCGTTCCCGTGGCGTGGGCGTGAGGTCGTGTGCAGTGCGTTTATATAGCGTACAAGGTGGTTGTATTGCTCCACAAATTCCTTGATTGTTTCCATTATTTGCTCTGTGTCGGTTTCCACATTGATGGTGTAAATCTCGCCCTCGGTAACACCCCTTGAAAGGGTTATGGTTACGCCATTGATTTCAAAGGTGTTAGAGGACTGGTCTTGCAGCTCTACGGCTGTAAACACGCCGTTTACGTCATAGAGAACCTTTGCGTTTTTTGCTTGCTGTACAAGGCGCGGGTCGTCTGTTATTTCGCCTGTTTTCATGGTATTATCGGTGTTGTTGCGAATATTATCAAGCCCGATACGCTCCATTATTCCCCAGGTATCGTTCTGCGTGTGGATAGTCGCGTTCGCGCCTGTTGTGGTAGACTCCATAAGGAACTCTTTACGCATTGTATCGTAGCTGATTTTTACGCCTGCCTCGGATTCGTTTACCTTATTGATAAAATCCTGCACGCTGTCGGTTTGCTCTATTAGAATACTTCTGCCGTTGATGAGAATAGACGTATTTTGATTTGAGAAAGCAGAGCCGTCGCCCCTATCTGCACCTACGGCAATGTGCATAGGCGTGCTAAGGCTTATGTCATAGCTAAATAGCTTTTTGCCCTGGACAGCATCACCTGCCGCTAGGCTTACGACCTCGATGTCAAACGAGCCAACCTCTGCGTTGGGGTCTGCCTTTACGGCTATACCCTTGACCTTTTCGCCGCTTGCACTTTCCACCGTAGCGGCTCTTGTGTTCCATGAATTGTCATTGGTGATGGAGTTCGCACGGATATAGTCCGTATTATCCTTGCGGAAATCGTTGAGGCGTGTAATGACATTGTGCATTTGCTCTTGCCGCCACTGTACGAGGGTACGCCTTTTGGTAAGTCTGTCCATTTTCATGCTTTCCGCTCGCATGAGCTGCTGTACCATGGACTGCGTATCCATGCCTGACGATAGTCCTGCGAATCTGATTGGTGTATTCATAATTTTTTCGCCTCCAATAACGAAGAATTTTAGTGTATAATAGTGCTAGAAATTATATCGGCATTTTTTATAAAAAAGTTAATAGTAAAGTGTGAGGTAGCCCATGACGGATAAAACGCTAAGAACTTTAGAATACCACAAAATCATAGAAATGCTAACGCAACGCGCAGGAACGCGCCTAGGCAAGGAAAAATGCGCCGCGCTTGTTCCTATGACCGACCTCGGCGAAATAACGCGCGTACAGCGCGAAACCTCGGCGGCGGCGGGTATGATTTTGCGTAAGGGAAGCCTGCCCATAGGGGGTAGCAGCGATATTCGCGCCGCGCTCGCTCGCGCTTGTGCGGGCGGAATGTTGCAAGCCGAGGAGCTGTTGCAAATCGGCGAGTGCCTGTATGTGTTTAAAAAGGTGAGTAATTACGGAGAATCGGGCATTTTGCACAATTATTTTCATGCAATCACCACGCATGATGACCTCGAAAAAGAAATTTCACGCTGTATAAAAACCTCGGGCGAAATAGCCGACAACGCTTCGTCGAAATTAGCAGAAATTCGCAGAAATATACGCGTTTCCCATGACAGAATCCGCGAGCATTTGAACGGCATTATCCATTCCGCGGCATACAAAACCATGTTGCAGGACGCTATTATCACCCTACGCGGCGAGCGGTTCTGCGTGCCTGTAAAGGCGGAATACCGCGGCTCGTTCCCTGGAATGGTGCATGACCAAAGCTCCACGGGGGCTACCGTGTTCATGGAGCCGTTGAGCGTGGTGGAATTAAATAACAAAATCAAAGACCACCATTTTGAGGAAAAACGCGAGGAAGAACGGATTTTGTTTAAATTGAGCGGACTTGTTTGGGAAAACGGCGAGGCGTTGGAGGCGAATTTGGCACTTGTGACACAGCTCGACTTTATTTTTGCCAAGGGCGAGCTGTCGCTGGCTATGAAAGCCACCGAGCCAGAAATTAACAATAGGGGCTTTGTGAATATCAAGAAAGGGCGGCACCCGTTGCTAAAAGACACGGTCGTTCCCATAGATATTTACCTTGGCGGCGATTTTACCATGCTTCTCATAACAGGCCCAAACACAGGCGGCAAAACTGTCGCGCTCAAAACAATCGGGCTTTTTACCTGCATGGGGCAGGCAGGACTGCATATTCCTGCGTTTGACGGCTCGCAGCTCGCAGTATTCGACACGGTTTTCGCCGACATCGGGGACGAGCAAAGCATAGAGCAAAGCCTTAGCACGTTTTCTTCGCATATGAAAAATATCGTGGGAATATTGGCGGATTTACGCGAAAACTCCCTTGTTTTGTTGGACGAGCTAGGCGCGGGAACAGACCCCACGGAGGGCGCGGCACTGGCAATGGCGTTGCTTTCCCATTTGCACAGGAAAAAAATACGCACGGTCGTCACCACGCATTACAGCGAGCTAAAGCTGTTCGCGCTTTCCACCGACGGCGCGGAAAACGCAAGCTGCGAATTTGACGTAGAAACCCTGCGGCCTACGTACAGGCTTCTGATTGGGATTCCTGGGAAAAGCAACGCCTTTGCGATTACAAAACGGCTCGGGCTTTCCGACGAAATCATAGACGAGGCGCGCTCGCTGTTGAATCAAAAGGACGTGAAATTTGAGGACGTAATAACCGACCTAGAAGCAAGCAAAAAAGCCGTGTTAATCGAGCAAGAACGCGCCGCCGTCTACCGCCGAGAGGCGGAAACGCTACGCCAGGACGCGGCAAAGCTAGAGGAAAAGCTACGCACCCAAAAAGAAAAAATAATACACCAAGCACGCGAGGAAGCGATACAATTAGTACGCGGCGCGAAAAAAGAAGCCGAAGCCCTTTTGGCAGAAACTAGCAAACGCCTAGACACCGCCAGCCGCGCAGAGCTAGAAGAAGCGCGGCGAGCCGCACGCGAGGGCTTGTCCGCAATGGAAGCCGCCCTTACGCCCGCACTGCCAAAGCCCGAACGCAAGCCGCCGCCAGAAAACCTACGCCGCGGCGAGCGCGTGTTTATCCACTCCATGAATCAGCACGGCACAGTAATAAGTCCGCCCGATTCTAGCGGCGAAACACAGCTACAGGCAGGAATCATGAAAATCAAGGTGAACATTTCCGACCTTTCTCTCGCCGAAGAAAGCCCCACCGAGAAAGCCGTAAAATATGTAAAAAATCGCCAGTCCTCCGAACGCGTGAAGTCGCTTAATATTTCGCCCGAGATTGACCTGCGCGGGCTACTGCCTGAGGAAGCGGTGAGCCAAGCCGAACGGTACTTGGACGAAGCCTTTCTCGCGAGCCTTTCCACGGTTAGCATAATCCACGGCAAGGGTACGGGGGTATTGCGAAACGCAATACATGCAATGCTGAAACGCCAGCCGAATGTGAGGAGCTTTCGGCTTGGGAAGTATGGGGAGGGGGAGGACGGGGTTACTATTGTGGGGTTTTAGGGGAAGCCAACGCAGTTAAATATCTATCTATCAATCAAGGCGAAAAAAAAGATGGATACGATAATCAAGCCACGCATGAGTCGCTGTGAATTAGCATTGCTTGATAAAATGTGATTTCTTCCACAAATTCGTTCTCGTCTGCCTCGATATATTCCCCTGCCGTGGGTAACAGCGTGCTATCCTCGGCGTGCCAGGCTGACGAGCTAGCACAGATTGAGTATTGTCCGTCTTGATTGCAGCATACTGTATATTTGCCTTTACCGCCTTTTAGAAAGGCTTCACGAAGCGTGATTTTGTCCGTCAACATTTCAATTATTATTTCGGACTTGGTTTCCGACAATAGCCATTTTTTTACACCCTCGTCTGCCAAACAACACACGCACAAATACAACGCGCCGCTATCGCTACGGCACGTAAATAAAATGGGGTAATAGCTCGAAAAAAATGTTTTTTCGATTGCAAGCTGTCCTGTTTGTGGGAAGTCAATAAAATAATTGTCCATGTTTTCCACCTCTCAATTTATGCCACTTGCGGCGGTCTGCTTGTGAGTATTAAGGTATTCGCCAAAGTCATCTATTATTTCAAAATGCTCGTGAGGAAGGGCATTTTCATATAGCCACCAGTCTACGTGCGAGGTTTTCTCCTTAGTCCGCTCGCTTGTACGCTGTACGCGCCCACAACACGGCTCTGTTGTGCCCTTGGCTATTTTCCAAGGGGGGCTATAGTTGCCATTAAGGCTAGCAAAACGCTTTACGTCCTTTGGCTTTTCGTAAACGGACAGAGAGTATTCGCTTGGCTCCGTTGGGTTTTCGGGTTCGCAAAAATTATTTTCCTCAAATGTCGGCAAAAAGGACGGCTTTTCTACTTTACGCGTTTTACACGCACGATATACCTCTATCGAGCTTTCACTTGCCCCATCGGGGAGCTTAAAATTTTTAAAATATGACGGAAATTCTTTTTCTATCCCCTCATGCTTAAACATGATTACCCCTTAGTTATTATATTATTCAGACCCTGTCCTTATTGTAATTGTCGGACAATTTTATAAGAACTATAGCACATATGCTATAATTGTACAACACTTAGATGTGCAAACCCATATTCCAGATATTGCGGTAAATCCGCAAATATGATAAGCTACCCCCAACCCACCCCCGAAATGAGTGAAAAAATGCAGCCCAAGCCCACCCACACCCCCACCTACTCCGTAGTAATCCCCGCGTACAACGAGCAGGAAGTCATAGCCGAGGCGTACAAACGCCTGACCGCGGTAATGCGGCAAATGGACGAGGATTACGAGTTGATTTTTGTGAATGACGGCAGCCGCGACAAAACCGCCGAGATAATAGCGGGCTTTTGTGCGGACGATTCGGCTGTTCGCTTAATCAATTTTTCGCGAAATTTTGGGCATATGCCCGCTATTTCTGCGGGAATGGAACACGCGCGCGGGCAGGCGGTGTTTATCATAGATGCCGACCTGCAAGACCCGCCCGAGATTTTCCCAGAAATGGCAAAGCTGTGGCGCGAGGGGTATCATGTCGTGTACGGTCAGCGCAAAAGGCGCGAGGGCGAAACGCTTTTCAAGAAGCTGTCTGCCAAGGTTTTTTATCGCTTTATACGGCGAATGACCTCGGTGGACATGCCCGTGGACACTGGCGAATTTCGCCTAATCGACCGCAGAGTTTGCGACGCGGTAAACCGTTTGCCCGAAAAAAACCGCTATATACGCGGGCTGGTTAGCTGGGTGGGCTTTCGCCAAACGCCCATAATGTATGTACGGCAGGAACGCTTTGCGGGCAAAACAAAGTATCCGTTCAGTAAAATGGTAGCATTTGCCATGGACGCGATTACCGCGTTTTCCTACAAACCGCTAAAGCTCGCCACTTCCATGGGCTTTCTGCTTTCCATTGCGAGCTTTGTTTACTTGGCTGTTATTTTTTACCAGCGATTTTTCACGGACACCACGATTACTGGGTGGGCTTCCACAATGGGCATTTTACTGCTTTCGCAGGGCATTGTCATGCTCGTGCTAGGGCTAATAGGCGAATATATCGGCCGCATATACGAGGAAATAAAAGAACGCCCCGCATACATTGTGCAGGAAATCGTAGAAAAGGACAAAATCCATGAATGAGCTAACCATGTACCGCGAGGCAGATTTGCCTGCTTGCGCGGAAATTTACGTGCAGGCGTTTAACGCGCCGCCGCTAAGCTACGATTTTATCACAATCGCAAAGGCGGAGCGATATTTGCGCGCGATTACGCTTACGCCCGCCTTTCTTGGGTACACCTACTGGCTAAACGGCGAAATGGCGGCGTTTTGTTTCGGCAAGCTAGACAATTATTTTGAATGTGTAATGTTCGAGGTAGAGGAACTCGCCGTTGTGCCGCAACTGCACCGAAGCGGCATAGGCTCTGCGGTAATGGAACTCATGGAAACAAAACTAGCGGGCTATGGGGTGTCGGCTATAAACCTTAACACCTCCAAAAATCTGCCCGCATATGGTTTTTATTTGAAAAATGGGTATGAGGAAATTACGGAGAATGTGGCACTAATGAAGTGGCTAGGGGCATAGCCCCTTTTCTCCGACTGAAATTTGGTGGGAATATCGTCCCGAGCCTTGGGAGCATAGCACCGATTCTCCGACTGGGCTTTGGTGGGAAGAACGTCCCGAGCCTATAGAAACAAAGGGGAAACGCCCCTTATAAAGACTTATTCACCAATTTTGTCAGCCTAGATTTTTTTCTTGCGGCTGTGTTTTTATGGAACACGCCTTTAGATGCCGCTTTATCTATAGTTGCGATTGCCTTAATCAAGAGGGCTTTTGCATCTGGAGCTTTCGCGCCCGCCGCCGCAACCACTTTTTTAACCGCCGTTTTGGTGGTAGATTTTACGTGCTTGTTTTGTGCCTGGCGTTTAGCCGCTACACGAATACGCTTTTGCGCCGATTTAATATTTGCCATTGTTCACCTCCTAGCCGAGTTTTAGGAAATACTTCGCATGAAATACTTCTTTAGGAAATAGCTCTTAGAAATTTACAAATATATCTTGCGTATTTTAAACACTAAATGGGGGTTTTGTCAAGCTAGAGTGCGAAAGCTGCGCGGCGAATTTGTGCAAAGGCTAACGGTGGTTTGATTTCATGGATAATGTGGTAATTTCTTGTAGGGGACGGATTTATCCGTCCCGAGGTACGCACGTTTGTCAATTCGGGGTAGGTAACGTCCATTAACGCAGAGCGAGGCAACCTCGGGACGGATAAATCCGTCCCCTACAAGTACCTCGCGACAAGCGTACGAAGCGAAAATGTGTAAATCAAACACGGATTTAACGGATTTTCACGGATTTGGCGGATTCGTTCGTGGTAAAATTCACGAAAATCCCCGAAAATCCGCTACGCCCGAAAAAATCCGCGTAAATCTGCGTAAATCCGTATAAATCCGCGTTTAATAAATCATTTGTTAAACCACGGATTGAGGGAATTTGCAGGTTTTTTGTAGGGGACGGATTTATCCGTCCCGAGGTACGCACGTTCGTCAATTCGGGGCGGGTAACGTCCATT